>Ga0209635_10004368_pt1 | contig 11085 bp, 11 predicted proteins | sample DeeMarSWOR230_32_FD_187463 | JGI IMG/M metagenome (GOLD analysis project Ga0209635, IMG submission 187463) | Marine sediment microbial communities from White Oak River estuary, North Carolina - WOR-2-30_32 (SPAdes) (version 2) | ecosystem: Environmental > Aquatic > Marine > Intertidal zone >...
GTACGTTTTGGAACGACTCTTCCATGGCCGCTGAGCTATCGATTTGATGGTCTGCACTGCAACGTTGCGCTTACGGCACAATCTAACCAATTCATTGAAATCTGCTGCATAACGAGGATTCTGCATCAGCGCATAGTTGTACGGCAATAAGACAGAGTCGAAATCAAAACGCTCCAAACTGCGTTTGTGCATGCCTGGCACCTTGATTCCGTGGCCTGTTACGCCCAGAAACCGCGCTACTCCTTGATCACGCGCTTTAATAAAAGCCTCCAAGGCGCCCTCAGGTCCCATCGCCTTCTCCCAGCCCGCTGGATTGGTCAAACCATGCATCTGCCAAAGATCTACGTAGTCAACTCTCAATCGATTCAACGAACGTTGAAGGTCTTCCAAGGCTCCTTTGTATGTACGCTTTCGAGACTTGGTTGCGAGGAAAAAGTCATCGCGATGGTGTTTCATCCACGATCCGATGAACTTCTCGGCATTTCCATACAACGGCGCTGTATCAATATGATTTACGCCATACTCTAAAAGCATAAGGAGTGTGTGATCGGCCTCGGCTTGTGTTGCCTTGCTCAAGGCCCACGAGCCAAATATCGTTCGAGTGCTTGCATGTCCAGTGCGGCCAAATTGGCTTTTGGGAATCAATTATCAATGTCTCCTTGCACCGACATCGCCGTTGAGCGTATGAGGTTCCTTAAAATATTTTGTTAAGAGGGTGCTCCGATGTAAGGGGTTTTGTTCCAGACTGTCTTTTGGCGTAGTATGTTATAATGGCGTCGTTCATGGCGCAGGTTGGAATGATGTTTCCCGCTTGCTTCACAGGTCCGTAAATGAGAAAGTCAGCTCCGCTCAACTGTGCAATGGTGTGTGCCGAAGCGTTGTAGGCAGCGAAGCCTTCTCTTAAGGTTGCGTCCTGCTGTAGCTTCCACTCATACGTAGCATTTGCTGGCGAGCATCCCGCGGGATATCCAAGTTCATCTTTGACGAGTTTAATGGCATCAGCGGCATATGCAATGCTTGGTACATCAAAAACGATAGTGTCTACAAAGATTTTCTGGATGCCCGCCTTTTTTGCCGTTTCGAGAAGCCCAGTCTGCTTGCCCGACCCTTTGAGAATTGTAACTCTTCCGCGGGGTGAGTAGTCCACTTCGTTCTCTGCGAGCAGAATCGCCGCTTTCATACGGGAGTCATGAATTGCGTCCAGTTCGCCTTTGGTCGTTCTTGGAGAAAGAGCGTTGAAAATGGTCTTCTCCTGTAGCCCTATTTCGTGAACAAAGGCCAGGCTGGCCACCCGCGTTTCTGGAGTGGCTCCATCAACAAGAAATGGAGCATCGCTGTGGTCAGAGACGAACACGATATATTTCTTCATTGCCTGAGGATGAGTTGCCATTATATCAAGAAAGTGTGGGACGCCCGTTCTTTCAGCCAATTCCTCTGCCTTTCTAATCCACTTCAGCACTGACTTCTCGTTGAAGCTTCCTCTCTCGTGATTGGCGACCTCAGGCATCCCCTTGTAGAAGATGTTCCCAATCAAGAGCGTCGGCAGCTCTCCGGGCTGACCCCCGATTCGCGTGTCGCCGATTCTAAGGATTTCTTGTTTGGTTTTATACAAAATGGCACCTGAGAAGCGTGCTTTTCTCTTTCAGAGAGGCTTTTTACGGAATTAAGTTTTGTTATCTGGTTTCGTCGAACGTCTCATCGCATTCCGTATTGCTTGTAGAGTCGTGTCGGATAGACAATGAGCCACGCAACGAGTGAGTCAATGATTCCTTGCCAAGTGTTCCATGCGGTAACTCCGAGAAGATAATAGGTTAAAGGGTGGGGATTCATTGGGCTTCCCCAAAAGAACCAGTTGAACGACACTGGGACATCGATAGGGTTCAGTCCAAACATCAAGGGAATTGCCCAATAATAGTTCAGGAACATGGTCGTTAGACATCTTGCAGCGATAGCAACGCCCATTGACAAAGCGTACACCTTCTTCATTCTGGTCGCTTCATCGTAAAGCCGGAATCGTGAAAGGCTGAAGATTACCGCTGGAATTATTATCAGTGGGATACTGGCTGAAAATTTCATAGTGGCGCCAATGTAGGGAACCGCCTCTTCAGAAAAGAAGAAAATTCCGAAAGCTCCTAAGGTTGAAGTCAGCAGCCCAGCTTTCAATCCAAACAACAGAAAGGCAATGATCCATGGCACTGCAATAAAATCCAGAGCCGCCATTCCCCAAGGAAGCCTAACATCTGGAAGAAGCACAAAAAGAATCGAAAGAGTCCCCAAGATTGTAGAGGCTGCTAGTTCACGGACCGAGAAAGCAAATGGACTGCTATCCTTACTTCTTTGAGAATTTCGTGTGGTCTCATGCTTCACTTGTATGCTCTCCTTTCCAGTTTTTACAAAGGTTTAGTCATTTAAGAGTAACTACTCATGAATAAGTAGTCGCTGTCTCCGCGCAATTCAAGCTTCACGGCAGAAAACTAAATAGCGATGCTGATATTATTCAAAGCAGTGCCCTGTTATGTCTAAAGGTCTTCAGATAGCGCTTGTTGACCTAAGAGAGTGGTTGCAGGAGGAGACTGCGCCGCTCGTGAAGCCATTGAAAGATAAGGGAGAAAGCCTACTCGAAGAAGTTAAGAAGCGGTTAGGGGACATTCAGGACAATGGAGACAGAATTTTTGACAAAAGTGACAAGGAAGTGCAGAAGGGCAGTGCAAAAACATATCGTTGCGCCAAGGCAGCAAATAAGATGAGCAAGAACGTTTCAGGCATAATCAATCATATTGCTGTCCCAGATGACATTTCATATGACAACTTGCAGGTGTTACAGGAGGATTTGGGAAAAGCTTTCGCAGCAATTGAGCATCAGCGAAGACTATGGTACCGCCGAATTTCGCCATATTTCATTCTAGACCGCAGAAGACTTGACATAGCAATAAAAAGAGCCGAGGATTCCAACCAGGACCTGCAAAGCTTTCTGTCTCAAGAGTATGTCAAACTCAATACCACCGAAGACACAATGGCCACAGTCGATAAGCTTTTCCGATTACTGGAAGAAGCTGAGAATGTTCGAGAACAGAAGACGCAGACAGAAGCGCGTGCGGAGTTGATCGCGAAGAAGATCCGGGAAAACGAGCAGCGAGTTGACACAGTCCAAGACAAAGCTGAACTAAGCCAACTTGCGGAACTTGAGCAGAGAATCAGAGATCTAAGAGCGAAAGTCAAGTACAATCTGCGTCATCTGCAAAAATCCTTCTACAAAATGCAAAGCCTTGCTCAACGCGGGCAAGTTGCTCTTACTCCAGATGAAGCTAGGCAACTCGAACTATGTAGGAGGAACCCTTTTGAAGCACTTGCCAGCGAAGGAGAAGGATATCCTCTACTGAAGAGAATTGTGCAGAAACTAGATGACGCAATTCGCCAAGACAAACTGAAGCTAAAGACCACACGGCTGAGAAAAGCGCGCGAACAGATAGATGGCATCCTCAAACAGGACTCATTGGCTGACTTGCATCGTGATTGTTTGGAGGCAATCTCAAAGAGGAAAAGCCTTGCAAGGTCAGAGACAGTCGCAGCTACAAAAGATAAACTAAGCCAAATTCAAACGACCCTTCAAAACTTGCGAAAGCGGAAAGAATCAGTTGAGTCACGAAGCAAGGCGCTTGAAGAACGACACCAAAGAACATTAACGAAGATTGATACCCAGAAAAACGACCTAGAACGATCAATCTTTGAACTAACCGACAAACGAGTTGACGTAGTTCTCGCAGAGACTAACAGGACCGACACAAACATTTAGCATCTGTCTATCAGGAGGGGGTTTTCCTTTTCTTCTGTGAGAGCTTAACCAGTAGATTCAATGCTCTATTTTCTTCTTCGGCTGGTCGCGTTTTGATTAACCCTGCCTTTTTAGCTCCTTCAAGGATTTCTTGACCAGTTTCGCTGCGGATTATGGTTAGCGTCCAGCCTCCTAACCCCAAGCCTCCGGCAGATATGTCGGCTAGCTCAGCCGAGAAATCCGTGCATGACATACAACTTTCACGTGTGTACTGCTTTGCCTCGGTTAGGGAGACAGTTTTCACGTCACCGGAATCTGTTGTGATAAGGATTTTTCCTTTAATGTTCATCTTCTTAACATCGTGCAGGTCGACGCCTAAAGTCTTTTGAATGTGATTCGTCATTAACCCCTCGTAAGTGAAACTTTCGGTGCACATGAGTCCTACAGTGAATCTTATTCTCCCAGTGTACCGTCTCAGCTTAGCGGCTTCCATTTTGCGAATGGCTTGAATTTGACAAGGGGTGCCTACGAAGGCCAAGCTTTGCCTCTTCTGCTTGATTGCTTCCTGAATTGGAAGCAGGTTCGGAGAATAGGTGTATCGCGTGCCAGCGCACTTCAAAATCTCTTCTCGAGTCGTTGCAAGTACGGGCACTGGACCGAAGGGTCTGTCCTTGCTCAGCCCTGACAGGAGGGCCCCATCGATTATTCCGTCTTTTAGGGCTGAAGCAACGATGGTTGTCACGATTCCTCCATCTTGGCAACCTTTCATGATGGTTTTGTCGGTTGTCTGAGCGAGAACAAGACGTTGGTAAATGCCGAAGTCTTCGTCTGGCTTTCTCTCTCTTCCGAACACAAGTTTCTCTAGGTCTGGTAATGCCCATTCATATCGAGGGCAAACTCTGGGACAGATTCCACAAACCTTACATTCTTTCACCAGCTTCGGTTCTTCTTCAAAATATTCTAAGCAACCGTACGGACATACGAGCACGCAGGCACCGCAACCCACACAGATCCGTTTCAGCACAACCTTGTCCCAAAGGCTCTCTTCAAAACTCAGTTTGGGAAAGCTCATGATTCTCAATCTTCCTTTAGCATTTCATCTTCCAGATTGTGATGCGCTTAACGCCATCAAAACGTATAAAGTTATCCATGCGCATGCAAAACAGGACTTCGTAGACATATCCTTGGCAGATGGCCGTGAAGCCTTGCACTCTTTTTGGAGCGGTGAAGCATTAATTACAGTAGACAACTACTAAATTACCTTGAGAATTCCGAATGAGTCCCATTAAAAATGTGGAGCACCTAGTAAAAGAGGCAGTAGCAGTCAGCGTGGACGAATTTCTGAGTCTCGCTGAAACAGTAATGGAGCTGCTGGCAGACGAGCAAAATCATGCTGCAAACCGCCAGGTTCTAGGCAGACTTGTGAATCTGAAGCCGGAAGGTGAAGCCATTGTTGTCGGAGATGTCCACGGGGACCTTGAAAGTCTCTCCCACATATTGAACGCCACAGACTTCATCGAAAAGGCTAAGAGCAGCAAGCCGTGCTTACTGGTCTTTCTCGGAGATTACGGGGATCGCGGCATCCGCTCACCAGAAGTCTATTACATAGTGTTAAAGCTCAAAGAGACTTTTCCCAAGAAGGTTTTTCTGTTGAGAGGCAACCATGAAGGCCCCGATGACCTTTTGGCACATCCGCATGATCTCCCAGATCATTTACACACCAAATTCGGCGCAGACTCTTCCCGCGCCTATGCCAAGCTGCGTGAACTCTCTGGCCACTTACATAGCGCAGTAATTGTCAAGGGGAAATATGTTCTATTGCATGGTGGGGTGCCAACACAAGCCAAGACAGTAGACGATCTTGCCTACGCCCACCAGACGCATCCAAGTGAACCTCATCTTGAAGAGATTCTCTGGAGCGACCCTTGGGAAGGCTTGTCAGGGATCTGCGCTTCCCCTAGAGGCGCCGGAAAGCTTTTCGGCGAAAACGAAACAAGCAGGTTTTTGAATCTGCTCAATGTGAAGGTTTTGATTCGGGGACATGAGCCAAGCCCCAAAGGTTTCAAGTTTAACCACAGCGGGAAGATTATAACATTATTTTCGAGAAAAGGCGCGCCATACTCTAATGAACAAGGAGCGTATCTGCAATTGGATCTAGGCGATGCGGTGAAGAAGGCGTTTCAGCTTGAACAGCTTATCAGATTCTTTTGAGGAAGACTGATCGGGCTCGATGGGTTCATTGAGCATAATTGACACGAGCGGCACGTCAAGCTGAGTTTCTGTAGATGGTCTGGCAATGTGTGTTCGGTTGTTGCAGGAACGGAAGAAGAAGCAGTGGTTTGGATTGCCTTTGCAGTAATGAGTAAGGTCGAAGTCGTCCAATTCTGCATCGAGCCCTTGCACTTCCATAAGTCTGCAAATCTTTTCGTTCTGTGTAACCGAAGAGTAGGGGCAATCCATCTTGCTATCTCCTGTATTTTTGTTGTACAGTTTTGAGGTTGGACATAGATACAATATGTCCAAATGCGGACATATTTATGTTACTCAGCCGCCCATATAAACATTTCTGAACACTTACGAAATGCTAAATCAGAGTAATCGCAAGAGCGGCCAAGCTACGCCCTCGTTAACCGCCAGATTCTCTGAAAGGCGAAGAGATTTAACCCAATTGCACATTCTAGCAGCATAGCGTAAATCAGCACAGAAGAGGTCGCAAACATGCAAGACCCTGCAAAGATAGGCTTGGTCACCAGAAACGAAGACGGCTGGTGTTCTACGCAGCTTCGCCAAGCAATAGAGCAACACGACATGAGCCCTGTATGCTTCAACTTTCCGCAATTAGTCGCCCGAGTGAAATCAAAACCTGAAGCTTCAGTTGGCGAGATGAACGTTCTTTCCGACCTGCGCGCTCTAATTATACGTCCTATCGGACGCGGCTCGCTTGAAGAGATCATCTTCCGAATGGACCTTCTCCACAGACTTCACCGCCTTGGCATGTTAATCGTTAATCCACCATTGTCCATCGAGCGCTCAGTGGACAAGTATTGTACGCTTGCCCTTCTGGAAGAAAATGGCTTACCTGTTCCTAAAACTGCTGCAACCGAAAGCCATGAAGAAGCGATGAAAGCATTTCACGAACTAGGCGGCGACATAGTCATGAAACCATTGTTCGGATCGAGGGGAATCGGCTCCACGAGGATCTCTGATTCGGAAATCGCTGCGAGAATCTTTAGAACAGTCTCCTTTTATCATGGAGTTCTTTACTTGCAGGAATTCATTCCTCACGGAGTTTCAGATGTGCGCGCGTTTGTCATAGGTGAACATGTTCTTGCCGCCATGCGTAGAGTAGCAGAAACGTGGAAGACTAACGTAAGTCTAGGGGCAAAGCCAGAGCCGCTCAAACTCGACAAGAAGACTGAGGATTTAGCGGTTGAAGCGGTAAAGACTATAGGATGCAAGGTAGCGGGAGTCGATATTCTCGAGAGCACACGAGGCCCTGTTATTATTGAACTTAACAGCCAGCCTGGATGGCGCGGATTGCAATCAGTCACCTCGATAAACATCGCTGATGAAATCATCGGATATATCCTCTCAGAGTTGGAATCATAAATGCAAACCGCGAAAGAGGTAGAAATCGCACGTATAGATGTAAGAGCGAAAAGGCTCGAGCGGAAAACCGACTATGTCGCCAGAGAAATCCCACTTCACATCTTTCTAAACCAAACGCATTATGTAACCATCTTATGCCTACCTTCCTTGCTGAAAGAACTGGCGATTGGTAACCTGCTCTCAGAAGGAATGATAAAAGCAACCGAAGAGATACGAGAGATCCGCTTAGGGAAAGGTGGAGAATGTCGAATAAGGCTACAACCCAGCGTGAACGTGGGAAAACGCATTTCCGTCTCGCAACCTTTCGCACGACTTGTGGTTTCCGCTTGCGGCTCAACAGACTACTGGCCTCTTTCTAGACTAATCGACAGACTTGAACTCGCCAAACTGCCCCTGGATCTGAAAGTAGAGGCTAAAGTCATTCTAGAATCGGTTAGACGGCTTAACACATTAGCAGAGACCTTCAGAAGAACCGGTGGCGTTCACGTAGCAGCTTTGTATTCTGGAGAGGGCCATCTAATGACGCACGCGGAAGATGTGGGACGCCACAACGCAGTGGACAAAATCATTGGTACTGCAGCTCTGAAGAAAATGGAGCTGTCCCGGTGCTTCATTGCGCTAAGTGGCAGACTCACTGGGGACCTCGTGGTGAAGGCCGCGAGAATGAAAGCTCCGATATTGGCTTCTATGACCGCAGCCGTCAGCTCCGGAGTTGAGGCTGCTCAGCGTACAGGAATAACCTTAGTCAGCTTTGTGCGGGGAAACCGCTTAAACGTCTTGACTTGCCCCGAAAGAATAGTTTACTGAGCGTCTACGGTGCTATTTTTGAAAAGCTCGGCCATAATTCTCGCGGGCGGTTTCTCAAAGCGTTTTGGACGAGACAAAGGACTTGTCGAGCTGAAGGGAAAGCCGCTTATCATGTATTTGGTTGAGGAAGTTGCCAAGGTTGTGGACGAAACGGTTATTATCATAGGCTCTGAAACCCAACGAGACGTGTTTTCCTTTCTCTCTAAACATGTAACAGGCGTGGCGGCGGACAAATACGATGGGCAAAGTCCTTTAGTCGGAGCCTTAACAGGCTTTGAAACCGTGCAAAGCGAATACTCTTTATTGCTCCCGTGCGACACACCATTCTTATCTGACAGAGTCGCAATCCTGCTTCTCGACTGTTGCATCGGAAGACAGGCCGTCATTCCAAGATGGCCCAATGGATGGATTGAACCCCTTCAAGCCGCCTACCATACAAAATCTGCAACCACAGCAGCAAGAAAGGCCTTAGATGACGGAAAAATGGATATGGTTTCCATGATTGACTATTTGTCTGACATTCGATACATCTCCACAGTCGTTTTGCAGAAGCTGGACCCTGAATTGCTGACCTTCTTCAATGTTAACACAATTGCGGACCTCAGGAAAGCAGAATCTGGGCTGAGAAAAAACAAAACATTGCACTAACTCACGAATTACCTCCTCTTTTCACAGTAAAGCAAGGAAAAACCACAGAAACATTTAGAACGGTATTAGGCGCGATATTCTCTGAGTTCCTGGAGACCTCTGAAATGAGCAAAGTGCAAATAATCGGAGTCAAAGGCTTGCCGATAGTTAAGAAGCGGGACGATTTGGCTAAACTGATTTGCACAGCAGCAGAACATCAAGCAACCCCGATTCAAGACGGAGACATAATCGTCGTTACACATGTAGTTGTTTCACGGACTGAGGGCAACGTTGTCAATCTCGATAAAGTGACACCGTCCGCATTTGCAGAAAATGTGGCTGCACAAGTCGAAAAGGACCCTGCTCTCGTGGAAACAATCCTCAGAGAGTCCAAAGGCATTGTGCGAATGGGTGACAACCACCTAATATGTGAAACTCGACATGGACTTGTCTGCGCCAACGCTGGCGTTGATAAGTCCAATGTGCCAGGCGAGCGAAATGTGGCACTTCTGCCCATAAATCCCGATCGCTCAGCTAGGACCATTCAACAAAGAATAAAGAAGCTGACTGGAAAGGGCGTGGCTGTTATCATTTCCGATACTCATGGACGGCCCCTACGTGAAGGCGAGATCAACATCGCCATAGGAGTGGCAGGCCTCAAGCCGATCCGGCCACGAATAGGAGAAACCGACCTCTTCGGATACACGCTAAGAGTGAAAACCACCGCTATAGCCGACGAACTCGCGTCTGCAGCTGAACTGGTCATTGGGCAGACAAACGAAGGAATCCCCGTAGCAATTGTAAGAGGATATCAGTATCCGAAGTCGGAAAGACCGAGAGCAAGGGAATTGATACGAAAGAGAGAGAAGGATCTGTTCATCTAGTCTCGTTTGCTTAATGTGCTGTCAGCCGCTTTGTCCTTGCTTAATTCTCTGAGCAATCAGTTTCCCTAGTTCTCTGGCTCTCTCCAGATCTGCTTCTCTTGGTGGGCCTCTGCACTCCAGAGTTTCTACGATTTGGAAGCCTGACTGTTTCAGACGGTCTTCTATCTGGCTGACAGCTCCTCCGCCCCAGCCGTATGACCCAAAGATGGCTGTGAGTTTTGTTCTCGGCTTTTGGCCCCGAATGAATTCGGCTGCAATCCATGCCAAGGGGTGGGCTCCATTAAGGTAAGTGGGCGATCCAATGAGAATGGCGCTTGCGTCCACTAAGTCGCGGGAGAGATGGGACAGATCGGAGACCACCAGATTGTAGGGAACAGTTTCTATGCCCTCTGCTGAGAGTGATTCTTCAAGCGCTTTCTCCAAGGTTTCTGTGCTTCCCCACATGGAGACATAGAGGATAACGGCCTTCTGTTTGAGGTGGCCACGAGCCCACATTTCATACGCGTCAATGATACGCTTCGGATTTCTATACACGACACCATGACTAGGCGCAATCACGTTGAGATCTAAATCCTTGATTTTGTCCAGTGCCCTATTGACAAAGACTGGAAACGGCATCATAATATCTGCATAGTAGCGTTTGGCTTCTGACAGAAGGAAGGAGCCAGCTTCGTCATCAAAGATGCGGCTAACGGCGATGTGAGCTCCGAAAAGGTCGCATGGAAACAGGATGCGGTCTTCCACAAGATATGTGAATATTGTTTCTGGCCAGTGCAGCCAAGGGGCCTCAAGGAACCTCAGGGTTTTGCCGCCTAAGTCAAGGGTATCGCCTTCGTTGACCTCTAGGATGCGTTCATCGGGCACGTCGTAGTAGATTTTGGCCATGCCGATTCCTCTTTTCATCGCGACGAGTTTGGCGTTTTTTGCTGCGGAAAGAACGTTGGGTATCGAACCTGAGTGGTCTGGCTCAGCGTGATTCATAACTAAGTAATCTATTCTTTCAGGTTTGACAATTTTCCCGATTCTGGAGAGAAGCTTAGCGGCAAAAGGTGCCTTCACTGTGTCGATTAGGGCTGTTTTGCGCTTTCCAACGACGAGGTAGGCATTGTAGGAGGTTCCGTAGGGTAGGCTGATCAGGCTGTCGAACAGCCTGCTGTGCCAGTCCGAGACTCCGACCCAAAACACGCCAGGTGCCACTTCGTTTAAGGCTTGAGAATTCATTCAGATCACACACCTAACAGTGGGGAATCATCTTGTTTGTTCCGCCTTACATGTATATGCTTGGTGGCTTCTGTGCGTGTAACACGTGAGCAATGAACTGGGCTTCAGGAACGGCGCCGACTATTTCGATTTGCTCATTTATGACCGTTTTAGGCACGCCCATGA
>Ga0209635_10004369_pt1 | contig 11084 bp, 10 predicted proteins | sample DeeMarSWOR230_32_FD_187463 | JGI IMG/M metagenome (GOLD analysis project Ga0209635, IMG submission 187463) | Marine sediment microbial communities from White Oak River estuary, North Carolina - WOR-2-30_32 (SPAdes) (version 2) | ecosystem: Environmental > Aquatic > Marine > Intertidal zone >...
CCACAAATGGCATGGGTTTTTTAACAGGCGGATAAATATTCCGGGAAATTTGTTTTTATTTTTTTGAAATTCGGATTGTTTAAATAATCCTTAATCTTTTCAACTAAATTATCGCTTGAAGCATTATCTATTAGAATTATACTAAAATTTTGGTAAGAAGAATTCAATATTCTTTCTAAACACTCAATAGTGTCTTCCCAACCCTTCCAATTAAGTGCAACAATAGTAAGCGTTTTGTTACTTCTCATACCAGGCTCTGTTGTATAAATTACTGTCTTCTCAATTTCAATTCTGAAAAACTATGCAATTTTATTAATTCATAAGATTTATTTAAAAGACTAAAAATAAATAAAAAGATCGCAAATAGTATTATGGTCTCATATAAGGATAATGCGGTAAAATATTGACCAAAAAAATTCAAACTGGTTATAGTTAGGAATAATAAATTTAAAAAAATATATAATTTATTATTGGTATACATGCTTTTAAAATAAAAGATATAATTTAGGAAAGATAAAATAAGGGTAGTAAAGATAGTAAATAAAAAACCTCCTATTAAATAATATACACCAAAACTAGTACCAATATTGGAGATGTGTCCCGGTGCGGCTTCAAGAAAACCAATAGAAGTTAGAGGCACAGGATTAATTCTAGTAGGATTACCAAGAATAACATTCTTAAAATTTAGAAATACACTCAAAATTGTCCAATCTGGTTTAATTGATGAAAAATCAAGCCAATAATTTAATATAATTGGACCACTGACGAAGTATATAAAGGTATACTTTCTAAGATACTCCGTTCCACTTTCTGTGCCTATAGATCCCCAAATACTTAGTAAGAATATCCAGAACAAATTCATGATCACTATTAATATTACACCAATTATGATCACATTCTTTAATTGCCGCTTAATCTTATGATTGAAATTCAAGAAGAAGAAAGTTATTAGAAGTACCCAGACTGCATGGTATTTAACCTGAATAATTGCAATAGCCAGAAATAAACCAATCAGTGTTAATAATGAATAAATCTTTTTGGGGGAAGATTTATAAGTAAATACCAATAATATAAAGCAAATTTTTCCAACCTCAATAAAATGAGCCCCAATGCCAGATACCATTTCATCTTCAAATTCTTGAGCTGCAAAAAAATAAATTCCTCCCATACTCGATATCAAATTAGATACCTTAATGATTGTAATAATAATTGTAATTAAACTGATGGTGATTATAACCGGTTGATATTTTGCCAAATCACTAAATGCATGAAATAAATCAGGTCTTTTATACGAAATATTATCTTTATATTTATGGAATGTAAAAAAACCAACTATCCAAATCGTAATAAAATTACAAAGTAAAAACATTTGTACGCGAGTGCTAACAGGATAAAAATCCAGATACCTTAGAAGAAAATTGTTTAATGCAACGATAATCAAAAAAGGCCATGTACAAACAGTAAAAGGTGTTAAAATTGTATTTAACCTCTTTTTTTCTATAATCGTTAAAGAAAAAATAATTAGTATAAAGCAAATACTAAAATAATTATCATGCATTATGTAAGACTAATTTTTTTATAGAATAAATTCTTAATAGCATCTTTGTATTTTCGATTTATGAAGAATAATAGCAAAAGGAATAGTATGATTTCTGCACCTAAAAAAGCAAAGGCAGTACCGATTTCTTGCCACATATAAGATAAAAGATAACAAATAATTACATTTAATATACCTGTCAATAGTACGGCTTTAGTAAATTCGTTTTTCATCCCATAATTGGTCATAAAAATAATGCCCAATATAAAATTTAGGGTACCAAAAAAGACAACAAAAGAAGAAATTTTGATGATACTACCAGATTTAATGAATTCTTCACCTAAGACTATTAAAGCAATTTTAGTTGAAAATACATATAAAAGAAAACTGACCAAAAATGTTCCGACACTGATAAAAACTGTTAATGCTATAAGAATTTTCTTTGATTTTTGAGGGTCGTTAACTCTTAATCGTGAAATATAAGGATAAATAACTTGAGTAATTGGCGCAAATATACTTTGGAGGACGATAACAATTTTTTCACCACCACTGTAGATTCCAACTGATGATTCGGTAACTAGAAAACCCAAAATTAATACATTAGAATTGCGATATAGATTCATTGAAAGGAAAGATAAAAATATATTCCAATTACTCTTAATATACTTAATTATTTTTATTGATTTAAAGTCAGGAGGATATATTTTAAATTTGAATAATATCAAATAAAGACTACATAATCCCGCAAAAAGAGCCGCAATACCATTAAATAGAGGAACAAAATAAAAATCTTCAGCCCTTATTAAAAAAATAAAAATCAAAACAATATATAAAACTTTTGAGATCAAAATAATTACACTTAAATATTTAATTTTTTCCATTCCTATATAAAACCACAATGCCATGGTGATATTTGCAGGTATGATTAAAAAAGTAAAATAAAAAATATTCCGGTAGGGTTGAAATTGTGAAATCGAGTTGATTATAATAAATAAAAGAATGAAACTACCCAACATTAACAGTAGTTGAAGGGCGAATATATTGGTTACTATTTCTCTTTTCTTAATACTATTATTTTGATTTTGAGCTATGTATTGTACACCATTAATTGAAAAGCCAAACTCCGATATTATAGCCATATAGGAAACTAAAGCTAAGGCCATGCTGATTATCCCGAAATTTGCTTTTCCAACCACTCTAACAATATAGGGTATTGTTATTAAATATGACAGGTAAGTAATAACCTGATATGATCCGTAACTTAAAAAATTAAATATTAGTTTTTTAATTTCAGAAAAAGTTAAAAAATTCCTAAATGATGAGTTAAATAATTTTAGTTTCAATATTTGTTAACTCTTTTTTTAATCCCTTAAAGAGAAGGAAGGAATAGTTGATGGCAAGGTGAATAAACACTAATAAAGAAAAAAAAGTAATAAAAAGTAGAATTCGTTTGGGTCTGCTTTTTCGATAGGCTGGTTCTGCTCGATCTAAAATTTTTACTTCAGACATGTTAATCATATTATCCGCGATAAATATTTCAAGTTGTTTTCTGAATTCGATAAATAATCCAGTCTGTAATTCTAAATCTCTTTTTAACCTTAATTGTTGAATTTGAAAAGAGGGAGCTGTGGGATTTATATTTGATTCTAAAAATTTCTTTAACTCATTTTCTGCATATTTTAAACTATCCTGTATTTCATCAATCCTATTTTCGATATAATTTAATTTTTGACGATATTCTTTTTGGACATCATTTATAACAATTTCGTTTAATAGGTCAAGCATTTTATTTGCTACCAGAGACGATAGTATATTATTTTCGGTCGTAACCGATAGAGTCAAGATTTGATCGACCTGATTTATCGAAGTATGAACAACTTCATCAGATAATTTTTTTAATGCTTTTTCATTTATTTCAAGATCAGATTTTCCTTCTATTTTAAAAAACCGAATTAAATTTTCCTTACGAGTTTTCCCTTTAGTGGGAAAAGTAAATTCCGTATCTAATAGTTTTTCTTTGAGCTTTCTAGAATTCAAAATAGCCATATATATTTCTGGAGATTGAGAAGATAAATTACCCAAATCTAATCCTGCCACTCTACCTAATGCGCCAAATTTACTGGCTAATCCTGCCGTTAGATTTTGTGCAGGGGGTAAAATGGAAAGATAAGAAGTGTATTCTTTGGGGAAGCCAAAGAAAGCTAATACAAAGGAAATAATAAAGATGATAATAAATATTATTATATTGATATATTTATGTTTCCAAATGAATCCAATAATGGGATATTTCATAACAACTAGATAGATCCAAAATATTTATTTCACTGAATAGATAACTAAAATTATTGTAGCAACTTGAGTCGCAAATGTTAATCCATCTTTGAAGAACTGATACCAGTCTACTCCCTCACCTTCAGGAACAAAAATTATATCTCCTTCTTCGATGATTACTTTTTTATTCGCATCAATCCAATTTCCAGTTTTGCTCTTGATTATCTTTATATTTCTTTTCTTCGCTCTTTTATTGAATCCACCGGCAGATTGAATATAATTTTCATAATTCCAGTTTTCATTATATGTTATATTTCCTGGATATAAAATTCCACCGGATATAAAAACAATATTCTTAACCTCAGGAATAATAATTAGATCTCTGTCACGTAAAATTACATCCTCTGTCAGTTCTTTTTTTAGAAATAGCTTTTCAAAATCAACTGCAACTAAGCGGAGGTTTTCCCTGGATCTCAGCCGAATATAGCTCTGCTCGATTTCCGACATTTCATTAACTGTTATCTTCTGCAACCGCTCCAATTCCTTATCCTCTGATAAAAATTTGTAACGCAACACTCTTGCACCTGCTAAATAAGCTTTATCTGTAAAACCACCTGCTTTTTGTATCATATCTGATAAAGTAATTTCTCTATCCTGGATGGCATATTTACCTGGATATTTAACCTCACCAACTATTTCGATATGATATTTATTATGGTATTGAGATTTAAAGCGAATATAAATTCGGTCATCCCGTTTTAAAGGAAAATAAAAATCATTTTTATAATCTAATTCATATTTCTTAATATCGTTATTTTCTCCAGTAAAACGATAGAGCTCTATTTTACTTGAATCCGCATTGGGTAGTAAATTCCCTGCTAATTTAATTACATTTCCTAGGCTGTCACCTGATCTGTATTCAAATTCAAGAGGATTTCCCACCGCTCCTTCAATATTAATTGAGTTGCTTTCTTTTTCTTTCCAGGAGACTATTATCACATCTTCATTCATCAAATATGGATTATTTCGAGTATCTCCTAAAATTTTAAACTTCAAAATGTCATATGTCAAATTTTGTTTATCTCGCACAATCTGTATCCTCCTTAACGAACTGTTCTCACTCTTATCTTCAGGTCGCTTTTCTCTTTCTGTCTGCATATCAGTTGATTTTTCAGGTTGTTCTATCTCATTTTTAGGTACTGTCGTCTTACTTACCTTAGATACTGGCTTGCTTACTTCAAATTGGGGCCTCATTGCATTTTGAATAGCCTCAAATAGGCGAGAATTTGACATTAATTGTTGTATGCCTTCATTTAACACTGCACCTAAAACAGTGACAGTAATGGGGTGCAATTGATAAAGAAAAACTTCAATCAATGCATTTTGATTGCCTTTTATTAAACTCCTCCGGATTTTTTCCTTTGCTTCTTTTAATGTTAAATCTTTTATATATAGTGCTGCTTCATTAGGAATAAAAGCATATCCATCGGGCGTAACTGTGGATAGAAAGATGCTAAGAGATGGTCCTGGTACATCAATTTTTAGTAAAAAGATATCTCCCGAATCAACGATATATTCATCTTCATTCACAGAACCAGTTAATGCAATATGAGATGAAATAGGGATATTTGATTGAGGTAATGGCAACATATAATCATCAATTTTTTTGCGAGTGTCATCATCAGAAGGCATCAATTGACTATGTACAATTGAACAAAATAAATAGATTAGCAAAGTACTGCGAACTAAATAATGCATTTTGATTTCACTCCAGTGGACTCTCAATGAGAAATAATCTTTATGATATTTTCAGGTAGTGTTCAACCCTAAGATTAAGGATTTCACCTTTCTTTTTTAGATTAATATTATACGTATTATTACTGTTCATCTTACTCTCAGTGCCTACTAATCTATGTAAATTGTTAAAACTTTCGGACTGATTACCTGAAAAATTAAGAGATACTTTTATTAATTCCAAACTGAAATTCCATTCTTTATTATTATATTTTTGGGTTGTATATGAAAATTATAAAATGTTTATTTTAAATATTAAACCATTCTAATGCAAACTAAATAAAATCTTTACGAAAAAGATATGTTCTCAAAACAATCAATAAAAATTTTTGCATATTCATTTTTCGATTTTAGTTGATTATTAGACTTGACCATGTATTTACAATCATTACTTTGTCTTGGTAATAAATTTGAGTGCCCCATTTGTAAAGGAAAATTTAGAACCTTCTTGCCTGGTAGGAAGAACAATATGCGCCAAAATGCGAAATGTCCAAGATGTAGATCACTTGAAAGACATCGTTTTATTTGGCTATTTCTGAAAAAAGAACTAATTTTTTTTCTAAAAGAATTAAAATATTATTTGTTGCTCCAGAATATTGTTTTCTTAGGAACTTTAAGAGATTTAAAAATATCCAGTATATCAGTATAGACTTAGAAAATCGTATTGCAATGATGAAAATAGATATCACCGATCTTAAATTTAATGATTCTGCATTTGATTGTATATTATGTTCACATGTCTTAGAGTATGTTGAAGACAACAGAAAAGCCATGAGGTAATTTTGTCGTGTTCTAGAACCAAAAGGTTGGGCTGTCCTTCAGTTTCCTATTTTGAGAGATAAAAATTTTTAAAAACTCTTCAATCAAAATGAGAGAAACGCTTGAAATATTTTGGGCAAGAGGATCATGTTAAAGATTATTGATTGGATTTTAAACACAGATTAACAGGAGTGGATTTTTAAGTAGAAGTTGATACACTAAAAGAAGAAATTACTCCTAATAGTTTATATCGTTATCGATAATTAACAAACTGATAATTATATTGAGAGTTTATATTTTTGCACTAAACACTAATAGGCTAACATAGCAACTTGAATAGTTATACGATGAAATGTTGTATTAATAATAATACCAACAACTTAGCTCTCTGTATATGTTAAATAAGCCCAGGCAACTGATTGCAAAATCTCAGCATAAACTCGTTGTGCAAAGTATAGGTAACTAACAGAATTAAGGTCTTTGCATCAAATATTTATAGATGTAAAAGTTTTAAACCAAAATTATGGTTATGCAAAAGCAAATAACATTGCTCCTCTGTATGCCAAAGGAAAATATATTTTATTGTTGAATCCCGATACACTCTTCTTAGAAAATTCTCATTAAAAAGTTTTATACTTTAAGATGGAATTTAATCAGCCTTATATAATGAATTATTAGACCAAGATCACACAATTCAACCGGGTAAACAAGTATTTCCCAACTTCTATGATTACCTTGTTCAGGCTTTCTTTTTTGACTCGATTTTTAAGAAAACAAGATTATTTGATAGAGGTAACTATGAATGGCAATCTGAAGGTGAAATTTATTTTGTGGACTCTGTAAAGGGAGCATTCCTGTTTGTAGATTGCAATGTGTATAAAAAATTAGGTGGTCTCGATGAGTCTTACTTTATTTATTCCGAGGATGTTGATTTTTGATGTGGGGCAAAAAAGATAGGTGTAAATAATATTTATTTTCCTAAAACTTCTATCATCCATTATGGCGGATCTAGCACCCAATCCGAAGAGGTTAAAAATACTATAGAACAATATAAAAATATTCTATTATATTTGGTTAAACGTAATGGTAAACTATATTCTATCATTTTAAAATTTATATTAATTATCGCAACATTTAACAGGATTATTATTAACGTTATTATTTCTGTGTTATATGAAGATTCTGTTTTTTTAAGAATAAGGCTAGATTATATTTTCAATCACTTTTATGGCTTACTACTGGTAAATATTATTCGAAAACACGTTAAGAATGCCTCGAAAAGAAAAAATCTCTTCTACAATTTTTATTGATCCTATTAACTCTACCATCCATTATAATTTCTGTTTTATTAATGAAATAGTAAAATGGCATCCTGAATTCACTTTTTACACAAGTAGATTTATGTATGACAAAACTCTTGTTACTCCTCAAAAAACAAAATATTTCTTTTTTAATATATCCAACTTTATATCGAAATTATTAGGTTTACCAGACAGGTATCGGCGCATACTAAGAGCTATAGAATATCCATTCAACCTAGTAATATTATTATTAATAATTTCGCAAATGAGAATAAAAAATATTCATTTTAATTATTCTATTGCTGCTTCAATAGACAGAATTTTTTTGTCTATATGCAAAAAGTTAAAATGTAATACCATATTGAATGCCCATAGTGTATTACCATGATACCGGTCTAAAGTATAAAAATCAATTTGAAAAATTATATTAAGTTGCAGATATTATTATCAAATTAACTGAGTATATAAAAAAGTATTCAAAAGATTTTTAATATAGAAAGATCAAAGTTTATGGTCATTCCTCATGGCGATTTGAACTATATTTTTAATCATGTTATTGAAAAAGATGGTATCTTTTATGAAAATCCAACTATTACTTTTTTAGTTTCAATAAATCCTTATAAAGGGTTAAAATTTTTTATTGAAGTAATGTCTTTGATTTTGGCAAAATTTGTGATCAATTTAATCTTTCTGGGTATTCCCAGAGAATCTATGGATAAATACTATAAATATGCAGATCAACTTGGTATCAGTAAGAATATACTCTGGGGAATTAAATATATTCTTCTAGATGATATGAATAACGGAATAAAAAATACCAATATATTCGTTTTTCCATATGAAAGAACCAGTCAAAGTGATGGCATTCCAGCTGCATTTACTCTTGGAAAACCGGTGGTCATTAGATCAGTGGTTGGACTTCCTGAAATGATAGGGAACAATATAGATGGAATGATTGCCAACTCACCACCGGAAATGGCTGATAAAATAATAGATTTAGTAAAAAATAATAAAAAATATATACGAATGCAGAAATATATTTATAGTCAAAGAAAAAACCGTAATGATTGGAAAAATTTATATCCTAATTTCTTAAAGCTATATAATTTGTAATTACCAGTTGAATAAAAATATGACTAACCAGTCAATCAACATTTCAGAAGTCATTGAATGGGACGTTGCGAATTGGTCACAAGCGTTAATATTCTGGAAAATTAATAGTAATTTAAATCTTGAGGAAACGCTGGCCTTAGAACTTGGAGCAAGAAATGGTGGCCTATCATTTTGGTTAGCACAGCATGGGGCAAAAGTGGTGTGTTCAGATATTGATGGGCCAACTGATCAAGCGTACATTTTACATAAGAAATATAATCTTACCCATCTTATAGAGTATAAAGCTGTTGATGCTCTTTCTATTCCTTATAATAACCATTTTGATCTTGTTATCTTTAAATCGATTTTAGGAGGCATAGGCAGAGATACTAAAATACATCTACAAAGAAAAACATTTAATGAAATTTATAAATGTCTTAAACCGGGTGGAGAAATTTGGTTTGCAGAAAACTTAAAGGCTTCATTTTTTCATCAATTTTTTCGAGAAAACTTTGTAACATGGGGTAAATCGTGGCGGTATGTAACACCCAAAGAAATTGACTTTTTTTTGAGCTCTTTTCACAAAAAGAAATATTTGTTCTCAGGATTTTTGGGTGCTTTTGGTAGAAACGAAAGTCAAAAAAAAATTTTAGGAACAATTGATCATTATTTTTTAAATAAAATAATACCTAAGAACTGGAAATATATAATTATAGGTGTGGCCCAAAAATATTAGCTGAACTTAAAATTAATAAATTTGGTGGTTTCGATTTTAACATCAATACTCAATTATTAACTTTATATAATTATTTTAGAGAAGTTCTTATTTTTGTGCTCGATTTTATTATTAAATAATATGTCACTTTTTATATATTGATTTATTTGAAAGTTTTATTAACGTTCTAAATTTTATATAGACACAATAAATGATGACTTGTAATAAAAATTTTGTATCAATAATAATACCTTGCCGAAATGAGGAAAAATATATCAATACGGTATTAGAAGAAATCTTAAGTCAAGATTTTCCAAAAGATTATCTGGAAGTCTTAGTTATTGATGGTAGAAGTGAGGATAATACAAGAAATATTATTAGAGATTATGTAAAGAAATACCCGATTTTTAAGTTAGTTGATAATCAAAAGAAAACTGTTCCCTTTGCATTGAATTTGGGAATAAAAAAATCGAAGGGAGATTATATCTTACGAATGGATGCACATGCGAAATATCCGAATAATTATATTTCAAAGCTGTTGTATTGGTTAGATAAACTTGATGCTGATAACGTTGGTGCAGTTTGGATTACACATCCTTCTTCGGATAAAATTATGGCTCAGGCAGTTTCACATGTTTTATCACATCCCTTTGGTGTAGGAAATGCTTATTTCAGAATAGGTACAACTAAACCTAAGGAGGTTGATACTGTTCCTTTTGGATGCTACAGGCGAGAAGTATTTGATAAAATTGGGTTGTTTGATGAAGAACTTATTCGAAACCAAGATGATGAATTTAACGCCAGATTAAAGCGAAATGGTGGAAAAATTTATTTAATACCTGAGGTGCAAGTTGTCTATTACGCAAGAGCATCTTTTAATAAATTACGGAAAATGTACTATCAGTATGGGTATTTTAAACCGTTAGTTAATATAAAGTTGGGTAAGCCTGCGAATTTAAGACAATTTGTCCCGGTTTTATTTATTTTGAGTCTGATATTTTTTCTTACTTTATCTATTTTCGTCAGAGGAAGTGTTTGGATTTTCTTTTTGATATTGTGTTGTTATTTAGTTTTAAATATTTACTTTTCTGTTAAAATAGCGTTTGGTAGTAGAAAAATACTTTGTTTATATATTCCTATTGCATTTGCAATTACTCATTTCAGTTATGGAATAGCTTATTTTGCAGGGTTATTAGATTTCTACATTTTAAAGAAACACTTGAGGGGGAAACGAAAAGATGTATCGCTCTCAAGATAATTAAGTTATATTTTTAATAAATAGTTCATTGTAGTTATCTATATTTAAGGCAGATATTAAGTCTTATTTTTTTGCATTCCTTAAACTCGATAAAGATATAAAATGCATATTCCTTTTCACAAGGCTTATATTACTCAGGAAGATGTTAATTCAGTTGTGGAAGCTATTCAGGGTGGTTGGCTCACAATGGGACCAAAAACCATTGAATTCGAAAATGCATTTAAAAATTCGGTAAACACTACCTATGCTGTGGCAGTGAGCTCATGTACTGCTGCCATGCATTTGGCTCTAAAAGTGATCGGTATTAAAGAAACAGATGAAGTAATCATCCCATCCATGACTTTTACTGCTACTGGC
>Ga0209635_10004370_pt1 | contig 11083 bp, 11 predicted proteins | sample DeeMarSWOR230_32_FD_187463 | JGI IMG/M metagenome (GOLD analysis project Ga0209635, IMG submission 187463) | Marine sediment microbial communities from White Oak River estuary, North Carolina - WOR-2-30_32 (SPAdes) (version 2) | ecosystem: Environmental > Aquatic > Marine > Intertidal zone >...
ATATTCTCAAAAATATTGAACACAATTTTTTATTTTTTTGAGCAATCAGATTAATGAATCTGATACCCCAAACTGATTTCAAAACTATTAGTTTTAGTATGGATTGTCAAGTAATTTTAAATAGTTTGAAGGAAGCGATCTTTTTGGAGGATGAGGCAATAGAGATATTACACTCTCATAAATTTAGGGGACGTTGTTGACTAAGTTGAATAAGTCTTATTCAGTAAACGCATGGTTGCCCTTGACCTTGGAAATTCTGGATGAAACCGGTCGGATATTTTTCTCCTGGTTTTTTTATATTGGCAGTGGAGAAGGTATTGATAGAAGGTAGGGGAAAAGGTTCAGAAGATTTTTAATCAACCAACATTTCTTTTATGATAGATTTTATGCTACTTATTGTTTTATGCTCTATTTTTCCAATCTTCTTAATTAATCTTTTTTTATCGACTGTACGGAGTTGATCTAATACCACCCAGCCATCTTTTTTCTTAAATTTAACAGGAACACGAGTTGGGTAGTAGTGTGATTGCGACGTCATAGGGGCAATAATGACTGTTGAAATATATTTATTCATTTCATTAGGTGAAATAATGACACAGGGACGTGACTTCTTTATCTCATGTCCAATTGTAGGGTCAAGGGAAATGAGGAAAACATCATATTGTTTTATTACCATTCCCAATTCACCATATCCAAATCAACTTTATCATCAATAATGAGGTTGTCATCTTCATTTTCTTTCATTTTCTTAAAATACTGCTCCCAATTTTTTCTTGGCTCTTTTTTAATAGATTTAATAACGATGCTATTACCTTTAACTTCTAAATCTACATCCTTTTCAATATGACATTGTTTTAATATTGCTTTAGGTATTCTTATTCCTTTGGAATTGCCGATTGGAATTATAGCTACTTTCATGTTACTATCACCTCCAATTGTTATTATAATGTAATTACGTCTTAATAGCAAGATTAAAAAAATTTGCTAAGGGTTTTGGCTACCTCTTCAGGAAGAGTGTCAATTACCCAGACATCGTAGAGCCTTTCGAAGGGACCTGAATCATTGGTGTAAATACCCTGGGGGTAAGGTCTGGAAATTGTTTTGAAATGAAGCGTGTAATAAGGATGTTTTTCATTCATAGCGGAAGAGAAGGAGACCAAATTAAAACTTCCCACACCCATAGACTTATAACCTTCAAGGATTTTGCTCAAACATCCGGAAAGGGTTTCAAGGTGATGATCATCTAAATCGGTAAATGAAACTAGCTCTTTAACGATGATGGTAACCTCCCTAAATCCCCTGGGTGCAAAGCTTGCAACGATGTGAACATTGTTTACTCCTGCTATATACCTCTCACCTTGCTTTTTTTCCTCTTCTATTAAATCATCCCAATAGTTCTTACCTTTTTTTTCAAAATATACTTTGCCTTTCTCTAATATTTTCCTTTGCTCTGGTAGAGGTGTACTTTCAACCATAAGTTGAACATGGGGGTGAATGATACTGCCAGCAGAAGGGGGAAGGTAGTTCCACAGATAAATAGGATAGCGTGCCTTTTGGTCATGCTTGTAAACAGTGAGGAAATAATTTCTGCTTGCTTTAAGATTGTGAGTCAGAATTTCTTCATTGAATTGATCTAGATCTAAATAGTGTTGAGGTGAGAGTGTCGCTACCGCATGATATTGTGAGAAAGGGTTTAAATTGGGGAAAATGAAGATTTCACCTGATTTGATACGACTTTCTTTACAAAAACTAGATGGAAAGCATGGGGTAGCCTCATTAATTCTTTCAGGGCAAAAGGGACACATTTCCTTTGTTTCGCTAATCCATCCTTCTATATTACCCTTCTCAGAAGCTGTATGCTTTAATCTTTTAGCCCGGGCAGGATTAATTCTAGTTTGGTGGTTGGTTAAAGGGTCAAAGCGATATTCAACACCGTTATGGCACTCTTTTTTAAATTCCATAATGTATGCTTTCTTCTAAGAAAGCTCTTGTTTTAATAACTTCAATAACGTAGTGTGTGTGGAAAGATACATTCCATATAGCATATTTACTTCTGTTATTCAAATGATCTCCTCCCTCCCATTTTTGAGAAGAGTTTCGTTTACAGATTAAGGAATTTGGGAATGCAGGAATTTTTAGCCAACCTTTTCCCTCAATCTCTTGTAATTCTCAATTCCTTAATTCCTAAATTTTTAATTTTTCTCAGGACCTGAAGAGCTGCTTTTTGAGCGAAGCGATCCTCTGGCTATTAGTCGTTGGAATTAAGTACTGTAAAAATTTTCTAGTTGTGCTATTCTTCAAATTTATTATATTCATATTATATGGTATCGAGTTCATCAAATCCCAAAATACTAAAATGGATAGATAGGATAAATCTCTTATGTTCGTCCAACCCAAAAGATATGACGTACTGGTAGTAGGTGGAGGGCATGCGGGCTGTGAAGCGGCGCTTGCATCAGCTCGTATGGGGTGTAGTACCATACTGCTTACCATCAACCTGGATACCATTGCCTTAATGTCGTGCAATCCAGCAATTGGTGGTTTAGCCAAAGGTCAGCTGGTAAAGGAGATTGATGCCCTCGGGGGTGAAATGGCAAAGAATATTGATGCCACTGGTATCCAATTTAGACGGCTCAATACAAAAAAAGGTCCTGCAGTTATTTCCTCACGTGCCCAAGCAGACCGCCAGGCCTATCGATTAAGGATGAAATCAGTTTTAGAGAAGCAACATAATTTAGAATTGAAACAATCTTCAGTTGAACGGCTTGTGGTTGAATCCGATGAGGTTCAGGGTGTTGAGACCAATTTCAAAGAACGCTTCTTTGCTAAAACCATTATCATCACTACTGGAACCTTTTTAAATGGTCTGATCCATATTGGGCTCAATCATTTCCCAGCAGGAAGAATGGGTGATGAACCGTCCATAGGGTTGGCTGAGAGTCTAAGGGATTTGGGTTTTGAAGTGGGGCGACTTAAGACAGGAACAACACCTCGTCTCAATGGGAATACTATAGATTTTTCAAAAACTGAGATACAAAAGGGAGATAATCCTCCCCATCCCTTTTCCTTCTCAACTGAAGAGATAACACAAAAGCAAGTGGTGTGTTATATTACCTATACGAGTTCTAAAACTCATGAAATCATTAAAAGCGGGTTAGATCGCTCTCCACTCTTCACAGGGGTAATTAAAGGCACAGGGGCACGCTATTGTCCCTCCATTGAGGATAAAGTGGTGCGCTTTTCAGAAAAAGATCGACACCAGATCTTCTTAGAACCAGAAGGCTACCATACCGTGGAGTACTATCCCAATGGCCTTGCTACCAGTCTTCCTTTAGATATTCAGATAAAAATGCTGAGAAGTATCCGAGGTTTAGAAAATGTGGAGATAATGAGGCCTGGCTATGGCATTGAATACGATTACATCAATCCCATTCAACTTAAACCAACGCTTGAAACAAAACGGATTAAAAATCTCTTCCATGCTGGTCAAATCAACGGTACTTCAGGCTATGAAGAGGCAGCTGCTCAGGGATTGATCGCTGGTATAAATGCTGCTTTGAGAGTGAAGGGCAAAGCACCGTTCATACTGGATCGATCAGAGGCATATATCGGTGTGCTCATCGATGACCTGGTTACTAAGGGTACAGAAGAACCCTATCGGATGTTTACCTCAAGGGCGGAGTATCGACTCCTTTTAAGAGAAGATAATGCTGATTTGAGACTGATGGAGAAGGGATATCAAATTGGCTTAGTAGGAGATGATTCCTATGAAAAACTAAAGACGAAAAGAAAGCTGATTCGCGATGAATTAAGAAGACTCAAAGAAACCATGGTGTATCCTCGAAGGGAGGTAAACGAGAGGCTTGTGCACATGCAGAGTGCTCCCCTGCGTAATGTATCCACTCTGGAAGATTTGCTCAAAAGACCTGAACTTTCTTATCAAGATTTATACCTTTTTGATTCTCCACCGTCTGATCTTTCAGATGAAATAGTAAAACAGCTGGAGATTCATGTAAAGTATCAGGGTTACATTGATAGGCAGCAGCAACAGGTGGAACGATTCAAGAAGTTAGAAGGGATAGTACTACCGCCAGATTTAGATTATAGTGAGATTCCAGGACTATCAAGGGAGGTAAGGGAGAAATTACTAAAGATTAAACCCTATACCCTGGGACAAACCTCCCGAATTCCTGGAATTACACCAGCGGCTATATCCATTTTGATGGTTTATTTGAAAAAAATAGGTTGTCTTTAGTTGTGGAAAGTAAAGAGCATACTTATGCCAGGCTTAAGGACTGGGTTGTAGATCAGGGGGTTTCCCTCTTTGGAGTAGCAGACATCCGGCCTTTCAGGAATGAGTTCATACACCTCTCAAAACAATTAGTAAACTCTTTTGACTCAGGCATCTCATTGGCTGTCAGATTATCTGATACCATTCTTGAAGAGATTGATGATAGACCAACGCAGCTCTATTTTCACCACTATCGGCAGGCTAACTTTTTTCTGGATCGTGTTGCCTTTGAGTTGGTACAATTCATCCAACAGCTTGGATACAATGCACTTCCTATACCAGCTTCACAGATTATAAATTGGGAGAATCAGAGAGGGCACCTTTCTCACAAAAAGGTAGCTAAAGAAGCTGGTCTTGGTTGGATAGGGATAAATAATTTACTGGTAAATCCCACCTATGGTGCGAGAATTCGTTTAGTAACCGTTCTTACCGATCTTCCTCTAAAACATGATCATCCCATTGAGGGTGGTTGCTATGAATGTAAAAAGTGTATTTCGGTTTGTCCCGCAGGGGCCATCAAAGGGAGGCAGGAAGACTTTGAACACCTTAAATGTTTTGAGCAGCTCCGACTCTTTAAAAAAAGAGATCACGTAGGACAGTATATCTGTGGAATTTGTGTCAAGGCCTGTGGAGGAACACCAAAAAATAGTGGGCAGGAAGGAGGGGACAGGGTTCAGGGATAAGTATAGAACAGGAGGCAAAGTGGAGTTTCGGTTGTGTTGAACGGTTGCGTTGCTCGAATCGGTATTCGGGTATCGTTTACGTATTAAATCAAAGAAAACAATATAAGGATAAAAAACAACGCAACTATTTGACGAATGACGAATGAAAAAATTCAACTCTTTCAACTTTAGGAACTTTAGTCACTTATCTGACCGATGACAAATGAACAATGACAAAAGACGATTGACAAATGACAACGTATTAAGGATAACTAACTACTGACAACCAGCAACTAACTATTGACTTATGAAAGGTCAAATACTGATAAGTGATTCTCTTTCAGCAGAGAGCATCAAAGAAGGGTTGAAGACTGAGCGTTTTGGACAAGAGGTTACCTATCTTCCTTCAACAGCTTCTACCAATCTAGTAGCAAAGAAACATGCACAGCAAGGGGCTCCGGAGGGATCTTTAATCATAACAGATTATCAGACCCAAGGAAGGGGACGCTTAGAGCGAAGGTGGTGGTCTCCCCCAGGGGAGAACCTTCTCTTTTCTCTCATTTTTCGCCCCCCTTTTAAGATTACCCACACATTTCGTTTAACTGTAGTATCCTCTTTGGCTGTTGCTGAGACTATAAGGCAGGAAACCGGCTTAGAGGCATCAATAAAGTGGCCTAATGATGTGTATATCAAAGGAAAGAAAGTATCTGGCATCCTAAGCGAGCTGGGGGTTAAAGATGAACAGTTGCAGTATGTGACAGTTGGTATAGGCATCAATGTTAACAGTAATCCATCAATTAACCCTGAGATACAGGATATCGCTACTTCTATAAGCATGGAATTGGGTCAAAGCTTTCCTAGATTGAGGCTGCTTAAAGTCATCTTAGAGCTGATTGAACACTACTATCATCTTCTAAAAAAAGGTGATTTTAGCTCACTTAAGAAAACCTGGGATTCTCTTTCGCTGATAAAGGGCAAAAGGGTCACAGTGGTTTCAGGAGGACACCTCCAGGAGGGGATTGCTGAATCAATTGACAAAGAGGGCTTTCTCATTCTCAGGAATTACTCTGGTAGAAGGAGCCGTATTATCAGCGCAGACGTATCACTTTCCCTTGTTTGAGAGAGTGTAAAAATTCAGCTAACCGCAGAGATCGCGGAGAACGCAGAGATTTCTAAGTTTAAAACCATAACATTTTAATTCATGGTGAAATAAAATTGGTTGTTTTTTCTATACTCTCAGCGATCTTTGCGTGCTCTGCGGTGAACTATTACGAGAGAACAGAATGACTCGATACAAGGCTATACCTATAATTCAGTCATTACCTACAACTCTATCACCTGTGGAAGTGTGCGAACTTCTCCAAAATGATCCCTTCTGCTTCTTCCTTGATAGCGGGGTTAAGTGCAATAGATTAGGACGTTACTCCTTTCTTGGCAGCAATCCCTTTCTTATTTTCAAGAATCAAGGAGGGAGAAATGAGATCAGGCAGGGAAATAGTATCGAATTAGTAAGAGGTAATCCCTTTGACATCTTAAAGACTTTGCTTTCCAAATACCGCTTAATTACCCCCCCTGATTTACCACCTTTTATGGGAGGTGCAGTGGGATACTTTGCCTATGATCTTAAACACTTTGTCGAGAAGCTTCCTTCCCAGAGTAAGGATGATATAACAATTCCCCTCTGCTTCCTCGCCTTCTATGACACGGTTATTATTTTTGACCACTTAAAAGGGAAAGTGTGGATTGCTTCAACGGGGCTACCAGAAGAGAGTGAGCATTTGAAACAGATAAGGGCCAAAACACGTTTAGAAGAACTTTATCGTAAACTAAGTGCAATAAAAAAATCGAACACATTCCCAAAGTTTACCTTCAATAAACAAGGTCTAATAGAACTAAAGAGCAACTTTACCCGAGATGACTATATCCATGCAATTCTAAAAGCAAAGGAGTACATTGCTGCCGGTGATATCTACCAGGTAAATCTTTCCCAACGATTTTCTGCCCAAATTTCTACCCCTCCCTATGAACTTTACAAGATACTACGTGCCTTAAATCCTGCTCCCTTTGCCGCTTATCTTAAATTTGGTGAGGGAGTCATTATTAGTTCCTCACCTGAGAGATTTTTGAGGATATCGGGTAGATCAGTTGAAACCAGACCAATTAAGGGAACCCGTCCCAGGGGGAAGAGTAAATCTGAGGATGAGAGGCTTAGACATGAACTCCTGGAAAGCACAAAGGATAGAGCAGAGCTCATAATGATCGTGGATTTAGAGAGGAATGACTTAGGAAGGGTGTGCGAATACGGAACGGTGAGCGTACCGGAGATAATTACTCTTGAAAGCTATGCTACTGTGTTTCACCTAGTTTCTACTATCACTGGTACATTAAAAGAGGATAAGGATCACATTGATTGTATTAAAGCCTGTTTTCCTGGTGGTTCTATCACCGGTGCACCAAAAATCAGGTCTATGGAGATTATCGATGAGCTGGAACCAACTCAGAGGAAAATCTATACAGGTTCTATCGGCTATATAGGATTTAATCAACAAACTGATCTTAACATCGTCATTCGAACCATGCTCTATTGTGATGGTATCGTTCATTTTCAAGTGGGAGGAGGGATTGTAGCAGATTCCGATCCAGCGTTAGAGTATGAAGAAACACTGCACAAAGGCAAAGCACTTATAGAAGCCCTCCATCAAGGAAGTGAAGTAATAGTACAACCTTCAAAAGCAATTATTTAGGTCTTTTGATTTTCTTCTTCCACCACTGCATGCAATTGTTCTAGGAAATCAGGGATGGCTGAGGTAACCCGGTTCCAGTTGGGAATGAGGGGAGAATAGAGGGGATTTTCCTGGAATTCCTTTCCAGCAATCTGGATAGCTCTGGTAAAAGCCTCAACCCCTATGGTTTCCTGATGACGATCAAAAAAGAGTCCATTAATAGCGGCATCATCATTATAGCGCTTAATGGTATCCTGAGCGGTGCGAAGGTAGGTTATCACCAAGGTGTTCAAAAGGCTCTCGCTCAAGATTGCTCCCTCGATTGCAAGGTTTCTAAAGATGGCTTTGGCAATATCTATAGACATCTTCATTAAACCCGTTTTGGGATCACCTGCTGAGAGTGGTTGATGCTTATGTTCATAGGTCTCACAGAGTTCCACCTGGCAGATTCTCTTAAAAGAACAGTTACGATAAACTTCAGCTAAGGTTTCAACCTCCAGCCCCCAGTCACCGGGTATTCGATTGATGCGGGCAAGATCAGTGATCATGGAGAATTCCCCGGCTAAAGGGTAGCGAAAACTGTCTAAGTAAACGAGGAGAGGGAGGGGGCCCAGAAGTTTTTCTAAACTTCTGATGATAGGGGTGACAAAAAGACGGGTAACTCGTCCATGCATTCGATCGGTTACTCGAGCGTAATAGCCCTTACAGAATTCATAATCCATATTAGTTGATGCGATAGGGTAACATAGTCTACCGAGGAGTTCACGAGAGTAGTTAACTATATCGCAGTCGTGCAAGGAAATGACTTTACTCTGTTCCCGAGATAAAATGTATCCATAGGCTGTCCAGGCAGAACGTCCTTTACCATCTGCACCTATAAAAAGATCTCTCTCCTCTAAGAGTTTGTAAAGTTTCCCTATAGCCGGACCGGTGTTCCAGATGACGCGTGTCCTCTGAGGAAGGCAGGAAAAAAACTCTTTCGCCTTGCTAAATTGTTCTTGGTTTGTCCTCCCCATGGTCACTACAATCTCATTGAGGTAAGGTACCTGCGTGATTTCCTTTACAATCTGTCTTATGGCAGGTGCTTCTAGTTCTGCATAGGTTGCTGGAAGTACCAGGGCAATGGGATGATGGTGATTAAATTCGATTAGTTCACTTTCCATTCTTTTAAGGTCAACATTGCCAAAGCGATGGAAAGTAGCTACTACACCTGTTTGATAAAAATCAGCCATACAGACCTCCTTTGTGAGCGTTCTAAAAATCTTATCATAGTTTATTTAAAAGCTCTAACAGAGCTTCACACCAGCCTGAGGGACCACTCCCAGGAGCTAGAATCAATTTATCAAGCTTAACCGAAGGATCATAGCTCCCATCAGGTTTTTGAACCAGGATAGGATACTCTACCACCTTAAGCATCGGCAGATCATTGAGACTGTCTCCCAGAGCAATTGTTTTTAGATACTCTGCTTTCCGTTTATATAGCTCTTTAAGCAATAGTACTGCCTTTCCTTTATCATTGTGACCAATGAGGTGGTAAAAACGTCCACCACGGTTAATCTGAAGACTTGAACTGCAGGCTATTTCTTGCAACACATCTTCAGCAGATCCATCCTCCAAGATGAAGGGTTCATCATATTCCCTCTTTTTTGCTAGTATGGCTTGGGATAGGGAAAAACCACAGAGATCAGCCACCTCCTGAGAAGTAAGATCACCAAATCCTCTAAGCTTCCCAGGCAAGAGGGTGCGCATTTGATTAAAGACCTCTCTTAGTTTAGCATAGGAGGTTCCAAGCTCGATTATAAAATAGTGAGAATCTTCCCTCGTAAAGTGAAACCCATAAGGAAAGTAGTCCTTGGGAATAAAGATTGCTCCACCATTTTCCGAGATAAAGGGATGGGTGTTATGTAGTTTTAATTGAATCTCCTCGATTTCAACTCTGGTCTTGCTAGTGCAAAAGATAAGAGGAATACTCTTTTCTTTTAATGCATTAATAGCAGGAAGGGCTGATTCAAAAGAGTAGGTCACATGGTCTAAAAGGGTACCATCTAAATCAGTAAAAACCAGAAGATAACAACCGTTATTAGAACTGTATGCAATCAAAAAACCCCCAGCTAAAAATTCTTTAGACATTTAGTGATTAAGTAAAACATAAAATATCATATTAAAATTACTATAGTATGTCAAAGAAAAAAACTGGTGCTCAACCCAACTGTACCTGGTAAGATAATTGCCGTATTTTTATATTGATTTCTGAGTGTTATCCCTATATCATATTCAATCATTTGTTTTTAAAACTCCGTGCTCTGCACGGGGATGCAAAAGGACACTATGGGCACTTTCGTGTCTCTTCTGTTTTACGCGTCCGGGTAAAACAAAGCTACCCGCATAGCGGGTAGTCGTTTACTTAAAGGAAAATCAAATCATATATAGTCCGGATGAAGATCCAATCCTGATTGAAAGGAGTTCAAAAATACCTTATATATAAACAAGAGAGGTCGCTGGTGTGGGGGAGGTAGTTTACATCAATGGTGAGTTGATTGCCAAGGAAGAGGCCAAGATTTCCGTTTTTGATCATGGGTTTCTCTATGGTGATGGTTTATTTGAAACCATGCGGGCTTACCAAAAAAAAATTTTTAGACTTGGACACCATTTCCAGAGATTGTTTCTTTCTCTCGAGTATTTAAAATTCCCTATTCTTTTTAACTGTGACTCTCTCAAAGAAGCCATTAACAAAACCATTGAAGCTAATCAATTAGAAGATGCCTATATTCGTCTAAATGTTACCCGGGGTGAGGGTGCAACCGTACCTGACCCTACAACCTGTATAACCCCTAATCTTATCATTATCACCAGAGAATATGTACCTTACTCCCCTTCCCTTTATCAGAAGGGTTATAAAGGTAAAGTCGTTCGTGTGAGACCGAGTCCTCATACTCCCACTGCTACTATGAAGACATTAAACTTCCTCAATAATATCATTGCCAAAATGGAGGCAAAGGAATCTGGTTTCAACGAGGGGATTATGATCAACACAGAGGGTTTTGTTACAGAGGGAACCGTAAGCAATATATTCATGCTCAAGGGGGATCTCTTATCCACCCCTGCAAAAGGGGTGGGGTTGTTGCCCGGTATAACCCGTCAAGCTATTCTTGAAATAGCAGAGGCGAGAAAACTGAAGACTAAAGAAAGAAAGATCACCATCAGTGAATTGCTGGAGGCAGATGAGGCTTTTCTAACCAATTCTTTAATAGAGATTATGCCACTGGTGGAAGTAGATGGACGCCCTATTGGAAAGGGTATCCCTGGTCCTCTCACACAGGTACTTATGGACTCCTATAAAGAGTTAGTAAAGGGAGAACTGAAACTTTGAACATTCAGAAGACCATTTAGCTGATGAAAATAACCTC
>Ga0209635_10004371_pt1 | contig 11082 bp, 11 predicted proteins | sample DeeMarSWOR230_32_FD_187463 | JGI IMG/M metagenome (GOLD analysis project Ga0209635, IMG submission 187463) | Marine sediment microbial communities from White Oak River estuary, North Carolina - WOR-2-30_32 (SPAdes) (version 2) | ecosystem: Environmental > Aquatic > Marine > Intertidal zone >...
GAATAAGCAAGAAAAAGCTGTAGTACGCTAGATAATTGAAATGCATGAGTTCATTGAGCCAGGGCTGATATAATTTTTGCACCCAAACAGTCGGGTCGACTCCAAAAATCATTCTATCCCATTTGACAATCAAATCTGTCATCCAGTAATTCCCAAAAAACATCTGAATGATGAATGCCAATTCTTCCCATCCAATCAAAAATAGAGGCAGAGGATACATTGTCCGAAAAAACCACAAAATCTCTTTCTGAGGATATTTTTCTCCGAGCCTAATGATCTCCAGGACCAGGAGAACAATTATTGCATGGATGAGAACGTAAAGAGGCCAATACTCCACTGATTTGTGGAAAAAAATCAACAGGAATCCAACCAACCCAAAATAGACAAGAACGTTGATATCCATCAAACGGAACCGCGATTGTCCATACCGGAGCTTCCAAAAGTGTTTAACGGACTTCCAAATCATTTTTTTTATCCTAATTAAACCGACAAGAATATCATCGTTCTTTAGATAGCACAAGCGTAAAAATCATTTTAAACTAATTTTTATACGCCTCTATCAAGTCCAGGGCTTTCACGGCCAAGTCGAAAAGGAACTTATGGGAACGGTTGCCGTTGGTCAGGATGGCAAATCCTGTTTTCTTATTCAGGTTGCCGGCAAGAAAGGCGGTGTATCCCGGAACGCTGCCGCTGTGGGCAAATAATTTTTCACCCTCTCGCTCAGAGATCCACCATGTCAAAGCGAATCCGGTTGTCTCGTTCAGCCAGCCGTCGCTTATCGGACCTTTGAACTTGTCATACTGACAAGTCATTACTTCCTTGAATGTCTCCTCACTGATCAAACGATGCCCTTTGTAAACGCCTCCATTCAGATTTGTTATCAACCAGTGGGCCTGATTAATAACAGTTCCGTAAACGATTCCAGCGGGCCAGACATTGGCCTTCAGCCGGGTGGCAGGCACCTGATTCCCTGTTTTTCTGTTGAGTACGTAGGGAATGGCCAGTCTTTCTTCCATGTTTCCTTTTGGGAAGAAGGCCGTATCCTCCATTTCTACAGGATCAAAGATATTCTCTTGGATATATTTCTTGTAGGGGACTCCTGAAAACTTTTCCACAAGGTAGGCGATAAGAGTGTAAGCCATGTTAGAGTACACCAATTTAGTCAGAGGTGGATTCTTCACTTTGAGACGCTTGCTTAGATATTCTTTCAAAGGAAGAGGAGCCGTATCTCCCCAGACAGGATGCGGGCCAAAATCGCCGGGAAGCCCCGAAGTATGAGTCAGAAGATGCCTGAATGTCACAGGATTGGATGCATTCTCCCCCTGTATTTTGAATTCTTCGAGGTAATCATTCACACGATCATCCAGTTTGAATCTTCCTTTTTCCATCTGCTGCAAAAGGGCATACATGGACATAGTCTTAAATGTGGAACCAATAAGATAAACTGTTTTCGGTATGGCTGGAGTGCGCGCCCAGATATTGGAATAACCGAAAGCACCGGTCCAGATGATTTTGTCTTCATGTACAAGGGCGATTGTTGCTGAGGGAATCTCACCCTCCAGCATTATCCGCTGGACCTCAAATTCGAGCTTGGGAACAAGCTGTTTCAGGTCAACGGACTGGCCATAAGCTTTTCCTCTGATAAACAGAATCAAGACGATGAATCCGATCACTGAATATCGAGATACGCCCTTCTTTCTCAGCATGCTGTCCTCCTCAAAGTGAGTCTTGAAAAACCATTCCTGAATCTTCCTAATTCATCGGTCATTCTACTGGTTTTTTGCAACAATAATTAATTACATAAATTAATGATAAGGTCAAATTCTCTGTCTTATAAGAATAAACAAAAAAGAAACCTGCCCTCATTGGGCATGTTCTGAGGCAACTTGCCAATCTTTATTCAAGAAGGTAATCTATGTTTTTTCAAATAAACACTGAATTCATTCCAGAAAATCTTCAATAAATTTTTCAACGTTTTATCCTTTCTTCTATCTTCCAGACTCACCGCTTCCTGGGACACAACTCATTGTCATTTGACCTTTTCGCTCTTTTCTGGTAAAAATCTTTGCCTGCGGTCCAGTGAATAAAGAGAAAAAAAATCTACTCCATCTCGTCGACAATTTCGAAGGGAAACAAGTCGCTGTGTGGGGAGATTTTATCCTGGACGAATACATATTCGGAACCACCCGCCGCATCTCCAGGGAAGCCCCTGTCCTCATTCTCAGCTACAGAAAAAGCGGGTATTCACTTGGAGGTGCAGGAAATTCTGTCTTGAACCTCAAATCACTGGGGGCAGAGCCTCTGCCTGTCGGCCTGGTCGGTGCGGACGACTCCGGGAGAAGGATTCTCCGGATTCTGAAACAGAAAAACGTATCCACGGAATACCTGATCGCGGATAAAAAATTTCTGACACCGATTAAAACCAGAATCTTAGCGGGTGAAGAAACGGCCAGAAAACAGCAGATTCTTAGGATCGACCGGGAGAGAAAAGTCCCGGAGACCAGCGAGATAAAACAAAAGCTTCGCAAACTGCTCTTAAGTTCTTTAAGCCGGACTCAAGCCCTGCTCATCTCAGACTACAATTACGCCACGGTCAAAGAGGATACCTTCAACCGAGTCCTTCCGCAGTATAAGAAAAAGAAAATCCCGGTCACTCTGGACTCCCGGTTCCAACTCCTGAATTTCAAAGGCATCACTGTTTCCACCCCCAACGAACCCGAGGTCGAAGGAGCTCTGCACATCCAAATAGACGACGACACCCAGATCCTCAAAAAAGCAGGAAGAGAACTCCTGAACAAGATTGACGCAGAGGCCATCCTCATCACCAGAGGTTCCCAGGGAATGGTTCTCTTTGAAAAAGGAAAACCTCCCTATTCTATCCCGATTCACGGCACAACTGACATTGTCGATGTCACTGGGGCCGGGGATACAGTCATCAGTGTTTTCACTCTTGCTCTGACCTGTGGAGCATCTTTCAAAGAGGCCTCTCGACTGGCGAATTACGCTGGCAGCGTTGTGGTCATGAAAAAAGGCACGGCCACATTAAACGTCAAAGAGCTCAAAGAGGCCATCCTTTCCTAAATTGAAAAAGCGACACTCAATCGAACAGCTCATCGAAATCATCAAAGGCCATAAGCAAAAAGGGGAAACAGTCGTCCTGGCTAACGGCTGTTTTGATCTGATTCATGTCGGCCATATCAGATACCTGAAAGAATCCAAAGACAGAGGAGACGTGCTGGTCGTGGCTCTGAACAGCGACGCCTCGGTCCAAAGGCTTAAAGGAAGGGGCAGACCCATACTCCGGGAGAATGAGAGGGAAGAAATTATTTCTTCTTTTTATTTTGTCAATTATGTTACCTTTTTCGATGAACTCAACGTGGAGAAGATCCTCCTTGCGCTCAAGCCGGATATTCATGCCAAAGGTTCAGACTACACAGAAGACACGGTTCCTGAAAAAGAGACGGTTAAAAAATATGGTGGCGCCATCGCCATCACAGGAGGGCCAAAAATCAAGTCAACCTCTCAGCTCATCGAAGAGATCGCCTCGAAACTGGAAGAAGAGGAATAAGCAGGAATGATATCATGACAGACAACTTCTTGATCATCCGGCTCAGCTCCCTCGGGGATATCATCCATACTCTCCCGGCCTTCTCTGCTCTTCGGAAAAATTTCCCGGATGGGACTATTTCCTGGGTTGTCGAAGATAAAGGAAAGGAAATTCTGGAATTGGTTCCTGGAATCGATAAGATCATTGTGGCGCATACTGAAGGGTGGCGGATCAACACCAGAAGATTCTGGAGAGAGGTTTCTACTCTCAAGAAAGACATAAAGAACAAGAATCAGATTGCCCTTGATTTTCAGGGATTGATCAAATCTGGCTTCATTGCCTATCTCTCCAAAGCGGCGAAAAGAATCGGATTCCACAGGAAAAACTTAAGAGAATCCCAGGCAGGAATGTTTTACACGGACAGGCTGGAGGAGGTTCCGGAGACCATCCATGTGATCGACAAAAACCTAAGGCTTCTCACTCTGTTAGAGATAATGGAAACGCAGTATGAGTTTCCCCTTGTTCTTCCGGATGAGCATGCTCAATCAGTCAAAGAAAAACTTCGAAAGATCGGGTATGACGAAAAGAAAAAACTTGTTGTTTTAAACGTTGGCGCTGCCTGGAAAACAAAGAGATGGTTCTCGGAGAACTGGATGGAGTTGATCAACATGTTGAAGCCAAAGGACCTGTTTTTACTCATTCTCTGGGGGAACAAGGAGGAGAAAGCGCTGGCTGAAGAAGTAAAAGAGAAATCTCAGACTACGCTCTCCCCTGACTTCTCTCTGAAAGAAGTCATGGCGCTGATTAAAGAATCCTCGTTATTGGTTAGCGGTGATACGTTTGCGCTTCAAGTCGCATGTGCTTTTTCTCGTCCAGTGGTCGGAATCTTCGGTCCCACCAATCCAGGAAGAAACGGACCTTTCAGTCCTCAAGACAAAGTGGCTTTTCACGAAATGGAGTGCAGCTACTGCTACAAAAGGAGCTGTTCGAGCCTGGAATGTCTCAAGAAAATAACTCCAAAGGAAGTGGCGGCTCTGAGTGTCCAATTATTAGAAGAACATGCCTAAAGTCGGTCTCAAAAAGAGAATCTACGGGTGGAGAGTCAGAGCTGGCCTCATCGGTGTTATCCTGGTCGTGATCCTGGCCAAACCTGACCTCCCTTCTTTGCTAGAAGGGCTGGCTGTATGCATTCTCGGCCTTCTTTTGAGAATGTGGGCGTCAGGACACCTCAGGAAGCAAAAAGAGTTGACTATCTCTGGACCGTATATGTACACAAGAAATCCCCTCTATCTGGGAAATTTAATCATAGGATTCGGCATCGTCATCGCCTCCCGCTCCCTGTGGGGTTTGTGTATATTTATGGCCTATTTTCTCCTCTTTTATCCTCTGGTCATTCATACGGAAAAAGAGAGGATGAAGGAACTCTTTCCGGCTGAATATGAGGCGTACAGAAAAAAAACGCCCCTCTTTCTTCCCTCAATGAGGCCCTTCTCCACTCCAAATAAAAACAAGTTCAGCTGGAAGACTTTCCGGGAAAACAAGGAATGGAGAGCTATTTTCGGGACAGCTTTTTTCTGGCTGATCCTTCTGGCAAAATTCATCCTTCTCTAATCTTAGGGGTCGCATCTCAACATTCGACATTTCATGTATTGGAACAAATAACCGGGGCCGCATCTTAACATTTAGTGTTTTTGGTTCAGGCTTTGGGATTTGATTTTTTGGGGGATCGAAGAAAAAGAATAGCGTCTTAACATTTAACATTTTTCAAAATATGTATTTTTTATCCCTGGTGATTAAAAGAGAAAAAACCTATTGATTAAGTGCCGATAAATTAAATGTCGAATGTTGAGATGCGACCCCTTTCATTTTAGGGGAGGCTTTGCTATATTTTCTTTGTGCCAACAAAAGAGAGACTCGAGAAGGTCAAGAGAGTGCTTTCTCTCAGGCAGCCTGACCTCAGAGTTGTCCTGGAGGAAGTGAAGAACACGCATAATGCCAGCGCTGTTGTCCGGACCTGCGATGCTGCTGGAATAATGAATGTGGATATCATCTCTGCAAGTGGAGAACCCTTCCCGGTGAACGAAGCCATTTCTACTCGTGCTGAAAAATGGATTCAGTTTCACTATTACACATCAACCACAGATTGTCTGAAGCAATTGAAGACAAAAGGATTCAAAATCGTAGCCACTCACCTCACTAAAGACAGCCATTCCTATATGGACCTGGACTACACCCAACCTATAGCTGTCGTTTTCGGTAATGAAGCCGAAGGCATCTCAGAAGAAGCTTTATGTATAGCGGATTACAAAATCAGGATCCCGATGGTCGGAATGGCTCAAAGCCTCAACCTATCGGTATCAGTGGGAATCATCCTGTATGAAGCCATGAAACAGAGACAGGAAAAAGGCTACTACAAAAAAAGAAGACTCTCCTTAAAGGAATTCAAAGCCTACGCGGATAAATGGCTGGGCCTTTCCAAGAAAGATTCAGAATAAAGGAATCAAATTTCTACACTCAATTCTCTCAATTAAAAAACCTAAAGGATTCACAATAGGGGTTGTATCTCATTATTCGACATTTTTAATTTAATAATGTTCTTCCTTTATCCCTGGTAATCACAAGGAAAAAGACCAATCGATAATTAGACCAATAAATAAATGAAATGTCGAATGTTGAGATGCGACCCCATAAACCATAAAAAAAGGGGAGCAAGGGAAATATTTCCTTTGCTCCCCCTATGAGAATTGGGAACCGGAGCAGGTTACACCCTTATGAGTTTCTTGTATAACTTACGGTTTTTTAACAGCCTTTGTGTGGCTTCGAGGCTTTTTTCCTGCTGTATCTGCATCTCCCTGGTCATTCGTTCCATTTGGTTTCTCATATCACGGGAGGAATCGTCCTGCCATTTTCTCTGTTGTCTGAGAATACTCTCGGAGGATCTGCCCCATGCCTCAGTATAATCTTTCCAATCTTCTGGAGAAAATCTCAACAGTCCGCTCCCTTCCTCTTCCTCTATCTCGACTTCAACACTCCTCATCCTTTTATCCCTGTAAAATTCGATTTTGATCTTATCGCCTTTCTCCTTTTCCTGGATGATTCTGCTCAAATCACCCTGACGCTCAAGCATTGTTCCATCAGCTTTGACCAGCACATCTCCGACTTTCAATCCCGCTTTTTCAGCCGGGGATCCTTCCCTAATTTGCGACACTAAGAGTCCTTTGCCTTCCTTTGCACCAAAATACTCGGAGAGTTCTTTGTTGAGTTCTTCAAGGTAAACTCCGATGTATTTTCTCGTTTCAAAACCGAACTGCACCCTCGCTTCTGGACCAATTTCAAGAACTTTAGTCTCGGGTTCGACAAAGAGACGGGGGAATCTCATCTCCATTTCCCGCCAGGCCTCCTCTTCAGTGTATTCACCCAATTTGACCTTTATATCCGTTTCTTTACCGTCTCTTTTTATCCTGAGTGTAACGGTCTGACCGGGCTTTCCTTTTCTGATCTCTTTTTTGAGCATTTCAGGGCTGGTTATGTTTTTTCCGTCAATCTGGAGAATGAAGTCTCTTTCCTCAAGCTTGGCCAGCTCTGCCGGGCTCTCCTTTTCTACTTCTGCAATCTCTATGTAGCCATCTTCATTCTCACCAAAAAGTATCCCCAGCCATCCTCTCTGGACTCGTCCTTTCTCTTTGATTTCAACTGTGACACTCCTCACGATATCGACCGGAATCGCTACAGCCATACCAGAGGCAGGCGCTTCGGCTCTGCTGAAGACAAAACCCGAGGCTTCCACTGCTTTTTCTCTGAACTCAAGAATAACAGGGCTTTCTTCTGTGTAAACTCCCCGGAGAAGGCCGATCATTCGACCTTCCTTATCGACAACAGGACTCCCGCTTGCACCTCTCATGACCCAAACATTCAATCGTAACCTTTCAGGAGAAACGGAACTCACAATTCCTTGGGTGACTTGAGGGGTTTCCTCTGGAGAAATGTTGACCAAGCCAACCCATGTCCCCGGGGAGACACTCTTCATATCTCCCATATTCACCGGAGTCAGGTTTTTATCCTTGGCCTTAACGACTGCCAGATAGGTCTCTGAATCCATTCCCAGAAATTCGGCTTGAATTTCTCTTCCATCGGTCGTGACAATCGTGATTTTTTCATTGCGTGGAGAAATCAAAGCAGTCGTGACAACGTGTCCATCTCTATCTATAACGACACCCATCGCCACCTTGGTGAACCCATTCTTGACTACGACTTTGACGACTGATGGATAGACTTTTTTTGTGATTTCATCAATCTGAGCCTCATCCGCTGCACTTGACTTCGGTCCCGCCATTAAGGTCAGGGAAGACACGAACACAAATAGTGTCAGTATGCTCATGAGTTTAATTTTTTTCATCATTTTGGCTTTACCTCCTTAATATTTGATTGTTGAGCTTACTTCATCGGAAACCTGCTCCAGTAAATATATTGTCCTCGGTTCACGTGAAATGCTCCGGACTTCCTCTCCATAATCCACGGCCTCAATGATGGGGATGGTCGTTTTCTGTGCAGGCATTTCCTCCGCTTCAAAGGCGGGGGCCATGCTTTTCTTATCCATGTCAGCGATCCCGACAGGGCTTTTCTCAGGAAGAATAAAGACATTCAGTACGATGAAAATCACAAGAGCCGCACTAAAAGCTCCGGCCACAGAGAGACTGAGGTTTCTGACCCTCACCCTTTTCCTTTTTCGCACAGAGAGCTGTGTGAGAACTCTTTGCTCGAAATCAGGTGGGGCTTTAACTCTCTCTAATTTTTGTAAAAGATTAAGCTCATCCATCTTGATACTCCTCATTCAATGCTAAGGAATTTCCTTTGCTTGAGGCTTTTTCCAATTCTTTCTTTAAATAATCTCTTCCCCGGCTGATTCTTGCTTTTATGGTCCCGAGTGGACTTTTGAGCATTTGGGCGATTTCCTCCTGGGAAAATCCCTCGATATCCTTGAGGATCACAGGAATCTTGTAGCGGGGATGAAGAGAATTCAAGGCCTCCCTCAAATTCGAGAGCAATCCCGAATCAGTCGGGTTGCTGGCATAAGTTTCCATTGGAAGGTTATTCTGAACATCATCGAGTGAAACAGCCGCATATCTTCTCATCTTTTTCATTTCTGTTTTAGCCAGATTCGAAGCAATGGTATAGACCCATGAAGAAAAGGGTGCAATCGGTTTGTACCGATGAGCTTTAAAATAAACTCTCATAAAAGTCTCCTGAGATAATTCCACTGCTTTCTGGTAATCACCAGTGATCTTCCACAGGAAATTGACTATCTTGTCCTTGTATATCTTGACAATCTCTGCAAACGCCATTTCATCACCTTCCTGGATTTGGCGCACCAGCTCTTGTTCATCCATTCTCATCTTTATAAACCTTTATCCATTCAAAATAGTTGCAACTTTATCGTCGTTTTTTTATGGGTTCCTGCCTCGAGTACACACAACCTCTCCATCTTCAGTTTAACTGATTACTATTGGATAGACAATTCCCTGACCAGGCCAACATTCTTCATCTCTTAGGAAATGAAACTCTAGAGGAAAAAAGGGGACAGGCCCCTTTTTAAAAGAGTATGGGGTCAGGCCTTATCCTAAGGAAGCACTGGAAGTAAAAAAGATAAAAGTCGCATTTCTTAACGACAAGGCCTAATCCCAAAGCAACAGTCTCTAAAAAAGGGGCCTGTCCCCTTTTTTTAATCTTTGGTTTTGAGTTCGATGATGGGATTTTCCGAGTCGACAAGGTCTCCGGGAGACGCTAAAATCTTTTTTACATAACCTTCAATTGTGGATTTTATCTCGTTTTCCATTTTCATGGCCTCCACGATGGCCAGCGTCTGATTCTTCCGGACCTCATCATTCTCCGAGACGTTTATTTTTATCACTTTTCCCGGCATGGGAGCTTTCACCAATAGCTCATCTTCGTGAGATTTTTCCTCGCCCTTTCCGAATTCTTTTTCCCCTGCCTGGGATTCCTGTACGATAAACTGCTGTCCTTCAAAGGAAAGATACTTTTTGTCTGCATCGCTTGCCAGATAGACCAGATGGGACTGTCCCTCGATTAAAATTGATAGGGCGTTGGGTGAAATAAACTGGATGTCCACTTCAACCGTTTTCTCTTCATCCGAAACGACAAAGACATCCTCTTTTTTCTCAAGAGATATTTTTCGCAGTTCATTATCTATCACGAATTCGAATTCCACTTTACTTCTTTCCTCCAATTCGCCATTTGCCGAGAGACTGCCAGGGAGAGAAGACTTCTTTTTGCGCGGCCCCTCGGTTCACACCCGGAGCAGCGTAAGATTGATTGAAATTGTCGAAGGCTGAAGCGATCAACGCCAGTGTCAATCCTTCTTCAGTCTTTGTTTTACTTTCCCAGGCATCAAGGTTTTTCTCGATAAAGCTGGTCGTGGTGTTACCCGCCTTGAATTGAGGATGGGCAATAACATCTTTGAGAAAATCGATCGTTGTTTTTATCCCCAGTATGACATAATCCTCCAGGGCATTGACCATTCTCTGGCAGGCCATTTCTCTATTTTCTGCCCAGACGATGAGCTTTGCCAGGATCGGGTCATAATAGATCGGAACATTACTGCCGCTGAATATACCACAGTCATGCCGAACTCCCGGGCCTTTCGGCTCTTTAAGGAAGAGAACCTTGCCCGAAGAGGGCAAGAAATTGTTGAGTGGGTCCTCTGCATAGATCCGACACTCGATGGAATGGCCTCTCTGAATCAGTTCTTCCTGTTTAAAGGGAAGCTTTTCTCCCGAAGCGATCAAGATTTGCTGGTGAACCAGATCCACACCTGTTGTCAGCTCTGTAACAGGATGCTCAACCTGGAGGCGGGCATTGACTTCGAGGAAATAAAAATTCTTATCCTTATCCAGGAGGAACTCGACTGTTCCGGCATTGTTGTATCCGGAAACCTGCATGACTTTTTTCGCTGTTTCTCCCATGAGAGCACGAAGTTCGGGAGCCAGCGCTTGAGAAGGAGTCTCTTCCACGATTTTCTGATGCCTCCGCTGGATAGAGCACTCTCTCTCAAAGAGGTGCACCACATGACCATGGTTGTCAGCGAGAACCTGAAATTCGACATGCCGCGGCTCTTCGATAAACTTTTCCAAGTAAACCGACTCATCACCGAATGCGGACTTGGCCTCTCTCATCCCAGCTTCGAGGGCGGATTTCAAGTCTTTCGGGCTGGAGACGACCCTCATTCCCTTCCCGCCGCCCCCGGCTGAAGCCTTGATCATCACCGGGTAGCCGATCTTTTTCGCTTCTGACTCAAACTCGGAGAAATCCTTGGGAATCTCCTTCATCCCGGGAATAATCGGGACTCCGGCCTTTTCCATTGTCTGCCGTGAGCGGACTTTATCCCCCACAAGTTTCAACGCTTTGGAATTGGGTCCGATAAAAACGATGTTCTCTTTTTCACAAAGCCGGTCAAATTCCGCATTTTCGGCCAGAAATCCATAACCAGGATGGATAGCTTCGGCACCTGCCGCGTGAGC
>Ga0209635_10004372_pt1 | contig 11081 bp, 12 predicted proteins | sample DeeMarSWOR230_32_FD_187463 | JGI IMG/M metagenome (GOLD analysis project Ga0209635, IMG submission 187463) | Marine sediment microbial communities from White Oak River estuary, North Carolina - WOR-2-30_32 (SPAdes) (version 2) | ecosystem: Environmental > Aquatic > Marine > Intertidal zone >...
CGGGGGTTCAAATCCCATCCCCCGCACCAATGTTAAGGTGTCAATCGTCTTCAGTAACTTGCACCCGGGCAATTTAGAGATCATCTGCAAGGAATAAGAACACGTTTGGGCTAATCTTATTTAGGGCGAACTTGCGTTTCTCTTTTGGAGGATAGTTGATGAAGAAAGATATGGTCAAGACAGAAGATGACGTGGTTCGTTTCTTAAGTGACAAGACACGTTTCGAAAGGGAGGTTTTAGTTGCCACATTCAAGATTCCGAAGGGAAAAATCAGCACATACAAGAGGATAGCTGAAAAAATCGGCAGACCGCGCGCTTACCGAGCTGCCGGCAACGCCTTACACAAGAACCCGCTTGCCCCCATTGTTCCCTGTCATCGCGTTGTCAGATCTGACGGAGAGTTTGGAGGCGAGAAGAAAGGAGCCGACTCAAGAAGGAAACATCTGGAAAAAGAGGAAATACCCATCAAGAATGGCAGAGTCAAGATAAGCGATGAAATCTTGTTCTAATACTCTACAGAAAGGAGAATCCTAGCTTTTCCAATCCAATAGTCGCTTTTCGCCTCTAATCTTTCTTATATCAGTGATGTCTTGGGTCACTTCCACGGTTCCCATATACTTTCCGTCCTTGTTTCGCACGGGAAAGTATCGGATATAAACCAGTCTGTCACCCTTCTGAATCCAAAACTCAGCCACGTTCTTTTTCCCGCTTTTGAAGCTCTCCACAATCTCGTTAACTACGTGGACGCTTTTCTGCGGGTGGCAATGCTGGACCTTTCTCCCGATAACCGCCTTTGTGCGCACAAAGATTCTGTCTTTGGACTTGCTGAAGTATCTGACAGTGTCTTCTTTGTCGACAAAGGTAACGTCTATCGGAAGGGTATCAAAAACGGCTTCAATCTCATCTTCAGAGAGAGTCCCAGTATCGAACTGCAGCAGTCTTTTCTTATTCGCAGCTGGCATACCGATGACCACGCCTCCTTACAGAATTGCGCGATTTGCTTAATGTTGCTTTCGGCGGGTGGTTGCTTGTTTTTCGACGTCTTCAGCAGGCTGAATCTCCAGACGTCTTAGGCTTAGAATACGTCTTATGAGACTTCATTCATCCATACGAGAATAGCCAAAACCTAGAACGTTTCAGTCCGCATCAAGCGAAAGCATATCTTAGCCCATTGCATAAAGCTACTGCCAAGACCACTATCTGGTGTGAACGAATGATCGAGCTGGTGAGCCAACTGCTAATTCTAGCTGTTTCATTGGTTGCGTTGGCCTTTTTCAGCCACTTCACGATAAGCTCGATAGAAAGACTGATTGAACTCACTGGACTAAGCGAAGCTTCTGCTGGTTTTGTCATACTTGCAGTGATGACATCTACACCCGAAATCATCATAGCGGTCTTTTCTGTGCTTGAAGGGACGCCGGGAATCAGCATCGGTGACATCGTTGGCTCAAACGTATTCAATGTAGGTGCAGTTGTGGGCATTCTAGGAATGCTTGGTTACCTCAAGACGTGCTGCACTGATCTCTTAGTGGAGTTAACAGACATCCTCTTCCTCACGTCTCTAATACCGTTGCTTCTCGTGATCTTCCAAGTTGCAAGCCCCTTGATCGGCTTTGTGCTGCTCGGAACCTTTGTTGTAGCGGTCTATTTCATGGCGAAACGGAAAACACCAGCGGTCGCTGCAACCAAGTCTATTGTAGCTGAGAAAAGAAATGGAAAGATGGTTGCTGCGAGGTTGATCCTTGGCATGTCAGTTGTTATAGTGTCGGCGCGGTTAGTGGTTTCATCTGGGCTCAACATAGCAGATGCCTTAGGTGTTGCGCCGATCTTGGTCGGAGCGAAAGTGGTTGCGATAGGCACTTCGCTTCCAGAACTCTCCCTGGATTTGGTTGCGGTTAGACGGGGAAGGGTTCAGCTAGCAATTGGTGATATCCTAGGCTCGAATCTTACCAATTTAACGCTTGTGTTAGGGTTGGTCCTTGTAAGCTCACCGTTTGCGGTCGATATGACCATTTTCACTGAGATTCTGCCGTTTCTGCTAATAACAACCGTTATTTTCTGGCGTTTCCTCACGAAAGGCGGCGTGTCACAAGTCGGGGGCATAGTCCTAATAATGGTATATATTCTGTTTCAAGCAATCATTTGAGTCCTGCTATAGGTGACTTCATCGATACGCTATGAATCTACCAAAAGCAAGGATGATATTCTCTCAGTCTGAATTTCACTTTCATCTTGTGAGCAGTCTCTTTCACTTTGGAAAGGGCTACTTCGGGTATTGTAACAGTTGTTATCTCAGTGTCCAGCTGTTCTCTAGCCTTTTCAATGAACCCGATGACGTTTTCATAGGCGTCTTCGAATTCCGGCTTGCACACGTAGTTGTAGGTCTCTTTATCATGAGCATTAAGGCTGACGCTTAGTCGGTCTACCCCAGCCTGTCTCAGCTCTTCAATTACGTTTCGGCCTTTGTTCACTAGAGAGGCTTGGCCATTTGTGTCAATGCGAACTGCTATTGGAAGACGTTTCTTAATCCACTTGGTTACTTCTAAAACGCAATCTAATCTTTCAAGAGGCTCTCCGAATCCACAGAACACGACTTCTTTCCATTTTCTTCTGTTTAGGAAGGTTCGCAGTTCATCTGTTATCTGCCCCGGAGTGGGTTCTTCAAGCAGTGTCAGATTGAATCCGCTTACACCGCATTTATACCGTTTGAAGCAGAAATAGCAATTGTTAGAGCATCGATTCGTTACATTCAGATACAGGTTGTTGCCAAGCCAATAGACAATGCTTGGTTTCTTCCGGGTTGTAGACATATTCTCTTCATGAAGTACTTATTCCTTTCAACGTATTTTCTTTTCCTCCGCGCAGCGAGAATGTCAACTGAAGTTTTCTAAGTTGAGCTCAACGTTAACAGGCTTGTGCGGTTCTTCAAACACAGTCGTGTCTCTATGTGCTCCTCAGGTGAAGCTTTTTCAACTGTCTGGTCGAATTTTCTCTTGCTCCAACAGAGAGCCGCAGTTTACACAGAATCTCATCGTGGATGGAACCTTTGCGCCGCATTCGGGACAGTTTATTTGGACCGCCGGACCCAGGCTCACTCCACAGTATTCACAGAATTCGGTTCCGACAGGATTTTGGCCCTCACAGCTTTGACACACTACTAGCTGTTGTGGAGCTGCAGGCTCCGCTTGTTCAGGCTCCTCTGTGGGCATTTGGGCTTCCTCTTCGTGTTGCACTCCTAACTCTACTTCCATAGGCAGTGCTATTGTTTCTTCTGTTTCTGCCTCAGTAATTTCCGGTGGCTTCATTGTAAGTGGCTCTGGTTCCTTAACCTCCTCTTCTTCTGCTTCGATCAGTTGTTCTTCAACAGGCGGTTGTGTAATCCCTGGTTTCAATGCTCTCTTTTGAGGTTTGACTTCCTCCCTCTTTCGTCCATAAAGGAACACGTAGAATTGAAAGGTGCAAGCCATAATGATATTGACCCAGCCCATCACAAAAACGAGTGATGTCAGAGTCCAATAGGGCATAGCCCATGCATAGCTGAACCTGAGACCATAGCTGTAAAAGTCTTGTTTGATCATGTTATCTATGCGTGTGAGCGCAAACATTGTAACAAGTGAAGAAAAAGCTACTAGAACAAGAATTAGTGAATACACACCGCTAACCTTAGACTTCAAGGTAGTAATTCCTCAATGTAACATAGTGAAAACTCAAAAAACATTAAGGTTATGACCAAACAATACTTATTTAGAATAACTAAACTCCAGTCGTTTTGTGCCTTATGGAAATAGTCGTGCAATTCTGGCAAAAGGGCTTGAATGCACGCTTTACACAGTCCATTTTCCCCGTTGAAGGCCGCGGGCTCTAAGTGAACCTCATATCCGAGTGACCGGTAAAGCTCGACAGCTTCACTTAAGCGAGGCTCATCGGCGGTAAACTGGCGCGTCCAGCCTTCTCTATCCAGCTTCTCTTCTCTGGATTTACCGCTGTCACACTGCGAACTCAGAGAAAACCCAACTATGCTCTCACATAAAGAAAGGAAGCTTTAAACCTTGACCCCATGGCTAAGCCCCCGCCGGGATTCGAACCCGGGATCTTCAGCTTACAAGGCTGACGCCTTAACCACTAGGCAACGGGGGCATACTTCTGCTAATCGTTCAACTAGTTAGCTTCCGAGATAAAAATATTAGGCATTCACTGCGAACTTGCTCTTTCACAGCTAGAGATTGTATATTTGCCCTTGGCGAAATACGGAAATGTTTATCTAGTATTACGACTTCATATACTAATCAGTGACCCATAGGCGAAATACATGAAGAGTCTCTCACAACGATTCGAGCTGATCTTCTGTCCGTATGAGAATTGCGGAAGAGGTTTTGTGAAGCCTCTTCTGTTAACCAATCCCTCAGGGGTTGTGAGAGAAACCTATTATGCTTGCCCTCATTGTCAATCTAAGCTGGATATTAGGGTGGAAAATCTTCACGTGACCCATGTGGGAAAATGTGAGGGGGGCGAGAGCACGTCGACGCCTGTAAGTTGCCCCTACAGTTTGGGATATCTGAGCGCTCTTCAAGAGAACGCTCCGATTCCCGACGAATGTCTGACTTGCCCGAAAATCATGCGATGCTCCATCAAAGAATAACTGCGAGGTCATTTTGGGTTGACTTCTTGTTTCACTGTTTCGATAATCTGGTTGATCCGTGTTAAGTTGTTAAGGAAGGCCGCCCTCCTGAACCTACTTCTAAAGGTTCTGATGATCTCTTTAAACAACATCTCTGGACGTAGGTAAAAAGCTTGAAAGTATTCAAAGATGAGGGATCGAATCATCTGCAGTGGCACAGCGTGAGATAAGACATCGGAAACGTAGACGCCGTGTTCCCAATGCGTATTTTCGTCAACATAGCCCTTTGCCACCAGTTCGCTCCATACGGCTGTTCCCGGAAAAGCGCCTAAGACATTGAGCTGAGGTACATCTATGTCAAGATCATGAGCAAACTTCAGCGTGTTTTGGATTTCTCCCAAGGTTTCATCCGGAGCCCCGACGATAAACGACCCGACAATAACATCGATACCAGCTCTCCTGGCTTTGCGCACAGCGCTTCTGGACTGTTCAGGGGTTATACCCTTTTTATAGTAGTCCAAAATTCTCTGGTTGGCACTTTCTATTCCAAAATACAGAAGCTTACACCCAGCTTTAGCCATTTCTCGCAGCATATCATAGGAGCAGTTGCTTACGCGAGAGTCACACCACCATTCAATGTCCATCTTTTCCTTTCTAATCTCCCGACAGAGGTCGACCACTCTCTTAGAGTTCAGAGTGAAGTTGTCATCAACGAACAGAAACTGTCTATAACCTTCGCTGTGTAGAAGATTCAACTCGTTCAAGATGCTCTTGACGGATCGCGGTCTCCAGAAACGGTGTGCAAAGGTTGTACAGGCACAAAAGGCGCATCCGAATGGGCATCCACGTGAAGAAACGATGGACGTGAATTTTCTGGAGGCAACTTTGATTCCAAAAATGTCTGAACTGTATCTTGCATCAATCAGGCTCCTGTTTGGAATGGGAAGACTGTCCAAATCTCGCAAAGGCGGTCTCTCAGCGGTGGACACAGCTTCCGCGTTCTTCCTGAAAGTCATGCCCAAGACGTCGTTCAGATTTCCTCTCTTCTCGAGGCATTTAGCCAACTCAAGGCTTGTGTGTTCACCTTCCCTGCGAACGATTATGTCTACAAAAGGATACTTCTCAAGGATTCTCGCAGCATTGAAGGTGGCTTGGTAGTTGCCGAAAACAATGACAACGTTTGGATTCTGCATTTTCGCCTGCTGAGCTATGTTCAACGCCTCATCAAAGGACGTAAGCAAGACTGAAAAGCCAAGAACGTCCGGGTCCTCTTTTTTTATCCATTGAAGAGCTTGCTTCGAAGAGAATCCTTGCGCAGCTTGGTCGAGCACAGAGACTTCAGTTCCGTTTTCAGCTAAGAGGGTTGCACAGTATAAGATTCCCAGAGGAGGCCAGGCTGCCTCAACTTTGCCTGGAGTTTCTGGTGCTGGACTTGGGCTTACGAAGGAAAACTTCATTGATACTCATCGTACTTCCTATTGCTTAATACAGATAAAATTTGCCAAAACAAAGAAACCTGATGCGCTGACAGACGGGTCAAAAACTTATTAATGGATTTGGGGTTTTTAGTGAAACGAGAGATGGGGCTGTGGGCTAGCATGGTCTAGGCTAGGAGACAAGGCGCTCTCCAATTGGGCTCTCTTGACCCCGGTTCAAATCCGGGCAGCCCCACCATGCACAGCGTACAAGACTGTTCTGACGCAGGTCGTTCGAGGGTTAGCAATTATTAAATAAAACCCTCGTGAAATTCTGGGGTGGTGAAGAAACTGATTTTTATAACTATCTGTGATATCAAACCGGGTCGAGATGAGTCGGTCTACAGTAAGATGTTACACTATTTTCTAAGAAGCAGCGGAGTAGTCACACCTTTAGTTATGGGGCGACTCTTCGAGAGGGCAGATGTGATATTTCTTCTACACTCAGATGACATGGAGTCTCTGAATGATTATCTAATAAAGAACGTGCGAAGCATCAAAGACGTACAAGAGCTTGTGGTTGTGCCGATTTACGAGTTTAAGCTTCTCTCTTCCTTCGATTTTATGGTTGAAACAGATGAGCAAAGTGTGGAGGCGGCCCCTCCTGAATCCGAAGAGTTACTCTTCTTCATGGCGAAGATTGATGTTGCACCAGCTAGAGACCGTACTGTATACAATGACATCTTGTCCCTTGAACCAACAGATGAGGCTGTGCCGTTAATGACGGGACACACATTTCACAGCAAGGAATTCGACATGGTCATTTTCTTCTTAGCGAAGAGCCTTGAGAGTGCTTGGGAATTTGTAAAGCGGTTGCGTATCATCGATGGAGTATGGGACACGGAAATGAGCCTCATCGCCCACTTTGAGGGCTTGGTGGCTCTGGAGCGATTCAAGGAATTGGTCGCTGTGCCGTCTGCTCGAAGCAGTCATCGCCGCCGAAGAGGAGAATAGGATATTGCAGGGTGACGAGAAGAAAGTGACGGGCATAAAGAGGCTTGAGACGCGAATCGGAAGGCTCTGGGGATTTCGCCGGGAAGAGAAAGGGGTAGTTGCGAGGCTTTCGCCTGAAAAAACCGTGAGGAGGCTTGTCCATCTCTTCACTGCATCTTTGGGTTCAACGGGCTCGTTCTTGAGAGAGAAAATGGGTGAAAGCGGTCTAAAGAGCGTGTTCGAATATCAAGGTGAGAAGTTCGCGGAAGGGTTGGAAAAGTGGGCTTGGAGAGCAGACGAAATTGCAGAAAACATGATCCGTCTGAATTTTCAACCGTTTGGCATGAAAGCACGATACAGTGGGGATAAAGAGAAGGCTACGATAGTTGTTGAAGAGTGCCCGCTACCTGAAAGGTTCCTTCAATCGGTGGAATATCTCAGAGAGTTTACGATTCAACAACAGGGAGCAAGTATAGTGGACGATTTGTTCGCGTCACCCGACAAAGTTAGTTCATCGTGGAATTGGCCCCCGAAGAAGACAGAGATCTGTGCAACGTGTAGAATAGTCATGCCTAAGCTTGGTAAGAAATTGGGCTTCAGTTGGAAACACCGTATTACTGATGATCGACCACCGAAATGCGTTTTTGACATTGAAATTGCAGAACGTCGCTGAGAACACCTTCTAGTCCGGAAGCTTGTACAACCTTAGAGTCCTGCGCGCGCAGCTCGATCTTGTCGAGTGTTGGTTTAAAAAATGGAGGGAGATTGCGTTTTTGTTGATTGTATGATTTCACGTAGTTCTTCTAGAGCTTAACTGGCTCGCAAAGATTTTCTTCTCTGGCTGCTACTCGCCCGCACTTTTTGCACAGGAACTTCGCGTTCTTGACTAGTTGTTTATACTCATCAATGCCGATGCCCATATCCTCTACGAGATGGCAAAGATGTTTTCCGTGACCCAGATGAGTTACGGCTCGCGCGGGAAGTGGATAGGTATAGGGTCGCCCCCAGAGTGGAGTATCAGTTGCCCCTACTCCCAATCTTTCTGACATGTGATTCAATCCTCCGTTTACTTTCCTAATACGTGTATAGTAGCTTTTAAGCATATATGCTGTCAAGACTTCTTTATTCGGTATTGGAGCGTTTCTCAATAAACTAGGACCACCCTCTCTTCTTTTCTCCCGCATCTCTCTAACCCTGACGCCTCTTCACCTTGCGCAAATTTTATGACCCAATGTCGACTAAGGCATAAGCGCCATATTTGCCTTCTAAAAGCGCCCGATAACTCCTAGAATTTGTAAAAGATATTTAGCCGTACAAGTATCTATACAGCGAGGATGAGATATCGTTTGACAGACAAAGGCGTGCGAGGATTTTTTGGCGTCCTATTAGATATACTTAGCTTTCTGAGGATTTACAGACAACGCGATTTCTGGGTTCAGATTGCTGCAATGACTGCAGGAGTCTTCCTCTGGATAATGATCCTTCCAGGGGCAGAGGTAATTAGAGCAACTGCGGCGGTGCCCATTCTTATGGTTCTAAATTTTATTATGACAAATATCGTTTGGGCCGTTTCCAAAAAGCCCTATTCATGTGTCATCGGTGGTTCAATTGGGTATGGGCTGTACAATCTAGCTGTGGGAGCGATTGTGTATCATAGTGTCTTAACAAGACTCCTAATAGATACGCTGGTGGGCGTGGTCTACGGATTTGTTTTTACATGGTTCGCTTTCATGATTTTCTATTTCTTTGGCTTGGTCAAGAAAGCTGAGCGGAAAGAAGAGCGCACCCAGTCTAGAACCTAAGATGATTAGCGGGTAAGTGAAAAAAAGAAGGGAGGATGAGGATTATCCTTTGCTTTCTCGCTTTTTCGAAGGCGTCTTTGATGGAACTGACGGCTCAGGTGTTGGTCTGCTTCTTTGCCAAAGCATGATTGCAACTACGCACAGGATAGCGACTGGGATAAGGTACCAAGCAAGGAACCAGTCTTCGTAGCCTTCCTGATAGAGGAATCTTAGCCTTCCAATGAACAGTGACATTCTCGCCATGACGGTCCCACCGTAGGCGGCTCCAAAGGTGGCCATAAGGAAGTATCGTCCGATCTTTGTGCTTATTCCCAAAGCGCCTTTGTGCTCCCAAGTGAAGAAGAAGAAGGACAATGCAGTGATGACGCCGATGATTATTATGATGCTGTCGAGACCCGGCATTGGCCATCCTTCCCACACGCCGTCTCCTACGAGTGGCAGTTGAACGGTGCTCTGTATCTGAACCAAGAAGTTGCTTTGGATCATCCCACATATCATCATGCCTGCCATGATACCAGCGACTATTGATACTGGATACCTGTATAGGAAGAAGTATTTCTTCGTGAAGAAGAAGAAATACATCAGGCTGAGTAGTATCGGGATGAGCCATATGAGGTTGCCTTGTGCGAGTCTGTCGGTTCCCCAAACTGCTTGAGACAAGGCTGCATCGTACATGAACCCTAAGGTGAAGACCGCAGCCAAACCTACAAAGAGGTGTTCTACGGCGCGCGACAGTGGATTCTCCTTCCACAGGAAGCTGTATATGAAGATTGTTGCGAAGACTCCGAAGATTGCTGCGAAGAGGTCAAGTTCAGGTGGAAGTTGGCCTATATTAGGTGGAATCATTAGCTTTTACCTCCGCCATATTTGCTGATTGCCCAACCAATGTTTCCAATGACAACGAACAGTATGACCAGTACGTGGGCCACTGATTGAGCGTCCAGTCCTGGACCTTGTTCGTAGGGATAATCAGGATAATCCCTGTTTACCAGATATTCGAACTCGCCCGCCCCAGCCAGTCCATTGAGTATTCCAATGATCTGCCCAGCTGCATAGAATGGCATCATTCCGGGGACGCTCACCGCTGTGGAGCCGACAACAAGTGGCACTGCAGATGGCCCACCATGACGCCCTTGCACGAACTGTATCACTTGCTGTTCACCCGGGGTCCCAGATGTCCATTCAGCCCAAAGATCAATGTCTGCTGCGTTCTCGATTTCCAGCATCAGCGGCAATTCTGACAGTGATGTCCCATAGTGGTCTGTGCCCTTTGCATCCAAGGGACTGTCTCCAAAGGTTTGCATGCCGACTTCGTTGCCTGGAACATAGCCAAGGTATATCACTTCTGTTCCGTACTCAGCACTTGACTCAAAGTCTTCGCCGTACACCTCACTCAACACATCATCACCTATGGGACCGCCCGCTGCCCAGAAGGCCATAGCGATGACTTTCATCCCAAGTTCTCTGCAGAGGAAGAGGTGCGCCTTGGCTTGGGGTCTGTTCTCTGGAATAGTGGATGGCCCAAAGTCAAACGAGGAAACAACTATACTTCCCGGATCAAGGTTTAAAGTGGCATCCCATACCCCTTCAGTATGTGAACTTATCGGGATTGGCAAGTTTAAGGGGCTCAGTATTGGAATGCTAACCAGAAGGAACAGCACAATGTAGATATAGCGGCGATCGAAATCAGCTACTTTTGAAATGCTCATTCAATCACACTCTCCTTAGCGTTCAGGACCCAGATATCCTCTCTCAATGCCAAGCAATTGCCTTATTGCCAACGAAATAGCTCCGACTGCAATGCCAATTGTTATTGCTCTGTTCCCTGCCGTGTTCGGAACATTCAGAAGCCACTCCGCGATTGTCGGGAAGCCTTCCCAAATCACGCCTCCGATCGGTGCTCTGCCCAGAAGCATGAGCGAGCCAACGATCAGCAGGACCGACGCTTCCAAGCTTCGTAGTCTGAAGGCTCTGTAGGCGGCTGATGCGATGAAGAAGGCTAGCAGCGAGAATATTGTCATGTCCATGTGGACATATACGCTGTTGTACACCCAACTGAAGAGCTCGCTTGCGTACATGTAGTGGCTTTCGTGTGTGGCGACTCCGTAGAGTCCAATGATCAGATATATGGCGACAGCGATAAGTGTGATTATGCTGTAGTTCCAGAACCGTCCCCGCTTGTTGATGTTGGTAATATGGTGTCTAAGCAACGCGAATAGACCAATTATGCCGGCAGTTGCTACTAGGACGTCG
>Ga0209635_10004373_pt1 | contig 11081 bp, 23 predicted proteins | sample DeeMarSWOR230_32_FD_187463 | JGI IMG/M metagenome (GOLD analysis project Ga0209635, IMG submission 187463) | Marine sediment microbial communities from White Oak River estuary, North Carolina - WOR-2-30_32 (SPAdes) (version 2) | ecosystem: Environmental > Aquatic > Marine > Intertidal zone >...
TCACCTAAATGGGTCTATGCCCAGCTCTTGCACAAGAGAAATCAGTTCATGGTAGACCACGCTCACTCCGGTATTGCAGTATGGAATGGAGATGAGAAGGGTGGCACCCATGACTGTATAACAAGGGCCCTGAAGAAGAAGCGCCCTATGCTCAGGCTAGATCCTACCACAATGGAAGAATCAAGACTATGAAACCTGAAGACAATGTAAACCATAGAGTAGCCAGAAGCCTACTATCTGCATTCGCATTTGGCTTAGCGGTCCTCGCTGTACCGCTTATAACCAAGTCTTGGGAGGTACTCATCCTCATACTGTGTATGGTAACATCTGCTGCGCTACTCGTAGACGACGTAACGTGGGTGATTAAATGGCTACGTTCCAATCACACATCCCAGCGGGGGAACAAGAAGTAAAGAACTGGAAGAGCCAGCTGTACAACCTACTGTTGCAGCTGGACGTTCCCAAGCTGAGACTTAATCTAAATGAGGGTGATATCGCCTGGCTGAGCAGGAATCTACGAATCAGGAATGCGCACCATCCTGCATGTAAAGATGCCATTAAGATTATCATCCGGCTATTGAAAGCAGGTGTAAGATGAGCGAGGTAGTCATAGGAATTCCAACTATGGTCAGGGACACTCGCAGAGTTGCCTGTGGAACCCTAAGATTAAAGCTTCAAAAGGTTACAAAGGTCGTCTGCTACTGCCATAATACAGACCTGGAAAAGATACTTGAAGCCTGTGATGCACATGGAGTAGACGAGGTCATTCCCCACAACGAACCATCTATTGATTGCATCAGATGGTTTATCAAGAATGACCTAGATAACAGATTTCCCACATTTGCCAAATACATGTGGGACGACGACATCTACTACCTAGCTCATGTAGAAATAGGGAAACTGCAAGCCCCTGAGCAAATCCATAACTACTTGGTAAACCTGTCTAAAAAAGCTGAAGAAGAGGCAGCCCTTAGTGTTGGAGTCTCCTCTACTGAGAGGTTTGTCTCCCTAAGAAAGAGCAAGTTTGGTAGATACTCTGTCGAGACAGTTATTAAAGGTATCATCGGGTTTCCTCCCGGCATATATAATCCGTTCGGCAGAGACCCCAAGCTGACCTCCCTAGAGGAAACTATAGCCTACTTCCGTATGAAGGAAATGGCAGAACAGCACGGAGGCCTCGCAGCCCTTAGGCATAACTATGTGTACATGAAGGCACGCACAGACACACCACGCAGCTCGGATGACCCTCAAAGGCTTTATGCGATACGCAAGGCTATCTCGATCGGCGGAGCCAAGGACTTTAAGCGTCACCATAGAAAACTTTCATATTTAATAGAGTAGCCCATGGTAGACAGATTTGATGATGCACCATACCCACGTCTGTACGACGTATCGTGGATAGGAGGTGATGAAGTGGAATCAATAATTGGCCCTGTTCCTCTTATCAAGAGGATGGACATCTTGGATGTCACAGAGGGTATGATTGTCCACCAAATTAACCCTGTGGTAATGGGAGCAGGCTTGGCCTTGCTCATTAGAAGACGTTACCCGCAAGTACAGGATGACTTCCTAGAAGCCAAGATACGGGGCAAGCTCAACCTTGGCCATGTAGTAACCACAAAGGTTACACCAAAGCTATGGGTAGCTAGCTATGTAGGCCAGCTCACCTTCGGTAGAGGCGGCCGGCACACATCATTGAGCGCTATCGATGATGCACTACTGCACATCGAGAAGTTTACATATATCTATGATATCAAACCCGTCTACCTTCCATGGAAGATGGGGTGTGGACTTGCAGGCGGAGATTGGGACGAAGTCGCCCCACTCATTGGCAACCGCCTGCCTAACTGTATAATCTGCAAACTATAAGGAGCAGAACATGGAACCCCACGAAAAGGTGGCAGACCAACTAGATTGGCTCAAAGGTAGAGGAAAGTACTGTCGCAATCCTCATGGCGACGTACTACAGTTCCCTGAACTGCCAGAGGGAACAAAGGTGCTTTTCTACAACCACTACCTACCTGGGATTGATGGTGGTCCTTGGAAACCCTCAATCACTGTCGCTTTACTGTTCGACCCCAACAATCTGAGACGGATAGCCAGAGGCATATCTGTCTGTAGCCCTGAAGAGAATGCTATTAAGAAAGAAGGACGCATCAGAGCAGTCGGCCGAGCACTCCGCTCATGGAACAGAGAGCAAACAGGCCCAATGTTCATCCATCCCAGAGCTCATGCTGTAATCAAAGCAGCTGACATCCCAGAGGCAAACATGCACGTATTTAGTGCTGACACTGCTTTCAAGTGTGCATGGCAGCCTCCAATCACTCGCTTTGAGGAAGAGCTGCTCTCCAACTATATCCTCAGCATGACACTGAGAAGAGGAGAAGTAGGAGAAGATGATCAGAACTGAGTATGTCATCAGCGCCCGAGACTTCCCCCGTGATTACCATGGCTTAAACTTATGGGAGGAACTCTCTGTATTCTTTGAAGCCGGTAATGACAGCTACCACAGGTGGTATCCCCACCCCAACTGGAAGTATCCAGGCGGAGACCTAAAGGCAGCTGTCAACACCTGGCTCAGAGAGAAAGGCGGAATGACACTAGAAATGGAGACCAGAAAAGGCGAGTACTCCTATATACTCATTCACTTTGACTGGTGAGGGATACAATGAAGATAGTAGGCAAGCCAGGCTCTCTTGCACTTGTACGTAAACGTGCTGGTGCACAGAAGAAACCACGTAACCTGATGAATATCTTTGTCACTGCTCTGTGTACCATGATGCTCTTAGCATGCACTGTGTTCTACATAGGTGCGAAGCAGGGCTGGATTCACACCCGCTGGAACTATGATGACAGTGAGTATCATTATGTAAGCGCACAAATGAGAAAGCTAGACCTAGAGATAGAAGCAATGAATCACGAGGTCTACGAAGCCACTCAACGGCTTGGTGTCATTAAAGACTACGTCAACAAGTGTTCACGCTTCGTTGACAGAGAAGGTCACGCTAACTTCAATACCTTCGAGGAGGAATAAAATGAGCGCCACTGGTACTGCAACAGCAGTAGCACTACCGTTTACTGTAGTGCTAATATCAAAGGCTGTCTCACTTATTGCTGCTGGCTGTCTGCTAGCCATTGGCTTCCAAATTGGCCATGGCATTTGCAGGACTGCCCATAATACTCTAATAGCCAGAGCTTACGCAAAGAAAGAACGTCAACACGAGGAGCCGGACGATGTTACTAGATCCAACACTACTGGCTAAAGCCCAGAAGCTTGGTGTCAAGAAACTATATGATGCTGACTTCGACGGAGATATAGACAACGACGATGTGGCTATCCTAGCTGGAGTCAAAGTTGTAGGCGTTACAGCCAAGCTTGGCTCACTTGAGGCAAAAGCCCAGTTCGCTCAGATCGAACAGATGGCAACAAAGAAAGGTGTCTACCGTGGTAAAAGCCTACAGTGGGGAGCCGGCGGCCGCAGTATGCTGCTGAAAGATAGACTGCTATGCGACGGCAAAACTCCACAGGAGGCTGATGAGATCGTTAAGATCAACTACTTCACCAAAGCAGCTGCTAGATAGGGGGAAACAATGTTCTACTGCCCTGGTTGTGGCGCCGAGAGAGGCTGGCCACAAACCCTGCACATCTCCTATGGCAAATGTGAGATCTGCGGAAAAATCGTAGACTGCTACGATTGCGCAGCATCACTTCTTCCTGTTCCTACGCTAGATACTGAGCCGGACGATCACCAGGAGGCTCTTAAACGCCTCCGTAGCTGGGCTCAGGATCTAAAGATAGGAGAGTAATACATGCCACATACAGAGTGTCCCTCATGTAAGGTATACTTCGAGACCTCTGGTAAACGAGAGGTACTCGAATGTCCCAGGTGTGAAGTACTATTCCCTTCACCTGAATCTCTTAATATTCCAGAAATTAGAGACCAGATAAGGACTGCCCTGCTAGAAAGGGCAGCTAACCCACGTACTCCACACAGCAAGAACATAATAGAACGCCTCCATGACGAAGCAATATCTCTCTTCATCAGCAGAGTTAGTAGAATGTCACCAAATCTCCAGCCTGATGATCTCACCGTAGATAAGACCATTGGTGGCTGGCGCAGAGACAACTTTAAAGTACACGGATACAGAGCGACCGCTACCCTGTGGAAAGGTTTACTGTACAGACCTGACCGATTTAATGGGCAAATCAATGTACGCTTTCCTGGGATGTGGGTACCCTCCGAGATATGGCTTCACAAGAAAGGTAAATCCATGTGGGAGGGCTGGCAGCGTGAGAAGGACGAAGACAGGATCTCGCCATGGACTCAGATGGTCTTGGATGGAGATATCTCTCCAAAGGTCGCATCCATTATACTTGCACCATACCAAAGATAAGAAAGGATTGGCATGTCGTTTAAATCTAGCTTCTGTGACTGTAGAGGGCCTACACGACCGCCATACTACATCGAAGATGGAAAGAGAATGTGCGGCGTATGCCAGAAACCACGGCTACCTTTACCATCAGACCCCGTAGCCATCCTGCTGACTCACATTGACCCCAAAACCGGCAAGCTCGCCCCAGAGCACACAGAGAATTGCTGTGGATGTGCACTATGTGAGGGAGACAAATGAGTCGAGAGCTTTTATGGCAAGGTGAAAGAAAGAGGAAACTCTCTGTTCAGAGACCATGCTCCTGTGGCTGTGATGGGCGCGGTGGTCTACAGGGAGTCGGTTATCTAATAGGCTCAGATGAGGATGGTAATGGTTTCACAGTATGGATCCAATCTGAGGAAGTCTTTATGAGACTTCACAGAGCACTGCAAAGGAAAGACGAATGAAAGTACACACTAGAGTAGCATTCGGAGTGTGTGGAGCTCTGCTGCTTATACTACCAGGCACCGGACCTAAGTGGATGGACGTTGCATTCCCTATTATAGGTGTTGCATACGTCTTGCTAGCACTATGGTGGCCTCAACCAAAAGGAGATTAACACGTGATGAACATAGAAGGCCAAATAGATAATATGCTTGGACAAAGTAATCTGAGCGATGAATCAAGAGCTACGCTCCTTGCTGCTAAAGCTGTGCTTGTCGCATTTAACCATCGACTACTGCACATTGATGGCTTCACTTCTTTCGTTAGCCAGCTGAAGAAGCTTAACAACAACCTTGAAGAAGTGGCACGGCAGCTGACATACATCAGAGGCAGGCTGTAATGAACATTATAACTGATGACAGCAGTAGCTCGCTAAGTTACTCTACTTCGAGCTCTGTATCCGGATACCCTCAGACTACATATGACATCTGGGTATATTGTAAAGACTGCCACTTCTACAAGAAATCGTGGTGTGAAAAACAAAAGGCCCACGTGGCACGCAAAGGACGCTGCCCAGAGTGGGTACAGAGGCACAGATAATGGAAGAGAAATTCACCAAGAACGATATGGCCCACGCTCTAAAGTCATTCCTTGACTATGGAGAGCAAACCTTCAACCCATTTGGTAAAAAGGATCAGGAGATCAGAGGGCACACTGGGTACTTCAGTGGCAGTGGCTACGCAGCCCGCGCACTGAGAGCCCTACTAAAGGAGCTTGATCCACCTGTCGTATCACAGAAAGATGGTGGCTGCCATCACGCGAACTGTGACTGTGGCTATAACCTAGACAAGCTTGGTGCAAAGATTGATCGCACTCTCAACAGGCAGGGCCTGTTGTCAGCTACTCAGAAAACTAAGCTCAGGACTGATCTTGCCGTAAAAGCGAAGCAGCAAGACTGGCATGCGAGACGTACTACAGTAGAGAACAAGATCAACGAGATCGTACCAAACCTCGGTCTATTCGTAGAGCGACATTGGTTCGAGAACGATGAATTGTATCGGACGTATCCTATGCACGCCATATTCTTCGCTGGAGAGAGGCTTAGTCCCTGGTACTATCAGCCAGAAGAGCTTGTCAGATGGGTACAGCCAAATAAGTACGTGCTGAGATCATATGTTCACCTGAAGAACCACCTGTGTGCACAAAGACCCCAGATAGAATCTCTCATGAGGAAGGCGCCTGAATGATTTCCAAAGAAGACTTTGTCAAAAGACTGAAAGACTCAGACTGGTGTGATGGTACACTAGAAGCTGGCGATATGTGTGCCATCTGGATCGCAGGCATTGCTGTATATGCTATGTGCCTAGACATACAACCTCTACAGGTAGACTTCTGGTACAACGTGCACTTCGCTGTCTTCGACAGGGTTCCACCATTCGAAACTGAGTGGAAGCTGCACTGGGATCACCTGAATCAGAACGAGTTTAGCATGAATGGTGCGCCAGTCATCATTATACCTCTCTCTGTGAGAGTTGACTTTGACCTACCAGATATGGACGATATCAAGAAGACAGATTGGGATGAATTTATCGGAGATAACCAACGAGACGATACTCCAGACGAGACTTGATGCACGGTTCCTGGAACTCAAAGCTGATATGCTTGAGGACTTTATAGTCTTCAATCACATGGCTAGTAGTGCGTACGCAATTAGGCCAGATATGGTAGCGGTGCCATTTGACATTCTTCACATGATTATACCGCTTGCTGCACTTGTTAGCATACCATCTCACTCACGGCGGATAAAACAATGGCCGCTTCAATCTTGCGTGAATGAAGGTCTTGTTATCGCCGTCTTCTTGGCCGGCGAAGGATTTATGGAGAACACAGCTAGTTTCGGAGTCAAAACAGATTATACATCAGTTGACTCTACTGATCTACTGTGGTTCGAATTGACTAGTAGAACTTTTCATCGGTACGAAGCTTACTACATCAACCGCTCAGAGGACAAGCCTGGCTTGGAGAGGATAGATGATAAGTACCTCGTACTAGGAGAAACCCCAATCAGGCAGCTGTTTAAACTGCATTCGTGAGGTAGATAGATGACACATGTAGCAGCAGAAATTGTGAGGATCCAGGACCAGATCGCCCAATGCCATCAGATGATATGGCAAGATATGGGAGGCCTTGACCAGGCCGATGCATACGAACTAGAGACATTCCTTGGTGACCTGGCTCAACTCATTCAGATGATAGAGAAGCATCCAGATGCAGCTGCCCAGCTGATGGGCACTGAGGCATGGGAACGAGACCTCAGAGATCTCAAATACTATGCTGTCCAGATCAAGAAAGTCCTTCCTCTCTTTACACGCGCTAAAGAGATACTTGAAAACATAGATGACCCACTTGAAGAGCACCTACGCAATCTCGACGACATACAGGATGACGATGATTGGCTACTCAAAGATGACAATTGCGGTGTGTGCAATAGCTCTCCATGCAGCTGTGGAGGCAACGGCGGCGGGACATCTGAGTACTTCCACCGCGTAGGCGGTATTATATAACATCTAGAACTCCAACAAGGAGGCCAGTATGTTTGATCCAATTATCCTTGATATCGAGCCACTAGATATCATGAACAGTGATTTGGATCTTGCAGTATTCCACGACATTAGAGAGAATGATGATAACATAGCTCTGATCGTCAGATGGAAAGAGTTCTTTGCAGACTTCTATACAGGAGAGAAGGAAGGATTTCAGCAAGCCTTTAATCGCTTCTGCAGGTACTGGAAGCGGAGGTATCCCAGAGAGTTCAGATTCTCTGGAATCAAAGCATGTACACTAGCAAACGGGAGGAAGATAATCCATGATACGCCGTATGATCCAAACGGTGTCGTCAGCGAGCAAGAAGTTGGTTCCGTCTTGTATCCATGTAGGCTTACAAAAGAGTCCGAATACGAGATGCATCACGATTACTCTCTCGAAGCCGCACATACCTACGAGTATACTGGCCCTTGGGTCAGTGCCCTCATGGTGCAAGCGAAAGCTGAGCGCGACGACCGTTATACTCAAACCCTTACATGGCTTGTCAAGCACAATGAAAGGCTACTTGCCGGTAAGATCCAAAACAAAGAGTACTACATAAAAGACATGTACCGCCTGTTTTGGAGAAGCTATTTCCAAGCACAGCGTAGTAATGAGAAGAAAGGCTACGGTAATCAGTCAAAGCCTCTCACCATCCTCCAGAGGATGGAGATAAAAAGAGAGTTCGCACTGCTTGCGCAACTGCACTGTGTCCCACTTCACATTGACTGGCCCGAAGGAGATGGCCCTCGAACTTTACATGATATTCTCCAAGACAAAAAGGCAGAACATAGCGCTCTCTGCGAGAGCGATAACTTCCGAGACCTAGCCAGAGCGGAGGAGATGGAGCTCGAAATTGAATCCCTCGAACGTAGGATCCGGGTAGACGGCGAACAGCTAGCACCTTGGATCTCCGAATGGATGACAGGTATCGAGAAGGACGATCTGTATGACGAGCATAGCTGAAATTATAGGTAAAAAACAAGCCAAGAAATTGCGGGAGAAGTTTTCACCGCTCAAACCTGGCTTCCTTGGCTCGAAGTGTCATGTTGGATTCGAGATCGTTAAACACGCTAAAGAGATCAGGGTCAGAGTGACGCTGCCTTCAAAGCAGAAAGTCATGTGTACCGTAAATCCTAAAGGCGGGATGTACTATCTTGAGTTCAAAGAAAAGATCCCAGAGGGATACAAACGCAGAGCCATAGACGCCTGGGATAAACTGCTCGTCGAACAAGGACTCCGAGTGAAGCGCAAATCTTGGAGGGCCAAGAAGAAGGTAAAAGATGAGCGAACCGCGGCAAAGGGCCGCAAAACCTCATGAGGCGCAAACTCTCGAGAGAGGAGGAAGATGCCATGGCTGAAGACACAATCACAGTCAAAATCGGGCGCGATGAGATTACCGGTATTCCTGCTTCGCTGAGCGAGGCGGACATCCGTGAGAGTCTCGCCGATCTCCGCCCGGAGGTTGCGAATTACGACGCCAAGCGGTCAGATGACGGCAGGGTGCTGGAATTCGTGCCTCGTCCGGCAACCAAGGGTTAATACCCCAGCGGGGGAGCGGCTTCGGTCGCTCCCTCGATCTTTTCCAACTGGCGAAAGCTAGGACTGAGATCCACCCTTTACGTCTAGTAAAGGGTAAAACCTGCTGAGATGACACGTAGCTGGACAAGCAGCGTCGAAACACCTCAGTCGGCAATCATAAGGAATAATTATGGATACTTCAAAGGTACTTGAGGGCCTCGAACATTTAGAAGAGCGCCGGGTATTCTCTGAGAAAGAAGAGAAGGCTATGATTCTGATGTATCAGATCAAATATCCGGTGGAATTCAGCAATGCAGAAATGACGGTAGAAGAGATTGTAGCCTTGAAGCAGAAGCACATGAACCTCATGGAGGAGGCTCAAAATCTAATACCGCTTGTCAACAACATCCTTAACCTGCCACCTGTGCCTGTAATGGTACAGACGGAGGATCTGGACTATGTCTAGACGGGATCTAGTCGCATTTGACTCAAAAATCATCCTTGACCAATCAGCTGCCGACATAACTCAGCTCTGTTATCTTGGACTACACCAATATGCAAAAGAAAACAACCTAATTGGTAGGTCCAGGCCACTAATTGACATTCATAATATGAATAGTCAGGCAATTCGCAGGCTATACTTTAGGCTAACAGTTGCTTGTATTAAAGAGATTATCGGCTCTACTCACTTAACTCATGGAGATGATGTGCAGCAGGTTAACTACCTTAATGTGCATCATTATAGAAATCTAAGACTCTATGGTCTGCTTGACAGGAAGATGTTCGTAGCCTGGCAGACAGACGAAGATGGATCAGGCAGAGCCTATTCTGTTCCTATTGCCGTCTGGCCTGAAAGTATACGTATGCCTGATGCTCATCTACTGAGAGGTCATCAGCCTATCAATGACATCTTTAATGCTCTTAGCGTAAGAACAAGAGCTATACTGGAACTAGGTGGTGAGATATTTGAGAACCATCTCAGAACAGCTCTCCAGTATCTACCAGAGGATGGACTTCCAACCCATGTTCAGTACGATACAGTCAATAGAAGAAGAATCAAAAATATAGCGATTAACCTGAGCCTCTTCGAATTGCCATACTTTGCCCAGTATAGCGGTAACTTAGAGCTACCTCGACACATTGAGTCTGTCATGTGGTTCCGCAGTGATATCTGGCCACTGATCCAAACCCTTATGAACGAAGAAGTAAGGGAGCACTTCGTGTATGTGGCCAGTAACTTCCCAGGACCATATGCTATTCAAACCAAAGCAAGAGATATCGAGCAGTCACGTGCTGAACAGCAAAGACGTGAGCGTATGCGTCAACAGGCTGAGGCAGAGCATGGGAGAAATGTCGAGACTCTAAGAGACAGACTGGTCTCTGCTCTTGGCAGACCTCCACGAATGGGGCGTAACGCCCGTGAGCTAGATGACGAAGTCACTTGTCCTCACTGCCTTACTCCAGTAGGGCCTAACACCAATGATGAGTGCGAATGCGGTAGGTTCCGTAGATTCAGCCCTCTCACTACTCCAGTAGCAGAACCAGATGAAGAACCAGAATTCTGCGATGCTTGTGGAGAGGAAATCGGAGACTGCATGTGCGATGAATGGTGCTACGATTGTGACCATCACATCGACGAGTGTACTTGTGGTATCGAAGTTGAAGAAGATCCCGACGCTCCTATCCTCATTTGTACCAATTGTAGAGAAAGAGTAGGAGACTGTGAGTGCACTGGGCTTCAGCATGTAGTGGTACCCATTGCACCTAACATGGTTGTGTCACAAACGGAAATAAACGAGGACCTTGATGTACTTAGACGTAGAGTGCACGAGGCACTCGGGATAAGACTAGATCCCCCTCAAGAGGAGGAAGAATAATGGCTATAGAAGCCAAGATCATGCTTGAAGGTGTTCAGCTCAATTGGCAAGAGGGAAACACCACTAAGAGCAAAACGGTATCAATAGCAGATTTTGCAAGAACTCTGCTACAGGAAGTAGGCCTGACTGTCGGGCCACTGCCGCTATCACCTACATCTAGAGGAGTCAGATACATCAAACAATCTGATGCCCTATACATGTACATAGAAGATCCTCCGCGGTCGATACCAACTCGTTTCCGCAGAGATCAACTCAACATCATAACCCCGCGATGTCTTTGGGAAT
>Ga0209635_10004374_pt1 | contig 11080 bp, 11 predicted proteins | sample DeeMarSWOR230_32_FD_187463 | JGI IMG/M metagenome (GOLD analysis project Ga0209635, IMG submission 187463) | Marine sediment microbial communities from White Oak River estuary, North Carolina - WOR-2-30_32 (SPAdes) (version 2) | ecosystem: Environmental > Aquatic > Marine > Intertidal zone >...
GATCATTGCTTTTTCCAGCTGAAATAGTGGCTCTTTCTCCATCGATGTTAGCAAAAACAGCTATGGTTTTATTGTCTTCAATTAAATCAAATATATGTTTGCCAACTTCGTTCCTATCAAAACCTTCCAGAACTTTAGAATATATCTTAATACCATCTACATTCTCGTAATCATTAATCGATTTTAATCTCTCCTTGCTCAATATTCTAAGATTTCTCTCAAAAGACTCTAAACGAGATTTAATATTTTTTATAGTTGCAGGTAGTTTGAATGGTTCTGCGCCTACAATCTCACTTACTTCTCCTAGAGTCTTTACCAGTTCTAATGCTCTCATTTTAGCTTCTCTACCAACCTCAAATATTATCTCATACTCATCCTTTCTTAAGGAATGAATCCCTGTTATAATTATCATTTCTATTTTCCCTGCGCTCTTCACATGTTTGCCCATGCATGCAGAATAATCAAAATCATCTACTTCAACAACCCTTATTGTGTCATCTTTAATCAGGTCCCATCTACCCCTAACCTTATCTCCAAATTTTTCTGGTATTTTTTCCTTTGAAACATGAATGAATCTAACTTCTCGATCTTCCTCAACAATCTTGTTTGCCATTTTTTCTGCTTCAAGAACTTTATCCCAATCTATTTGCTTAGGATATCTAACAATTAGAGCAGTCTTCTCATGTTTGAAAATATCCTTTATTATTTTCATCTCAGGAAAAATTCTTTTAAGAGATTGGAAAAGAATGTGTCCAGCAGTGTGTTTCTTGGCCTCTTCTTCAACTCCCTCATCTATGTTCTCGTTTGCCATAAAATCACAAGTGGGCCCAAGGGGATTTGAACCCCCATCAACAGGTCCGAAGCCTGCCGCTCTATCCAGGTTGAGCTATGGGCCCTTAAATTAATTTTAAAGAATAATTTAAATAATGCTACTTGAATGGATTTTCTCCAGAAATACAATATGTACATAATTGGTCCTTAGGTATTCCAATGGCTTTTACAACAGAATCAAAATCATTATAGATAACATAATCTATGCTTGGTAAATTTTCTGCTAATTTTATTCCAATTTCACGAAAGTCTAAGTTTTTAAATTTAGCAGCAGCTAATTCCTTACCAGGTTCTTCAAAACATCGTTCAATTATAGGCGAATAACTAACCGCATAAATAACCTCCTCTGCTCCTGCTCCTTTTAATATTCTTGAAACATTTTCACTTATGGTTCCTCTAACAATGCTGTCATCACCTATAACTAATCTCTTACCTCTAACTGCTGATTCAATTGGGTTATGTTTTAAAGAGGCGTCCTCACTTCTTTTTTTAGGATCAGAAATTATAAAAGTTCGAGCTACATATTGATTTTTAATCATTCCTTCGTCTTGAAATATACCGCTTTCTTTAGCTATTCCTGTTGTGACAGATCTTCCAGAATCGGGTACAGGTATCACTACAGTATTTCCATCATCTTTAATAATATCACTGTGTATTCTAGCTAAACTTCTACCAAGTTCTTTCCTTACAGCATGAGATTCTATTCCATTCATTTTAGCGTCTGGTCTAGATATGTAAACCCACTCAAAAACGCACTCTGCTCGTTTTGGAGTTAACAACTGCTTTGAATAAAAACCATCTTTACTTTTTACTAATATCTCTCCTGGTTTAACATCCCTTCTTTCCATTTTATTTCCTAAAAATCTTTCTAAATAATCAACTGCTCCTGATTCAGAAACAACTATAAGACTGTTTTTATTTATTCCAGTATACATAGGCTTTATTCCCCTTTTATCTCTCAAACCTACAAATTCAGTCTTTTTTTTATTTTTGTCTAAAACTAACATTACAAGAGAATAGTAGGCTTTATCAAGTTCTTTCATTGTTTGATAAGCAGCTTCATCTAAATCTTCTGTATTTCTTAAGTGATTATAAAAAATTGTTCCAAATAATTCTTCATCACAAGGTGTTTTGAGATTAAACTGATTATCAAACTTGTGGCTATTTAAAACCATGCCATCCATTGCTAAAGAAATATCATAATCTTCAAATTCCATCTTGATAGGAGGAACGTTTTTCTCATTATCCTTTTCTTTCCCAACGTAACCAATTGATGCATAATCGGTGGGGTGAGCGAATGACTTTATTATTCCTTCAAGAACCTTTTTCATACGTCCATTACCGCTATAAGTTCTAATTGACTCGTCTCCAGCAGCTGCTATACCACAAGAATCCTGTCCTCTGTGATGCACTTGAAAAAGGGTATTATAAGTCTTTAAAGTTGACCTATCATCTGAAAAAACAGCTGAAATACCTGCCATGTTTCCACCAAATAACAGAATAATATTTAGATAGCGAAAAGATAAAAAACCCAATTATTTATAATGTTTGACAATAACAATACTTTCATGGTTGGGTAGTTCAGTAGGTAGAATGTCTGGCTGTTAACCAGAAGGTCGCAGGTTCGAGTCCTGCCCCAACCGCCTTGTGATAAAATGATAGATAAAAAGACTGTTGAACATGTTGCAAGCCTAGCTAGAATAAAATTAACAGACGAAGAGATAGCAAAGTTTTCAGAAGATCTTTCAGGCATTTTAGATGCATTTTCTTCTCTCAATGAGGTTGATATAGAGGATGTTAAACCTTCTTTCCATGCAATTGAGATGAAAAACGTTGTTAGAGAAGATAAAAAAGAGGAGTGTTTAAGTCAGGAAGAGGCTTTAGCAAATGCAGAGCAAAAGGAAGATAAAATGTTTAAAGGACCAAGGGCTGTTTGATATGGATATGCAAAAAATTGTTGATGAAGCAAAGAAGATAAATGAAAAATATAATCTTTTTGTTACAATCAATGAGAACCCTGAAGAAGGATTTCCAGTTGCCATTAAAGACTGTATCTGCACAAAGGGTTTAAGGTCTAGTGCTGGATCAAAAATTCTTCATAATTACATACCTGTTTTTGATGCAACTGTTGTTAAGAGAATTAAAGAAAAAGGAGGAAGTATAATAGCTAAAACTTCAATGGATGAGTTTGGTTTTGGTGGTTTTAGTGTTAATGTTGGTGTTGATTTTAAAGTTCCTAAGAATCCTTGGAATCCTAAAAGATGTTGTGGGGGTAGCAGCGGGGGCTCTGGTGCTTATCCAGCAATCTCCGAATATCCAAAATTCACAATAGCAGAGTCAACAGGGGGTTCTATATCCTCGCCTGCCAATTTCTGTGGTGTTGCCGGAATAACTCCAACCTATGGATTGGTGAGCAGATACGGTTTGATAGATTATGCTAACTCTTTAGATAAAATTGGGGTGATATCAAGAACAGTTAAAGATATGGCTTATGGTCTATCCATAATAGCTGGCCATGATCCAAAGGATTCAACATCTTTAGATCAAAAAGCTCAAGATTACACAAAATTCTGTAGAGAGGGTAAGCTAAGGATAGGGATTCCTAAAGAATATTTTGGAGATGCTGTTGATGAAAAAATCAAAAAATGTGTTTGGAATGCCATAAAGAAACTAGAATCAATAGGTTTTGAATACTCTGAGTGTAGTCTTCCTCACACCAAGTGGGGTGTTCCTGCTTACTATATATTAGCTTTGTCAGAGGCCTCAACAAACTTGGCAAAATTCTGTGGTTTAAGATATGGTTTATCATCAAATCCAGAAGATAGAGGTTTTAACGAGTATTTTTCTGAAATAAGAGCCCAAGGTTTTGGGCCAGAAGCCAAGAGAAGAATAATATTAGGAACTTATGCAAGAATGGCAGGATACAGAGATGCTTTTTATCTAAAAGCCTTGAAAGTTAGAACCCTAATAATTGAAGATTATAAAAAAGCTTTCAAAGAGTTTGATGTTTTAGCTTCTCCTGTCATGCCTACCATTGCTCCAACTTTTGAAGAATTAGATAAAATGACTCCTATTCAACACTTTATGGCTGACATCTTGACAAATCCACCAAACTTGGCTGGAATTCCTCATATATCTGTTCCTTGCGGTTTTGTAAATGGGATGCCTGTTGGAATGCATCTATTAGGAGATCATCTACAAGAGGGTAAGATAATTCAGGCTGCCTTTATTTTTGAAAAAAAGAGGGGAGAGATAAAATATCCAAGGTTATGATTATGACAAAAGTTATGATTGGCTTAGAGACGCATGTTCAGTTGAATACAAAAACTAAGATGTTTTGCGGATGTTCATTAGAAAATATAATGAATTCAGAACCTAATAGTAGATGTTGTCCTATATGTTTAGGCATGCCTGGAAGCAAACCAAGAGTTAACAGGGCTGCGATAGATGCTGGAATTAAGATAGCTCTTGCTTTAGATTGTGAGATTAATCCTGAGATATTCTTTTCAAGAAAAACTTATCTTTATCCAGATATGTCAAAAAATTTCCAAATAACACAATATGAGATACCTATAGGGTTTGAAGGAAAATTGGAGATTACAGATGCTGAAGGAAAATCGAAGACTGTTAGAATCAAAAGAACCCATCTAGAAGAAGATCCAGCAAAAATTCAACATATAGGACAGAATATAACAACAGCCAGATATGTCTTAATAGATTACAATCGTTCTGGAATACCTCTTTGTGAAATAGTAACAGAACCTGATATGAACTCTGCTAAGGAAGCAAGAATATTTCTCCAAAGACTTTTAGCAATAGTTGAATATCTAGGTGTTTATAAGAAAGGAGAATTATCTCTGAAAACAGATGTTAACATCTCAATACAAGGAGGGGAAAGAGTTGAAATAAAGAATGTAACAGGTTTCAAAGAGGCTGAAGAAGCTATTATTTATGAGGTAATAAGACAACAGGATGTTATTAGAAGGGGAGGAATGGTTGAAAGAGAGACAAGAGCTTGGGATGAGGGTGGAAAGATTACAAGATCTTTAAGAAAAAAGGAGTTTGAAGAAGATTATGGTTATATTTTTGAGCCAGATTTAACCAAAATAGAAATCACGGATGAATGGATAGAAGATATGAGAAAAACTTTACCAGAATTACCGCACCAAAAATATGAGAGGTATCTTAAAGAATTCAAGGTTTCATCTGAATTAGCTAAATCAATGACAAGTGACTTGGAAATAGCACGATTTTATGATAAAGTTGTAAAGGATATAGATCCTAAATTTGCTGCAACTTGGGTAAACATTCTTAAGAAAACTCTATTCTATAATGATGTTACACAAAATGAAACGAAATTGACTAAAGAAATTTTCATGAAATTATTAAGATTAATACAAGAGAAACAGGTTTCAGACCGTGGAGGAGAGATGATTTTAAGAAAAATAATGTTCAAACCAGAAGAATTTGATGATTTGGTTAAGAAATATTCTGTTATTGAGATAAAGGATGTGGAAAAAATAATTGAAGGTGTTTTGAAAGAAAATAAAAGAGCTGTTGAAGAAGTTAAAGCGGGTATTGAAAAGTCTTTAGACTTCTTAGTTGGTCAAGTAATAAAGAAAATTGGAAAAAAAATTGATGCAAAAAAACTAAAAGAGCTTTTGAAAAGTAAAATTAAGTAAATAAATGGGTTCTATCCTAGGGTTTTATTAAAACTATTAGAGATGACCTTTTTTATACAATTCACTCAGCATCCATTTAGCGCTTTCAACCAGATTTAGATTTTTAATCTGTTCAGTTGCAAAATACTTTGCTTCTAAAACATCACTTTTTAATATATCATCGTTCAATGGTTCTGCTAAAAAGAAGAATATTACAGTATGATAGCCATATTTTGTATAAATCGCTTCTTTGAATCCCAAAAATTCCTTTATTTCTATATCAAGACCAACCTCTTCCTTGATTTCGCGTTTTGCTGCATCTGTTAGAGTTTCCCCAAAAGCTACTCCGCCTCCAGGAAAAACCCAATATTCTTTAGAATCTTCCAGCATTTCCTTTACAAGCAACAGCTTATTGTCTTTTTTAATAACAGCACTTGAAATTATTCTTGGTTTCATGAATTACACTAATAAAATATAGAAAAATTAGGATTTAAAACTCAGTTTTAGGTTTGGACTCAACTTTACACCACTCGAAACTTACCATTTTTAAAAAAATGACAAAAATTTATAAAACTATATGTTCACCACTCGATATCTTAACAGTAATTTTTAAGAATAGATATGTTTATAAATAGAATTCAAAATAGAATAAAATACTATCGTAAAATTTTCAAGTAATTTATCTTCACGTTACCTTGGCAGAGGTGATGTGTGAACAATAAACTACTGTAAGGTTTCTAATTCTGTAAAGATTTAATGTTGAAGGATTTAAAAGTCTTTCGCGTTAGCAAAATATATTTCCCACTAATCAAAAAGTATGTCGCGACATACACTGCTTGATGAAATTGAATGAGGTGAAAAAATGGAAAGCTTGGTACAGACTGCATTTAATAAAACTTTTGGTAAAGAAAGAGCATACTCACCTGGTGTTCAGGGAAGAATAGAGCAAATGGATACAGTAGACTGGGAAGCAAAGGTATCTGAAGAGTTTGACATTCAAATGCATAAAGCAAAAATAATGGTTGTTGGAGTTGGAGGTGCTGGTTGCAATACTGTTACAAGACTAACAGAATTAGGAGCATCGGGATCAGATATAATTGCTATGAATACAGATGCAAAACATTTAGCAATTACTAAAGCTCATAAGAAACTTTTGATAGGTAAAGATACTACAAAAGGATTAGGAGCAGGAGGATATCCTCAGATTGGAGAAAAAGCCACAATAGAACAAAGAACTCAGGTAAAACAATTATTAGAAGGAGTTGATCTTGTATTCGTAACAGCAGGAATGGGAGGCGGTACAGGAACAGGAGGAGCTCCAGTAGTTGCTGAAATAGCAAAGAGTCTAGGAGCTATTGTTGTGGGAGCAGTAACAATGCCTTTCAAGATGGAAGGAACAAGAATTCAAAAAGCTGAGGACGGTCTTTCCAAATTAAGACAAGTAACAGATACTGTAGTTGTTATTGAAAACCAAAAACTATTAGAATATGCTGGATCTATGCCAATTTCGCAAGCATTTGCTTTGGCAGATGAACTAATATCAATGATGATAAAGGGTATTACAGAGACGATAACTGTTCCAAGTTTGGTTAACCTAGACTTTGCAGATGTTAAAACCATAATGAAATGTGGTGGGGTATCTGCAATATGTGTAGGAGAGAGTGACTCTCAATCCAGAATAAAGGATGCTGTGCTAAAAGCTTTGAATCATCCATTGCTTGAAGTTGACTTCACAGGAGCTTTAGGAGCACTAATACATGTTGTATGTGGTCCTGATTGCACCTTAGCTGAGATTAATGAAGCAGGCGAGATGATATCTAAGAGATTAAGCCAAGAGGCACAGATTATCTGGGGTGCGAGAGTATTGCAAGAATACACTGGAAAAGTCCAGGTTATAGCCATTGTAACAGGTGTAAAGTCACCATACATCTTGGGACCAGTTCAGAGAGAAGAACTAGCATCAGTAGCACAGAGCGAACTAGGCATTCCAGTGATACTGAGGTAATTCCGATGGAAGAGAGGATGATAAAGAAGTTTAAGATAGAGAAAAGGGAAGATGTTCCCTTCTTTCTTATCTTCTTTACAAAAAACAATTAATTGCTCCTCTCTTATTTTTTATTTTTTAGAAGACCATTAGCAATAAATACGAATTCAATAAATTATCTTTAGTGATTTAATGGTAGATATGGAAGAGATTAAAAAAGCTGTTTCTAAAAAACCTATTTTCGAGTCTTTAGCATCTGAACCTTTACCGCATGAAGTAGTTGATCTAGAAAAAATGATAAAAGAGGCACCGAGTGTTGCTCCTGTTTTCATAAAAATGGATAAGTATAAAGAGATTCTGCAGAAAATCAATGATTTAAGATCTTCAATGAATAAGATAGAAGATATTCTAAGAGTTAGAAAGAACATGCACGAGATAAATCTGAAATCAGATGAAATGTTAGAAAAGAATTTTCAAGAATTTGCTGAAGCTACCAATCATTTCAAGAGAGAATTTGTAGTTGCAAGAAACATTCCCTTCTATCCTGAAGACGAAGATAAGAAGGAAACGGACAAGGATTTTTCTAAACTCTCGGGTGAAATTTCAAAATTAAAAAAAGACTTAGAAAACCTTGATATTTAATTTTAAATATTTCTAATAGAAAGTTAGTTTATGCAGGGGTAGCCAAGTCTGGTCTAAGGCGCAAGATCTTATGATGCGAAGCTTAGGATGCGATGCCCAGGATGGCAATAGGAAACCTTGTGGGTTAGTCCCTTCGTCGGTTCAAATCCGACCCCCTGCACCAATTAAAAGAGATGTTATATGGATAAGGCAATGAGAATAGGTTTTAGTTTTGGTCTAACATCAGGAATAATTACAACACTTGGTTTAATCGTAGGTCTTCATTCTGGTACTCATTCGAAACTTGTAATTATTGGTGGAATACTTACAATAGCAATAGCTGATGCTTTCTCAGATGCATTGGGAATGCATATTTCAGAAGAATCAGAAAATAAAAAAACTAGAGATATATGGATATCAACAATTACTACCTTTTTGACTAAATTTATATTTGCTTTAACCTTTTTTGTTCCAGTATTCTTATTTGATATAAACACAGCGATTTTTTTAAGTGTTATTTGGGGATTATCTTTGATAACCATTCTAAGTATTTACATAGCTAAAAAACAAGGAAAACAAGTTTGGAAGGTAACTTTAGAGCATCTAGCTATCGCTATACTAGTTATAATAATAACTCATTACATAGGAGATTGGGTAGCAGAAGTTTTTGTTTAGATAACTCTTTCAGGTATTCCCTTTGTAAGATCAAACAACTGCCATTCCTTATAATTTAATTTAACAGCAAGAACCGGTTTAGCGCCACATGACTTTGCTACTTTTATTAACAATCAGTGATAAATTTAAATAGATTTCTTTATAAAGCTTGAATAAGGTGATTGTTAGTGAAATCAATAAAAATTCCTAAAGAACTGCCAATGTGTTTGATTAATAATTACCGTCCCCTAGTTCATACTCTAGAAAGTTATACATTTGATGTCAAAGAAATGATAGAAGAACAAAGAAGAGGTGAAATGACAAAGGAGAGGCTTTTCTCAACTTTAAAAGGGGTTTATAAGGATATTACAATAGCTGAAAGGCACTATAAAAATGCTATGGCCTTCGTAAATAAAGGATTGGTTAAACCGCCGGAAAACATTGGAAAAGATAATTTCTTAAGTGCTTGTCAAGAAATAGTCTCTGCAAATGCTTTCACAAGACGGAAGATAAGGGAAATTCTAAAGAAGGTCTATAAAACAAAATTAAATTCTATTCTTAATGAATATAATAGGATTCCCTACGAAGAAGAGATTATAGACCCCGAAAAGATTGGTTTTCAACAAAAAATAAGTAGTATAATCAGGGATATTTACGATTTAGCTGGCATTGAAGTAAAAGAAAATATGATGGATTATTATTATAATCCTATAATAAACTTAGAGCCTTTATTTGATTCTGAGAAATAAACTCAAACAACCTTCTCAGGAATTTTCTCTCGAAGATCAAACAACTGCCATTCCTTATAATTTAATTTAACAGCAAGAATAGGTTTAGCACCACACAACTTTGCTATCTTTATCAAATTTTCAAGCTGTTTTTTATGTTCTTTAGAATAATAAGCCTTCTTCTTGGACTTGCACTCGATAAATAAAATTTCTCCCTTTTTTATGGCCAGCACATCACATATGGCCTCCCTTCCAAGCCCAGAACCAGCAACCCTATGAACAATATAACCTTCTTTAAGCATCTTTTCCAAGAGCTCTCTCTCTCTTCTAGTCCCTTTGGGGCTTTTAGGCATATAAATTCTAATGCTTTCAGAATTAAAAAGCTTAGAAGGTTAAATGCCCAACGCGTCACCCTTGTGCTGTTGGGCTAAAAGAACCACTTTACCAAGCGGTGTAAAAATAATTTTAATGTTTTGATATAAAAGTTTTTAGATACTTCAAAATATTTTTCGAAAATTTGTCATCATCTTCTAGTGGTTAGATGTAAAATTGGCTATTCTTTAAGTATGTGTTATCTATATTCTATAATATGGTAAAAAATACAGCCTTCTTAATCGTTGGCATCTTCTTGATAACCCAGCTTATTGGTCTTTATGCTGGAAACGCTTACCTACAGTCAATAAAAACAGGGGAAGCAGATCCTGTTATTGAGGATCCTGAAAACATTGAAAATTCTTTTAACTTTTTTATCTATATACTAATGGCAACAGTATTGATTTTTGCTGCAGTTAGGTTCTGGAAGCCTTCTCTTAAGGGCTTTGAGGCATTTGCCATATTCTTCTCTTCGTGGATAACCTTTGATTTCCTAATTCCAGTGAGAATATGGTATCTTTCATTAAGCTTCTTCTTAGCTTTAATACTTACAACATGGAAAATGCTAAGACCCACTCTTTTGAGCCAGAATGTCGCAGCCATATTTTCAGGAGCAGGTGTTGCAACACTCTTAGGAGCATCTTTTGGAATTGTACCATCTCTAATTTTTTTGATGATATTGTGCATTTATGACTTTGTTTCTGTTTTTGTAACAAAGCATATGGTAAGTTTAGCCAAAATTATAACAGAAAAACCGACTGTATTCACAATAGCGGCTCCACATAGATTCGAAAAAGCTAAGCGCATTCATATAAAGGGAAGGAAGAAAAGAAAATTCCATGTATTTCAACTGGGCCTGGGAGATATTGTCATGCCTCTAATGTTTTCTATATCCCTTCTAAACAAGTATACTTTAGTTAACTCTATTTTCTCTATATTAGGGTCTACAATAGCTTTAGCCTTAGTAATATATTACATGTTGAAAAAGCCCCAAGTGTTGCCTGCATTGCCTTTCATAACTTTAGGAACATTGTCCGGCTTCTTATTTTCCCTGGGTTTTTAAAGGAATTGGCTTTCTTCTTCTTTTGATCATAAAGATTCCCACACTAGAAATTAGCACGCTATAGATTATAGTTAAGAGTATCATATCAGGAAATAGCTGAGTTCCAGGAATATTAGAAGACACCACAATCTGTGCAAGAACAGCTGCTGACAGACCCCTGGGCATC
>Ga0209635_10004376_pt1 | contig 11076 bp, 6 predicted proteins | sample DeeMarSWOR230_32_FD_187463 | JGI IMG/M metagenome (GOLD analysis project Ga0209635, IMG submission 187463) | Marine sediment microbial communities from White Oak River estuary, North Carolina - WOR-2-30_32 (SPAdes) (version 2) | ecosystem: Environmental > Aquatic > Marine > Intertidal zone >...
ACACACAAGGCTATTACGAAGAATATTGCTTGTAGGACTGGATAGTCACTTGCTTCTATTGCTTTCCATATCCACCATCCTAGTCCCGGATATACGAAAACCTGTTCTGTGACTATTGCGCCCGAAAGCGTGAAACCAAATGTTATAGCGATGTCAGTTATTATAGGCAACATTGCGTTTCTTAACGTGTGCCTAAACAATACAGTTCTCTCTTTGAGACCCTTTGCTCGGGCAGTTATCACGTAATCTTCAGTAATAGCCTCTAACACACTGGCTCTTGCCAAAAGAACCCAAGCTCCACATGAGATAAGGAAAAGAGTGGTCCAAGGCAAAATAAGATGCGTCAATCGTGTTCCAAAAGTTTCAAAAATATCTGTGGGAGGGTTTAACAGCCAAAAATCAGGGTAAGTATGAGACGATGGAAACCACTGCAAGTTAAAAGAGAAGATCATTACGAGCATCATTGCTATCCAAAAGACGGGTAGCGAATAAACTGCTAGGGAAGATGTTACGGACAAGTTGTCAAACCACTTCCCCCGTTTTTGGGCAGCGACAGTCCCGAGTACTACACCAACAATTACTGAAACAATTTCAGGCGGGATTACTAGGATGAGCGTGTTTTGTAAACGCTCACCGACTTCTAAAGCTACGGGCTTCTGGGTTCTATAGGAATATCCGAATTGGCCTGTCACCATGTTCCCTATATATTTTACATATCTAACATGTAGTGGTTCATTGAATCCCCACTGTTCTCTTAGACTCTCAATAACGTCCCCGAGTCCTATCTTCTTTGAGCTGATTAGGAGTTCTGCTGGGTCCTGTGGCATCATCATGAAAATTATGAAGTTTACCGAGATAACAGCGAATATGAGGATGATAGTGTAGATCACTCTCTTCAGAATATATGTTTTTAAGCCCATCTGACATCCTCCAATCAGATTTGCCAATTAGTTTTGACTAAACATCTATTTAACGCTATCTTTGGGACGCGCGAGATATCTCATGTTGGTGATTAAAATGAGTGATGTGTTAAAACAAATGATGTAGGTTCATTTGGGATATGCAAATGCGTGCGACTGCGACGAGGTCTGTTGTGTTGTTGAGTTTGAGGTGATGTTTCTGTTCGTTGCTAGCCTAGAGGATGTGTCTAGAAATAGCTTACCTAAAGTCTTAAATTTGTGCGCACTAAGAAGTTATTTGCGAACAAAAAAAGGAGAGAAGGGAGAAGAACTTGAAAATAAAAAATACAGTTGTAATACTATTGCTCATATCGCTGTTGATGATGACGACTTCGATTGTAGTTACCGGTGTCGAAACATTCGAGAAGTTTGGACCGAGAGCTAACGACATTATCTTTAAAGTAGCTGGTAGCCTTAGCAACGAGGCTATTGATCTAGAGACCGGGCAAATCGACTTTATGGACTGGGCTGTACCTTCAGACAAGATTGATACTTGGCTTGCGGATCCTGATATTACCATGGGATCTTATGATGAGGCTGGGTGGTACGAATTTGACCTTAACCTTCAGATGTGGCCTATAGGCCATGGAGTAATGGATGGCATAGAAGGCGCGGGACCTACAAGAGACATGGATTGGGATTTTCCAGCTAGCTGGGACGCGGGCTCCTACTGGATTAACTATACGTGTCAAAGATGTCTTGATGCGAAAAAATTCAGACAGGCAATAGCTCACCTAACCAATAGGGACGCGCTTGACGCGCAATTTGAAGGGGTTATTGCACCAATGGAGACTTTCATCTTTCCAACGATAGGAGGCTGGGAGAATCCTCTCGCACCGAAGTACGCATATAGTTTGGCTCTGGCAAACGCTTGTCTTAATGAAGGAGGCTTCATGGACTATGATGACGATGGTGTGCGCGAATACTCCAAACACGTTGCAGAGAGAGAAGCGTGGCTAGCTAACCCCAGTGGACCTGATCCACCTGAAGTTGAAGAGATACCTGACATCCAGTTATGGAGAAGAACTGATGACCCAATTAGAAGTTATGCGGGTGAGTTGCTGCGAGACGCATTAACAGCCTTGGAAGTAGAAGTTGACGATCAGGCAGGCAGCTATAGTACTTGTACACCACACGTATGGAAATACTATGACTATCACATATATACTGGTGGATGGGGCTGGGGCACAGTTCCAGACATGTACTACGAATGCTGGCATTCAAGCAAGGACCTTTACCCCGCTTCAGATTCAGACAACTACAACCGTTACCACAGTCAAGAATACAACGCATTGGCTGAAGCATTCTTAACATCACCTGACCAGGCCACGGCTGAAACCACCCTCGATGCTTGCCAAATGTGGCTGCATGACGACGTTGCCTGCATACCATTGTACACAATGAAGGGTTATGTGGCACACAGAACCAACTACGGAGATTTCCCTGGAGAACAACAATATAAAAACCTACCGTGGGAAGGCTTTGTAAACGAGCAAGGCTACGGTTACTACGGTGCTTGGGTCGGCTACACAAGCCTTAACGCACATCCTCAAGGCTATGAAAGGGGTGGAACGCTCAGGCACGGATTGATCGAGGCTCCGGACATCCTTGATCCGGTGGATTCCGAGTCGTTCTACGAATGGTGTATCCTCAGCAAAATATACGAGCCACTCTTAATGAATGACCCAAACGACGTAACAGTCAATATTCCGTGGCTAGTTAGCGACTTTGACGAGGGATCATGGGTCAATCCTCAGAACGACACATGTAGCAAGATAACAGTTGTCCTGCGCGACAACATTCTCTTTCACGACCTTGAGCTTCTAACACCTGCAGATGTTAACTTCACGTTTTGCTACCTTAGAGATGCAAAGTCGGTATCTACCTATTGGGCTGTGAAAGATTTCGACCACTGCGACATTTCAGGCAATACAATAGACATATGCTTTAACCTCACAAGCTGGTTGGCGCTAGATTGGGTTGGCGGTGTACCCATATTGCCAAGACACATATGGATAGACTATCCGCCAACGTTACCTGGAGACCCAACAGTTCCTGGATCTTGGTCCTTTAACCCTGAATTGGGAGACGCATTGATCGGAACAGGACCTTACATGTGTAACAAGGACGACGTCGTAGGTAGGATTGATCGTACTTTAGACGAGTACTTCCACTTGGAAGCGAACCCAACCTACTTCAGAAAGCTAGTGAGACCCGATTTTGTCACAGCAGGCCCTACACCAACTCCTGACGGAAACGTAGACATAGACGACTTCATGACTGCCGTAGGCCAATTCGGCACTTCCTATCCAACATGGAATCCCACGTATGGTCCGATCGCCGATGTTAACAAAGACCGCGTTGTCGACATAGATGACCTAATGGAAATTGCGGTTCGCTATGGAGGAACAGGATACAACAATGGCTATCCACCGTACTACACATAGTTTCAGAATAGATATGAGGTGAAGAAATGAGAGTAAAAAACACGTTATTAGTGTGTCTAATCGCAATACTGCTAGCAGTACCCCTTGGTACAAATGTGGGTACAGGTTCAACAACCACGAGACTTTATGTAGATCCTCCTGAGATTATCGACTCTGGTATAGCAATTGACACCAGCATTTCCATTGAAGTGAAAGTTGAAAACGTAACAGATCTTTACGGCTGGGGTTTTAACCTAACCTTTCGGCCTGATATGTTACAGGTCTTGACTATTACACATAGTTCATGGATGGGAGATAACTCTGATGGTTGGGCGTTCGCAACGCCTACGACAATAGACAATGCCGCAGGCTACGTCTTTACGGGTCAAATAATACATCCAGGAGCACCTCCCATGATCCCCATACCCACGTATGGAGCGACCGGCAGCGGAACTTTGATCACCGTGACTTTCAATGTTACAGGTGTTGGAGCATCTTACATAGATCTTACTTCAACAAAACTCAACACCAACATAGAAGGCAACAACGTAGCGATACCGCATGTAACGCAGAACGGCTTGTTTGACAACAGACTTGAAGTATTGCCACCTGTCGCCATAATCACCGGCCCATCATCTGGAGTTGTGGGAGAAACATTGGTTTTCAACGCTTCCGATAGCAACGATAACGCTGATAATGGATGGTTAGTTAGCTACGAGTGGGACTTCAGCTTAGGTAACACATTTAACGTTGAAGCCACAGGCGAGATTGTAACGCATCCCTTTGAAAGCAAAGGTTCCTACACAGTGGCATTAAGAGTAACGGACAATGATGGCTACACCGACGTGGCCACAGTGAACATACCTATAGCAACGGAGACATCATACTTCCCAAGCCTAACTGGGAAGAAAGCGTGGCCCGGTCACCATCACTTTGTCGAAGCAAAACATGGCACCACCAATGTTCTCTATGCCAAAATCATGAACCCAAATGACGTCCTAACATTTGATGTTTATGTTCGATTCAGCGTATACGATGCCAAATACGGCGGTTGGATAGAACCATCCATCGACAGTGCAACAGTAGAAGTATTACCTGGGCAAAAGATCGAAGTGACCGCCGGATTCAACATAAATGCACCTGAGTTCCAGTCGATTTCGAAGGCTTACATAAAGGCTGAGCTTTGGTACTACAACACGGATCTTGAAGAATGGGTGAAAGCCCCCTTAACCAAGTGGTTCAGCTTCGCCATAGTACGAGCCTAGCAGCACAACTGCAAACCTCTAATTCCCTTTTTTTTATTGAAATAATAAACCAAGGTTAGAAGATGTGTATAAAGAAAAATTAATTCTGATACCTTCTTTATTGATTATAATCATTGCTTTCACTGAAATACCACCTGTCCAAGCGATTACATGGTCTCCCAATATGAGATTGACATGGAACGAAAGCGATGATTGGCATCCCTCAATTGCCCAAGCATCTGATGGAATGATATGGGTTGTTTGGCATTCACGACGAACAGGCAACTACGAGATCTTCTACAAAACTCACAACGCATCCTCGGTACATCCGTGGTCCTCAGATACAAGGCTTACTGCAAACACAGGCGTTGACAGAACACCAGCAGTTATGCAAGCTGCAGACGAAAAAATCTGGGTTGTTTGGTCCTCGAATAGAACAGGTGACTACGACATTTTTTACACAACATATAATGAATCCTCCTGGTTGTCTGAACCGAGAAGATTAACCGTCGACCCAGGAGAAGACCATTTTCCGTCTATCATACAAGGTTCTGACGGAAAAATCTGGATTTTCTGGTCGTCAAACAGAATGGGTGACCCCAGCGAGATATTCTGCTCAACATCCTCTGACAACGGTGCAAACTGGTCAACTGCTGCGAGATTGACCACGGATCTAGCAGACGATTGGAGGCCCTCAGCTGTCGAGACCACTGACGAGTCAATATGGATCGTCTGGACAAGAGGCAACGATCTTTACTACAAGATTCTTTTTAGAAATATGACTGAAAAACTAACTGATACTTTGTTGACTAAATCTCCAGGTCAGAATTGGCATCCATCCGTTACGCGCACTGACAATGATACAATATGGGTCGTGTGGGATTCGGATAGGCGTGATGTAGGGCGTAACAGTGAGATCTACTACAAGATTAATGATGGGTCATGGTCCCATGATGTGAGGCTAACTGAAAACGTTGAAAACGATCTCATGCCTTCGATAATGCAAACATCAGCAGACAACATTTGGATAGCATGGACGTCAACAGCATTTGATAATGTCGACATTTATTATTTGACAGACGAATTTCCTCAGCCTCACAACCTTGCTATATTCAGCGTTATTCCCTCTCCCACCATGGTATATCGAGGAGAGGAAGATGTTCTCATTGAAGTTGTAGTTCAAAACCATGGAACAGAAGACGAGACAGTTTATGTTGAATGTCGAGCTAACACCATTCTCTTGGGGTTTGCAACATTCAATTTGACTGCTGGACAACTGTGGACAGAAACTTTCACTTGGAACACGTCAGCTAGTGCTTCGCGCAAATACATCATAAGCGCGAATGTGACTTCAGTTCCCGGAGAAACTGATCTTGCCGACAACTTTATGAGCGCTGAAGATCTTGTTGAAGTTAGAATACGTGGCGACATAGTCGGCATGTATGAAGAGGTTTTGTTACCGATCCCTGATGGGCAAGTTGACTTGGACGATTTCATGATAGCTGTAGGTCAATTCGGGACAGCCTATCCAAATTGGGATCCTGTCTGGGGGCTCGTTTGCGACGTGAATAATGACAAAGTGGTAGATATAGACGATCTTATGATAATTGCTCTGCACTATGGGGAGACGTGAACACATGTAGTCGAACGTCAATTTTTGGAGAAATTGCCGACTCCTTCTACGAGAATGGATGCGAGACATCAGATTGCAGAATACTTTTTAACTACAACATAGCTAGAGAATGTGGGAAGGTGGGGCAAGATGAAAAATAATCCAAGATGGATGTTTATTACCATAATCTTCTTAATGGTTTGTGTAACAATGTCCAGTTTGGGCGGGGCTTCGTCCGCTACAGTTGCCGTGAACCCCTCAGAGGTGATAGATTTGAGTCCGGGCGAAACCTTTTCTGTCGACATAACTGTGGAGGACGTCACTGACTTGTATGGTTGGAGCATTAATTTAACGTTCCAACCCGGCGTTCTAAATGTTGAGAATGTAACGGAAGGACCTTTTCTCAAGCAATTTGGCAACACGTTCTTTTTGCCTGGACAGACAAATAATGTCGTAGGCTTTCTAACTCCAGGTGGCATGCTATTTGACCCCACTCAAGATCCTCCTTTTCCACCGGAAGGTGCGACTGGTGACGGAGTCTTGGCTACAATCACTTTTTCCGTTAAAGGTTCTGGAGTTGCGAACTTACACTTTGAAGCATCAAAACTCAACACAGTTGTAGCATCCAACAATGTTCCGATAACCCATACAACTATGGATGGGCTTTTCAGAAACGCTGCATCAACTCCATTCTCTATTGAATTAATCATTGCTATCACAGCTGTTATTGCAGTTGGCGGAAGCATTGCAGTGTTCCTCTACAGGAGGAAAACGGCGAAAACCTAATATTTCGGATGCCATGGAAAGCAAACTTCATAAACGTTTGTGTCCTATTCAAGATGGCTAGAGTCGAATTCAGAGGAGTCCTGTAGAAAGTGAGAGACAACTGTAAACGGATAATTCTGATAGGCGTCTTAATGCTTAACATCCTAGGCATATTGATTGTGATGCGCACGGTGATAGCATCTCCAGAAGCTGTAGTTACGATAAACCCCAAGATCAGCGTAAAAGCACCGGGCGCGTCCTTTGAAATCAACGTAACCGTATCTGATGTTTCCAATCTGTACGGTTGGGAATTCAACATAACTTTCGATCCTGCAATACTGAATGTTGAAAACGTAACAGAAGGACCATTTCTGAAGCAAGCTGGCAGTACATGGCCGCTGCCCACAACCATAGATAACGATGCAGGATTTGTGTTCAAGGGATCAGCGCTCTTTCCACCTCCTGAAACCGGAGCAAGCGGTAACGGAACTTTAGCAACAATAACCTTTAATGTTACCGTTGAGGGAGAAAGCAACTTGAGCTTCTCTGAGTCAAAACTTAGAACAATGGATCTTGATGAAGGGATTCCGGTGCCGATAGAACACACAACAATTGACGGCGTTTTTATTTATCCACTATCTCGAGATGTAGCTGTTACTGATGTTACAGCTTCCTCTACGTCAGTTACCGCTGGAGAACTCGTGTCTATAAATGTAACTGTAATGAATAAAGGTAGCATCACCGAGACATTCGACGTAGCTGTCTGGTATGACTCGACTATTATTGAAACAAAAACTGCAACCGATCTGACCCCTGATGCCTCTGCAACAATAAACTTCAGTTGGGACACGACGGATGTAGCTGGAGGCGAATACACAATCACAGCCGAGGCAACACCCCTTTCAGGCGAAACAGAAACCACAGACAACACAAACTCGGAAATTGTTGTTACAGTAACCGTGCCTTCACCATCGCCTGCAATACCTATCGAACTTCTTGTTGGCGCAGTCGTCGCTATAGTAGCCACCTTAACTATGATATTCTTTTACATGAAAAAACGTGGACAAAAAACGTGATTTCCCCTTTTCTTTTTGTGTCAAGGTTAAGGATAAGCTTCATAAACCTCGCATAACCTTAGTGAATATGCAAGTTGATGGGGTGTATTGAATGAAAATAGACAAGTTACGGCTTATTCTTGTTGTTTTGCTTGTCGCTTATTTAATCATGCAAGATGTAGGTGTCGGAATAGCCTCACCAGAGGACACCGTAGTCTCAGTTGATCCTCTAATAAGCACTGGAAACATCGGAGAAACCTTTGACGTTAACGTGACTGTTGCCAATGTAACAGATTTGATGGGTTGGAGTTTCAATATGACTTTCAATTCCAACGTCCTAAACGTAACTGCTGTTCAGCAAGGATCATTTCTTGGAACTGCCGGTCCCACATTGTTCACTTTGAACAAAAACAACACAGCAGGATGGGTGATGCCCGGTGAACTCAAATTTCCAGCAACGCTTCCGGGAGCGAGTGGTAGTGGAGTGTTAGCCACAATCACCTTCGAAGTCATGGACGTAGGAGCAACTCTCTTAGACTTTGTAGATGAACTTACGAAACTTAATACGGTTGTAGGTGGAAATCCGGTACCGATACCACGTGTGGCTGTTGACGGTGTCTTTGACAATCGAGCAATTGATAACGACCCACCGGTTGCTCTCTTCAACACAGACCCACTCGCTGCAGAGATAGATGATACAATAGCTTTCAACGCTTCTGCCAGTTATGACCCAGACGACTGGCTCTTGAGCTACTACTGGGACTTTGGCGATGGTACAAATGTCACTGGCATCGTGAAGCATGTAAAAGGGAACACGGATCTGGTTAAGAATCATGATTATAAACAGAGCGGAATCTTCACTGTGACCCTAACCGTCACCGACTATTACGGCGTAACCGACACCACCACAGCAGATGTAGCAGTTGGACATGACGTAGCTGTTGTTAACGTCGAAACCCCTTTTACAGCAGTTATTCCTGGCGTTCCAGTGCCAATCAACGTGACAGTTACGAATGAACGCGGTTTCAACGAGACCTTTAACGTGACCGCCTACTACGATAACACTACTATCGGAATAAAGACAGTGAACTTGGGTTCACTTGCAGAGACGAGTGTACTTTTTACTTGGAACACAACGAGCTTGCCTGAAGACGATTACACGATAATTGTGGAGGCGAGCAATGTTACAAACGAAATCAATATCGCGAACAACGTGAAGAATCTCACAATCACCCTAGCGTCATTCAACAGAATTCTTCACTCAGTCGAGGTGGGAGGCCTCACTTTTCATGTTGTTACCGAAAGCAACTCAACAGTCTCCAGTTTCACTTTCGTTCAAACAGATAAGAAGATATACTTCAACGCCACCGGAGGAGATGGCACTGGCGGCTCCTGCAATGTCACTATTCCAAAGAAGTTGCTCGACGCTTCACCTGATCAATGGGATGTTTCGATCAATGATATACCTGTAATCCCACCGCAACTGATCATAACGGGTAATAGCACACATACTTTCATCCACCTCACCTATACTCATAGCACCCAGAAGATACAAATAATTGGCCAGACAGTGGCTACTCCACCAGTAGCAATTTTCACCTACTCTCCAGGAACCCTGATCGTAGGCAATACAATAGCTTTCAACGCTTCTGCCAGCTACGATCTTGATGGAAATATTACCAGCTACGAGTGGAACTTCGGTGACGGAACCCCTATAGTCACTGTAGCTGATCCTACTACGACCCACGTGTACTCAACGGCTGATATCTACACCGTAACCGTGACCGTCAAGGATGACGACGGATTAAGCAGTGAAACTGCACAGAAACTAATAACCATCCTTCAACCACCTACAGCCTCTTTCACTTATTCTCCTGAGAGCTCAAAAGTAGATGAAGTTGTGACCTTCAATGCCTCAAGTAGCTATGACTCTGACGGTGAAATTGTCAAATTCGAATGGAACTTCGACGATGGAAACGTTACTGCTGTTAACAATGCCACAACAGTTATAACACATACATTTGCAGCAGCTGGAACTTACATGGTGACTCTAAACGTCACCGACAATGACGGCTTAACTAACACCAACACACAATCTGCTATCATAGGAAAAGTTGACAGCACAATTTCCATCACTCTGTCTACAACATCCATCACGGTTGGCGAAAACACGACATTAAGCGGATTAATTGATCCTGTACGCTCAGGAGCAACTGTGACAATTTGGTATCGACTCAGCGGAGAAGTAACATGGAACACTGCTACAACTTCAACAACGGATCAGAACAGCCAATACTCATACGTTTGGACACCTGGATCAGCCGGAACGTACGAGCTTAAAGCTAGTTGGGAAGGTGACGAGAACACCTTTGCCGATGAAACCGAAGTGCAAGAGCTCACCGTGCAGGAGTCTACACAACCATCTGGTCTAACAGTCCTCCTACCCATCATAGCCCTTGCAGCAACAATTGTTATAGCAATAGTTGCGATAGTAGGCTACTTCGTGAAAACTAGGAAATCTACATAACAGCAAAGAACCCGTATTTGCATTTTTGCGCTCATGGAAAAATATTGAATATAAGAAATAGGAAGACTCATAAACTTCTTCTTGACTAAGTTATTATTAACCACAAAAGGTGGATGTTATGAGAAAGGAGACAGTAGGGATACTGCCCATAATTATGATTCTATTTAGCTTGACTCTCATGAATGTAACCATAGCTTCTCCAGACCCAGTTGTTTTCGTTGACCCTCAATTGATCAACCAACCAATAGGCGTGGTTTTTGATGTCAACATAACCATAGCCAACGTTACCGATCTGTATGGTTGGGAATTCAATGTAACGTTCGATCCTTCGGTTCTCAATTGCACTGGTATTGTAGAAGGGCCTTTCCTGAAGCAAGCGGGTACCACATGGCCGCTGCCCCCCAAAATAGATAACGATGCGGGTTTTGTGTTCGCGGGATCATCGCTCTTTCCACCGCCTGCAAACGGAGCAAGCGGCAACGGAACTT
>Ga0209635_10004378_pt1 | contig 11074 bp, 6 predicted proteins | sample DeeMarSWOR230_32_FD_187463 | JGI IMG/M metagenome (GOLD analysis project Ga0209635, IMG submission 187463) | Marine sediment microbial communities from White Oak River estuary, North Carolina - WOR-2-30_32 (SPAdes) (version 2) | ecosystem: Environmental > Aquatic > Marine > Intertidal zone >...
ACGCGAAGACGCTCGTCCAGATCGCCATCGTCTACAAGGGCAGGCAGATCACCGTCTACCGCAATGGGAAGCCCTACGCCGACTACACGGCACGGGGGGCGGAACGGTTCGGCGCGGACAGCTTCGTGGTGATCGGCCTGCGCCACCTCGACGCCAGACCCGCCAACCGCTTCTTCACCGGCATCATCGACGACGCGAGGGTGTACAACGTGGCCCTCGATGCGAAGACGATCGCGTCGCTCAAACCCAACGAGCCGTCGGAGCCCGCGCCGCTCGCGTGGTGGACCTTCGAGGACGGCACGGCGTCGGACAGAATGAAGGCGTTCCCCGTGAGCACCCTCGTGGGCGACGCCAGGATCGTGGACGGCACGCTCTACCTCGGAGGGAAGGAGGCCTACCTCATGGCGACCAAGTCGAGGCCCGATACAGGATCGGCGGGCGGCAGCCTCGCCGGCACGGACATCGCGACCCGCGCCCTGCGGGAAAGGCTGCTCAGCGACCCCTACCGCCCGGGCTACCACTTCGTCGTCCCCGAGGGGCGCTGCATGCCTTTCGACCCCAACGGCGCCATCTTCTGGAAGGGCAGATACCACCTCTTCTACATCTTCCAGGACAAGCGAGGGCACAACTGGGGGCACGTCTCCAGCACGGACCTGGTGCACTGGCGCCACCATCCGACGGGGCTGGTCAGCGGCATGTTCAGCGGCAACTGCTTCATCAATAAGGACGGTCGGGCGACGATGTGCTACCACCAGGTCGGCCAGGGCAATGCGATGGCCGTCGCCCTGGGCGACGACCTGAACGAGTGGAAGAAGCTGGAGTCCAACCCGATCACGCCGAGGACCAGACCCGGGGACCCGCACCACGGCAAGTACCGGTCGTGGGACCCCTACGGGTGGCTCGAGGGGGACACGTACTACGCCATCTTCGGCGGCAAGCGGCCGGCCGTCGTGAAGTCCGACCGCCTTGGCGGCGAGTGGAAGTACGTGGGCGACCTGCTGGCCAACACGGTCAAGGGCGTCTCGATCAACGAGGATGTCTCCTGCGCGGACTTCTTCAAGATCGGTGACAGGCACATGCTCCTGTGCATCAGCCACCGGCTCGGATGCCGCTACTACCTGGGCGACTGGAAGAACGAGCAGTTCCATCCGACGTTCCACGAGAAGATGAGCTGGGTGGACAACTCCTTCTTCGCCCCCGAAAGCCTGGTGGACGACAAGGGCCGCCGGATCATGTGGGCTTGGATCTTCGACAACCCCGGGTTCAAGACCCGCAACGAGTACGGGTGGTCCGGCACGATGAGCCTGCCGCGAGTCTTGTCTCTCGGCGCCGACGGCATGCTGCGTATGAATCCGCCGAAGGAACTGGAAACGCTGCGCTACAACGAGAGGAAGAAGGCGAATCTCACGGTGCAGGCCGACTCGGAACTGGCCCTCGAGGGCATCGGCGGAAACAGCATGGAACTGGCCTTGGAGATGAGTGCCAAGGGCGCCAGGCAATTCGGCGTGAAGGTCTGTTGCTCTCCCGACGGCGAGGAGCAGACGCCCGTATACTACGACGCGGTGGAGAAGAAGCTGAAGGTGGACACCAGCAAGTCGAGCCTGACCGAGGGCGCCAAGAGCATCGAGGCCGGACCGTTTGAGCTGGCCGCCGGCGAGGCCCTTAAGCTCCGGGTCTTCGTGGACAAATCCGTGGTTGAGGTCTTCGCCAACGGCCGCCAGGCGGTCATGCGGAGAGTCTACCCGTCTCGCGAGGACAGTGTCGGCGTGAGACTCTTCTCCAAGGGCGGCCCGGCCGGCGTGACGAAACTCCAGGCGTGGGACATGATGCCGTCCAGCCCATACTGAGCGAAGGCGCGCTTCTCTCCCAGGAGTTCGGCCCCGGGCAGTCGGGCGGATGGAATCCGGAAGGCCAGGCGGCCTGGGACCGCTTGCGGAGTGCCGAAATGATATGGGCGCAACTCGCCTTCCGCTACGCCGCCTTACCCGCCTACTGGTGCACCAAGGGCAGGTATGGGGATAGCTTGTGCTGCTCCTCTTCCGCGCAATGCCCCTGGAATGCCTCCCAATCACCATCGAGATACGTGGCGCGCAACTCCAGCGTTGCCTGCGCCCCTTTCACACACCAGTGGACCCCCGTCAACTCCATCCGGTCCTTCGCCAAGTGCCGGCACGCTCCCTCGGCCGCCCCGCTGCTGATCGGGCGGCCCGCCGCCAGATACCTATCGTAACGCATGGACCGCCGTGTGCGGCTCAGGCAGCGGATCACCGTCGATAGCTGCTTCGCGGGCGGACCTCTCAGCTTCCGCTTCGTCGCCATCTACTTCAGGCCCCCGATCACGTAGCCCACCTTCCCTCGCAGCACCCGCAACAGCCGGTCGGAACGCCCTTGCCGTCGGAGGTCAGCGCCAGGATCGGCCCCTCCTCCTTGGCCGGCGAAGCTGGCTGAGACGCTTGGGACGCGTTCACCCCGGCCCGCCATCGACACGCAACACGTCGTTGTCTACTGCCCACTGTCCGCCGTGCGCGGTGAAGCCCGCCAAGCCCGTCGGGAACAGCGGTTCCTGGCACGCCACGCCACCGGCCGGGGCCGCAATCCCGCAGCCCAGGAACATCCTGGCGATCCCCCTCCTGCTGCCGGACATCGGGTGCCCCTGGTCCCTGCTTAGGCCGATCGCCGCCATGGCGGGCCTCCAGAGATTCCAATCGGGATTTCCCAGGTAGCCTGGGACTCACGACCGTCGTGGGCCTCTCGGGTGATCCCATCACGATCCTAGGGATCAGCAAGCACTTGTCCTGCTCGGCGGAGCCGCCCAAGCTGCTCTCGCCTCGGCGCCGCGGGTGTCGCTCAGACCATGGGCTTACGCGGCTCAGTTGTTTCCCGGACGGGTCCGTGGAGTCGCCGGTTCGGAACCCCCGCCCTGTTTGCCAGCGGACCGTCTGCGTTCGAGCAGTTCCCTGACGCCAGGCTGGTCGCGGAACGGGCCAATTCGCCGCCACGTGCCGAGCTCGACGCCGGCGGCCTCGATCTTCGCCCTCGCTGTCTTGGCGCGGTAGAAGTCAGCCAGCGCCTCGGCCTGGATCGCCCGCAGCACGGGGAGCAGCTTCTCGCCCGCCGCGGGTGCGTCCCCGACCGCACCTGCGGCGTGCGCCAGTGCGAACCAAATGGCAGCGATGGCTGCAAGTCGGCGCATCGTCGCCGAGGTGTTCGTTAGAGACGGCCCGCGCGGATTGTCAGAATGGCGCGCGGTTCTCACGTTGTCTTGTGAATGGCCGATCTCCTGCCGGATCATGTTGGCATCCTCGCGTCGAGCACGCTGCCTCTCCTCCTTTCTCGCTGCTTTTCTTCCCCTGCTTCCGCTTCCTGGCCTTCTCGGCTTCGATCTTGTTGTAGGCCTCGATCACCTTCATGGGCCACTTGAAGACCGGGGCCTTGGACGGGTCATAGCCCTTCAGGTGCGGCTGATGGAGCCTCCTCAGGACGGGCACATACGACCATGTATTGTGCCCGAACGACTCATCCAGGAACTTCGCGTATTCGGGAAGGTGCTTCTTCATTTCTTCCCGGGTATTGATGAGGCTGATGCGCTTACCGTCGGGCTTGACGACCTCCAGGCCGCCAGCGCGGTTGCAGTTGAACCACGACTGCACGCCTTCGGCCCAGAACTCCCCCACGCTGACCATGCCGTACCCGCGGAAGTGCCCCGTCTTCTTTGCCTTCTCGTATACCGCCCGGAGGCGCGGCTCAAACGTCTTGTCGATCGCACCCAATCCACGGCCGTGGACGATGTGCGCGAACTCGTGAATGAAGATATTCTCGCCCTTGTAGGGGTCGCCCCGGAACGCCAGGAGGTTCTCCTCGCCGCACGTGACGGGGTTACCCCCCAGCCCCCGGGCGCGCTTGTCCCACCACGGGCTCATCCTCCTGCACTCGGGGATGTCGGTCGTCATCTCGTTGTAAGCCATGACCCCCACGCGAACCTTGCCGCGAACCAGCGCCTTGAGGACGTCGGGTCGCTTGGCTAGCAGCCGGCGCACGAGGTGGGCCGCCTCCTCCAGCGCCCGCGTGGAGACCTTCTCGGAGCTGGAGATCAGCAGCCCGTCGGCCGTCACGTGCTTCTTGTAGAACGGGTCGAGCGTCGTGATCAGCTCGTGCTGTGGCTTGTCCCGGCGATCGCCGGCTAGCACCGGAAGCGCGAGTACGCACGCCATAGCCGCGGCGATCCCCTTACCATGTCGTGCGATGGTCCTCATGCCCATGATGCTCCGGAACCAGCGTCCAGCGGCAGTGCAGCGAACGGCAGAAGCGATTCTGCAATCCCTCGGATCATCTCAACGTTTCCTGCTCCGTCCCAGAGCGCCATGCCCAGCAATCGCGCGCAACTCATAGCCAGCATGGAGCGCAAACAAGCTACCTCGCTGCGCGTTCGGAGCCCCCGCCGCGCCTTCCACTCAAAGCTCTCCGGACCGACCCTCTTGATGTCGGCTGCGATGAGCAGCACATCGTCTACTCGCCGGTCGCCGGCATCGGTCGGAAGTCCGGCTCGCCCTTCCATTTGATGTTCTTCTTGCCCCTGTGCGTGCCGTAGTAAGGGGCGTTGGAATCGATCCAGGTGACGATCCTGATGAACTCCTCGCGCGTGAGGTTCGCTTTGCAGGGGGGCTTGCGAATCCGCTCGACCAGCCGGCTTCGGTGCGACCCGAACGTCAGCGGCGGCTCGGGCGCGACGTTGGCAGCGCCATACCCGTCGTTGAGATGGCTGACCAGCCCCTTGCTGATGAGGCTCTCGTAGGAGCGGTCGAACAGCTTCGTCAGCTCTCCGGTGAGGTCCAGTCTGCCCCGGGGCTCTTCGCCGCCGTGGCAGCCGATGCAACGCTTGTCCAGGATCGGGCGAATGTCCCGGGCATAGTGCACGGTGTGAGGGCCTGTCTCGCCGGGCTGAGGGCGGAGCGTTTCCGCGGGGCGGCTCAAGGCCATCGGCCGGGCGGGTCTCACCGGCGGCGCCGACGTGCGGTGTTCGTGGCAACCAATGCAGGACCGCTTTTCGCCCGGCATCAGGTTTACGAACGTCCGCATTCGCTGGAGCTCCATGTAGCTCTCGTCCAGTGCCTGGAAGAAGAGGTTCCTCTCCGCCGGCACGGTGAAGCAGGCTGACCCGTCTTCGTGGACCGTCGCGATCCCATGGACCTTCTTGATGTTGACGTCGCATTGGAGGCTGACTGCCGAGGCCTGAAGGCCCGCGCCGTCCTTCTGCTGATCCGACCGCCACCCGTCGTCCCAGGACACCCCGATCGCCTCCATCACCCGCAGGTACTTGACCCTTCCGCGCGGGATCCCTGTCATCCCCTGGTACACGTCCTGCATGAACACGATCCCCAGTGCCTTCTCCTGCGCCTCGCGCTGCTCGGCGAACGAGGGGACCACTGGGGGCCTGCGGCGCGACCTCACGGGGATTGGCTGGAAGCACGAGATCTTCGGGTCCCGGTAGAGCTCGGCCCGATTGCCCCACGCGTCCAACACGTAGATCCCGTAGCCCGTCGGCTCGTGGTCCTTGGGGAAGGGATTGTAGGAGACCAGGAAGCACTTCTCCGACAGCGGGTAGGGCTCCTTGAAGTAACCGAACGTCCTTCCGCTGGGGTGATGGCCCATGCCCGGATAGCCGAGCTCGGGCGTGATGTTGGTCATCCCCGCGGCGGTGCGCCGGTTGATGGCGTTGTCGACCAGCACCACGGGGCCGACCGACAGCCCGCAGTGCGGCGCACCGGTGGCCACGATCAAGCCGCTGCCGGGCACGCGGCGCGCATCGATCAGCCCAGCCGGCAGGACGAGGTCGCTCTTGTACACGTGGGCCGAGTGGCTGCCATCAGGGTACATCGACCAGAGGCTCTGCACGTTACCGAAGCCCTTGTCGACGTACTCCCAGCGGGTGTAGAGGACCCGCCCATCCTCCATGACAGAGGGGGCCATTTCGTTGACGGGCCCTTCCGAGAGGCATCGCATGGGCCCGCCGTCGGCGGCCATCAGGTACAGCGACGTAACGGTCGAGGGGAAGCAGAAGACCCGCCGCTGCGACCGCGTGGAGGTGAACATGATCCGGCCGTCCGGCAGGTAGATCGGGTCGCAGTCCTCGAAGCGGTACTTCTCCCCGTACTGCTCCCTGAGCCGCGACTCGGCCGGATCGTCGAAGGTCAGTTGGCGCAGCCCCGTGCCGTCGATGCCGATCTCGTAGATGCGGTAGCCCCGGTCCTCGGACTTCTTGTAAGCGAAGACCACCTTCTTCGCGTCGAAGGACAGGTCGAAGCGGCCGAATAACCCGCCGGCGAACTGCGGCACAAGCTCCCTGACCCGGCCGTTCGGGGCGACCGGCGAGAGGATGCAGAGGTTGCCACCCATCCTCCTGCTGCCGTCCCAATGGTCGCTGTAGATGTGGCTGGACGTGTAGGTCAGCCGCTTGACGAACAGCAGGCTGTCGAAGTCCAGCAGCGGATGCGACAGCATGACCCGGCAACGAAGCGCGGCCAACGCGTCTTCGACCTCTTGCCTGTGCTGCGGCGTTCCACCGTGCGCGGCGTCCCGGCGCTTGGCCAGCAAGTCGAGCTGCTTGAGATGCCGTGGCCCGTCCGTGTATCGCGGGCCGAACTCCGCAACCATGTCCTTGATGGCCAGACGCAGCGTCGCCACGTTCACGCTACCCGGAGGCATGAAGGCCGTGCGGTACGCGGCCGGGAGCCGGGCGACCTTCGCCCGGAACGCAGCCGACTCCCACGCCGACTCGTAGTCAGCCCTCTTCCTGCTTTTGCCCCGTGCCAGCCTCACCGCCGGGTCGGTCGGCTGCCAGTTCTTCGGGAAAGCGACGGCCGACTCCAGCCGCAACGCAATCACGTCGGGGCCCGGTCCGTTTCGCTTGAGCTTCAGGGTGCGGACGCCCTTGGTGACCGACAGCTTGGCGGCCTCTTCCCAGTGGGCACCGTAGCGGTCCCACGTGCTCTCGCGGGGCACGAAGTAGGGATTGCGCGTGGTCGTGCTGTACGGATGGGGCTGCACCGCGCGAGTCACGCTCGCGCAGCACGTGCCCACTTTCCGCCCGTCTAGCCAAAGCTCCAGCGGCCGCGGCTCGGTGGCCACGTAGCGGACGTGGAGCGTGTAGGCCGCGTCGACCGGGAAATCGACGCCGTATTCAACCACCCAGGGCGCCTCGCCGCCGTCGCCCGCCACAAGCTCGGGATAGGTGTCGCGATAGTCGGCGTACAGGTGGGGGTTGGCGTAGACTTCGGCGTTGCCGCGGTCGAAGGCCCATGCTGGGAGTCCGAACGACCCGGCCGGTTTCGGTTTCTCCGCGCCAACTGCCGGGGACGTAGCGCCCCAGACCACAAGACAAGCGGATGCCAACGCCAAGGCCGTCGATGGACGTTGCCGCTGAGACAGGTACGGTCCGGTCCTCATCGCGGGTCCTCCCGCAAGACCACCAGTCCATCGTACTTCACTGCGGGCAGCAGGTCCACCGAACGCTGCGACGGTACCCGATAGGGGGCAGGTCGGCGCGCCGACAACCGGGAGGGCTGTGTCAGTCCAACGACCTTCGTGTGGGTCGAGTTCGGTGGTTGGCCGGGCCACTGAGGTCCGAGTAGGACTGATTGACAACGAGAGAAGAGGCAGAGAGCTCGGCAAGAGGAGCCAAAGCGGGCTTGTTGCTGGCCGGGCGCAAAGCAACCCTGCCGTCGGGAGGAGTCGCCACCAACGAGGGCCCTACGCCGCTCGCGTGAGCTTGACAATGGGCAGGTGTCTCTTGCCATCGAGCTATGTGAAAGTCAGTTCAAGGGGCACACCCGGATCGCCATCTGTTTCCGCCTTGGGGCCGGCACAACCGGCATCAGGTGGCCATCGCTTCCTGGGCTCCCATCGTGGACGCTTCCTGGCGGGCGCGATGCGACGGCAGGTTTCATCCGGCGTCTTGCCGGCCAGCGCTGTGTGCGGGCGAGGCTCATTGAACCCGGCAGTCGACCCATCGATCTCCTTGCGAAGCGCGCGCTTCCGCAAGGGCACGACGATCCGCCGCAGTCCCGCGTCCTTGAGCCTGCGGATGAAGCGTTCGACTGCAGCAATGCTGCCGTATTTGCCCACGGCGCCAATTGGTGGAACGGCCTAGGCACTGCGCGACGGATCGTTGGTCGGCTGGATTTCCGCCAGATCCCGTCGACTCAGCCTACTTGCCAGCCGTCGCATCCATCGGCTGCGCCAGCGTGACCATGGCCGTCACTCATCTATCCCGCAGCCAGACGGTCGAATGGGCGGCCCGACGTCCGCGGGCGTCCGGAGCGGGAGCGGGGCGGTTGTTCCGGGCGTAATAGGGGATCGCCATCAACGGCGAGCCGTCGGCCCAGGTGCTCTTGAGGACCATCACTCCGCCGAGGAGGTCGCCCCTCCATTCGGCGGTCAGCGGTGCGCCAGGACGGAGCACCTTGTCGAGGTCCTGGTCCACGTTTTCGGCTACGTAGATCAGCGGCCCGTAGCGGAGAGCGACCCGGCCGATCGTCGCGGCCACCTTGTCGCTGGCCTTGATCCGCTGAGGTCTCATCGGCAGCACGAGATCGATCCTGTCGCCCGCTTTCCACTTCCGCGTGAGGACGGCGTACCCTTTCTCGATGACCGGCGCGATCGCCGAGCCGTTGACGAGAATCGATACGATCCCATCGCCGTTCGGGCTGGGCGTGTAGAGGTCGCTGACACCGCGCTTCGGCGCGCGAACCCTGACGCTGAACGTCTTCTCCTCGGTGGGGTTCACGGTGATGGAAACCTTGTCGCTCCAGGGGTGGTTCGTGGCCTGGACCATCTGGACATCGGTCCCGGCGACGTCCTCGATCGTCACCGTGCTTCCGATGAACAGGTTAACGTACACGCTGTTGTCGCTCTTGGCGTACGTCCAGTTGGGCAGCATCAGCAGCGTCCTGGGGATGTTGCCCACGCAGCACGGGCAGCCGTGCCAGGGGTACCTGTCGCGCCGCGAATCCAGCGGGTTCTGATAGTAGAAGCTCTTTCCCTCCAGATCGATCGACCCCAGCAGGGCGTTGTAGAGCGTCTCCTCGTACAAGTCTGCATACTTAGCGTCGTGGTGCATCAGGTTCAGCTTGTGCTGGAAGAAGATCTCCCCGCAGCTTGAGCAGGACTCGCAGTAGGCGTTGTGGCGGAGCGAGTAGTTGGGGCCGAAGCCTTCCGAGGTCTCGCCGCTGCCCACCCCGCCTGTGACATAGTATTTCCTGTGGACGATATTGTCCCACAGCGACATGACCGCGCTGTAGTAATTGAGGTCGCCGGTCTCCAGGGCCACGTCGGCCATGCCCGTGTAGGAGTAGACCGCCCGCACGGCATGGCCCACCGCCTCGTACTGGCGGACGACCGGGACGTGGCTCTGGTCGTACTTGTGACCCCCGCCACGGTTATCCAAGAGGAACTTCGCCAGCTCGATGTACTTGCTGCCCTTGTCCTCGCCCTCCGTCTTGTTGACGGACCTCCCGAAGCGCGCCAGGGCCATCTCCATGGCCTGGTGGCCGTCGTACCAGGGCTTCTTCGGCGGGGGGCCGAGGTTTTTGCACCAGCAGTCCGCCAGCTTCTTGGCGGCCCTGTACAGCCTCGCGTCCGACTTGTTGGTCATCAAATAGTGGGCGATGGCCGAGTCCAGGAAATACCCGGCCACGTATCCCTCGTGCAGCCCCCTGTACCGGGGCGACCAATGCTCGCGGTCGGAGAGCGTAAAGGCCGTCTGGAGGTAGCCGTCGGGTTCCTGGGCAGCGAGAATCTTGGGGATCCAGTCGGCCAGCGCAGTCTTCATGGACTGCTGGGCTCTGATGATCTCCTGGTCGCCCCGCGGATCGACCATCAGTGCCAGGCAGATCGACTCGACCGTGTTGTGGACCCAGGCGTTGGAGAAGGCGTAGCCCCGATGGCCGCCGTGGGGCTTGGCCGCCAGCTTGTTGGCTGCGTCGATGAAGTTGTTGATCCCCCCTTGCGGCAGGTTCGGGTCGGATATCTTCGCGATGCAGTGGGGGATCCAGTTGACGATCAGGGCCTTCGCCCGGGCGCTCCACAGAGGGCTGTCGATCCGATATCTCTTCACCTCGAGCGGCTCGAGGCGTTTCGCCGGCGGCGGGGGGACGACCTTGACGGCCAGTGTCGCCGAACTGCTCAGCGCCCCCTTGCTGGCCGTCAGCTTCAGGACGTAATTGCCCGGCGCCGAGAACGTCGCCGTCGTGACCAGCGCCCCGGCGTCGGCGAAGCGTACCTTGCCCCGGCCCGACGCCTTGGACCAGCTCACCGTCGTAGGGTCGCCCTTACCAACCAGCGCCCTAAGCTCTCCGCTCAGGTACGTCTTGCCGCCTTGGACGACCACGCGGTCCAGCCCGGCCGTCACCGACGGCGGGAACTTTGGCGATTTGCCGGAGTCGTACACTCGCCACTCCAGAATGCCCGTGGAGTAGTTGCCGTTGGAGTCGATCTCGAGCCGGAGCTTGGCCGTCCGCACCTCTTTGAAGGTCGTCGTGTTGTAGCGATCCTTCGCCACTCCCAGCCCCGAGGCGCTGCGGACCGGAACGAATTTCCCGCCGTCCCAGTACAGCAAACGACATGCCTTGGGCAGTCGGACGCCGCGGCGGTCGTCCCACCAGTAAACGTCGATCCGTCGGGTGCTGATGGCCTGGCTCCAGTCGTACTGCACCCACTGCGTCCCTCTTCTGGGCCAGTTACCGTATGAGCCCCGGCCGCGGACATGCGAAGTCTCCGGCGCGTGGCCGTCGTTGAGCGCCGCAAGCGACGTATCCCCGGAAACGTAAGAGCTCGACGGCTTGGCAACGACGGCCAGATTCACACCTGAACCGGCCGCCCCCCCGGCCTCGGGAGAATCAGGCTTGGCCCCCGGGCCCTGTTGCGCACTGGCTGTGAAGGAAGACGCCAGAATCAGGCTGCCGACGAGCGATGGCACTAAACGACGCGCAACTGCTCTTTCCATCGGGAGTCTCCTTCGCCTGAGAGCGGTCTGCCTGTCCTGAAAGCACCGTGCGCAGGCCGCAGCGCCTGTCCACGT
>Ga0209635_10004380_pt1 | contig 11068 bp, 15 predicted proteins | sample DeeMarSWOR230_32_FD_187463 | JGI IMG/M metagenome (GOLD analysis project Ga0209635, IMG submission 187463) | Marine sediment microbial communities from White Oak River estuary, North Carolina - WOR-2-30_32 (SPAdes) (version 2) | ecosystem: Environmental > Aquatic > Marine > Intertidal zone >...
CATATTGTTGCTATGTCAGCGTCTTCTAGCCGATAAGGATCGATGAGTCCGTTTCCGTACCTTCGTCCAGTTATCTTTCCGTATTCATCGTGAATTTGCTTAATTTTTTCTGGAGCTCTTTGCATTGCGTCTTCCTGTTGTCTTTTATGTTCAAAATAATAATCATACAGGGCCAGTGGTCCCATTGTTACGGGGTTTTTTGGGTCCAGTTTAAACGGTACCAGTTCGCCTTTGTGATTTTTTATGAAGGGTATTAGTCGTGTTCCAACAAATTTACGAACGATTTCGTCAGGTAACACTTTGACGCTTTCCAGCGTGTGGCTGAGGACGAACGCGTCCAGCATTACCATGGCGGGTAAGAGTATGTCTGGGTGTTCAGCTATTCTGAACGCCTGTATAACAGAGTCGTATGCTTCCTGCGAGTTTTCAATGTAGATTTGTATCCAGCCTGCATCTCGTTCTGCCATGCTGTCTGAGTGATCGCAGTGTATATTGATTGGTGCAGATAAGGCTCGGTTCACTATTGCCATTACAACTGGAGCTCGGCAACCAGATGTTACGTATAGGATTTCATGCATCAGCGCTAGTCCAGCTGAACCTGAGGCAGTAAACGTTCTCGTGCCAGTGGCTGAAGCGGTTAGACATGCAGTTAGAGCGCTGTGTTCAGACTCTACGCATATAAATTCTGTGTCCACTTCTCCGTTGTGCACGTACTCACTGAATCTTTCCACGATTATTGTTTGCGGCGTTATAGGGTATGCAGCTACTACGTCTACGTCTGATTGCTTAACTGCGTACGCTACTGCTTCATCTCCATTTAGCGCACGTACTTCTTGCTTAGCTATAGTCATTTTCATCTTATCCTCCCTTTTCTATTCGAGTACCATTTTTATGGCTTCTTGAGGACACTCGTTGGCACATATGCCGCAGCCTTTGCAGAAGTTGTAGTCAAATTCGATTTTTTCATCTGCTGGTTTCCATTTGATGGCTGTGTCTGGACAGTTTATATAACATATCAAGCATTTAGTGCATTTTTCCTCGTCTAACGTTGGTTTGTATGTTCGCCAGTCTCCGGTAAGGTATTCTGTAGCTGGTTTCCAGCACACTCCAGCAATTGGAAGTTCTTTCCAACCTTTTTGTTTCGTTGTCATTCTGATTTTGCCTCTTTGTATGCTGTCTTTATTACTTGTACATTTTTTTCAGCGATTTTTAGTGGAAAACGTTCTTTTACGGCTTTCTCTATGCTTTCTAAACTTACGATTGGTAGTGCACGGGCAACAGTTCCTAGCATAGCAGTGTTTGTGATGGGTTTTCCGATTATTTTAACTGCAATGTCTGTTGCTGGGATTGTCCAAACTCTATGTCCAGTTAGGTTCAGTTGTTTTCGAACTTCAGCAGGACTTTCTCGAGTGTTTACAACTAGAAAGCCGTCTTCGGGAAGCCCCTCGGCTACGGGAACTGCCTTAAGCAGAGTTGGGTCGAGGACGACTGCCACGTTTGGTGTGTATATAGCGCAGTGGAGGTTGATTGGTTTGTCGCTTATTCTAGTGAAAGCGCGTAATGGTGCTCCCATGCGTTCTGGTCCGAATTCTGGGAACGATTGGATATATTTGCCTTCGTGTACGGCGGCTTTTGCTAGTAGCTCGCTGGCGGTCCATGCTCCTTGTCCGCCTCTGCCGTGCCATCTAACCTCTTGGAACAAAACCACCTTTTATGGTTCTCCTTTTCTTTGTTTTTACTTCTAAAGTTGTCAAGTGTTGAGCCTATTAAGTCTTCATATTAATCATGCATCGCTGGATGCTGTGTGATTTGAATAGATAATTAGGAAACTTGGCACCGTATTCACTGTTTTGCAGAGTGTAGCAAATAGAAGGTATGGATAATTTATGAGGGAATTAACTGAGGTATGGAAAAATATAAGAGGATACGGTTAATCCTTATAGATATCTACAATTTCGAATTCCGATATATGGAAGAAGGGGGGAAACTTGGCACAGAAAAAACAAAGAAAACAGGAAAAACCTGTAGAAAAAGTAAAACCTAGAAAAAAGAAAACTGCTCCTAAGAAACTAGCTGAAAATGTGGTTTTTGTTGGAAGAAAACCTGTGATGAACTATGTGGTTGCTTGCCTCACCTTTTTCAACAGCAATGAAACAGCGGTTACAGTTAAAGCAAGAGGAAGAGCAATCAGCAGGGCTGTTGATACGGTCGAATTGCTTCGCCGAGCTTTTGTGAAGGACTTGGGAATCAAGAACATTAAGATTGACACTGAAGAAATGACCAGGGAGGACGGTCAGAAATCCAACGTTTCCACGATCGAGATAACGGTGGGCAAATAAACTAGCGTTCTAAATCGTATTGTAGCATAAGGATCTTCTACTCTCTATCATACTATAATTATTATGTCGTGGTTTTCTCAACAGCTGTTCATGATATAGTTATAAACCTTTCTTTAAGTCACGCTATTCTGAAGCGTATGATCAATTGTTCAAAAATTACTGTTAATTCACAATATTTGTATTGTTATGTCCATGTTTAGATAAGACCTCTACGGTCGTGAACGATCTAGTGGTGAGTTCCAGCTGATCCGTAAAACCCTTTTTTGTACATGCATTCTTAATTTCAATTTGAGTTCCAACTACAAAGTCTTTGGTAAGCTCTGCCAGTTTTCTCCAAGCTGAAACTCTGATTTTCCCTGTGTCATCTGCTAACTCAAAGGAGGCAACTGTTATTTTCTCATCTCTAGCTGTGACGACTTCTCTAACATTTGGGGTTGCTATAATCGTTCCTTTAACAGTGATTGGACTATCCTCCTCTCTAATCTCAGATATTTTCATCGTTGTTTCTTCGTAAGGCGGAAGTTTTTCAGTCTCTGCCAACTTGGGGTTCAGTCTCAAGTTTCCTCGTCTACCCATGTTTAGTTTTGGATTTCCAAATCGTTCACGTGTATATGTTCCTTCAGCTAACACAATGTCTCCTGGGCGGAGTTGTTTAGAAAGAGCTGCTTTTTCATCCCAAAGGTTAAGGCTGATTGTTCCCGTTTCGTCTTTTACTAAAACCGTGGAAATCTGTCCTGTCTCGCCGCTTGATCGCTTAAATTCTCTAATTTCCCCAGCGTGCACGACTCTGGCTAAAACATCTACATCACGCATGTCCGATCGTAGGTTCTGTATCTTTGTAATTTTTGGGGAAAGAGCAGGAAGATACTCGCTTTCAGCCGCGTCTGGCGGGGAAACTTGAACTTTGCTTCGCGTCCCTACGTGTAGTTCCAGTTTTCCGTCTAATCCCTTGCGGGTGTACCCGTGAGAAAGCTTGATAATTTGTCCCCGTTCTATTCCACCCGGCTCTATTAAACTTGTTTTCTCATCCCAGAGAACCACTCTTAACGTTCCAGTTTTATCTGCAATGAGCAAACGTGCAATTTTTCCTTGTGTTCCGTTTTGACGAGTGAAAGTTTTAGCTGAATACACATTGGTGACGCGCCCCATTACTGTAACATTATTTAAGCCGGAAATGACATCTTTAATTGAAACGTCTGGACGGAAAGGTTCCCACCATGGAACTTCCACTCCTAGGTCTAAAGCAACAAGTCGCGCTGCAACCTCATCTGTGAAATATCCTTCAGCTGTCTTCTTCTTATCATCAATCAATTCAAGAATCCTGTCACACGTGAGGTCTTGTCTAGAAGAAATAATTCGCTGAATAATCTCCTCGAAATTCATTCTTTTTTCCCTACAAACTTTCCGGAACTCAGACAAGAGCAAGTCGCTATTAAAGTTTATTTATACAATCACTTCTAAATTTTTTCAAAGTGAGGCGCCATTAAATGAATGATCAATTACTGGTCAGCATAGGTATGATACTGATTCTTGCCGGGTTTATAATAATCTTCCTTGCTATTGTTCTCATGTTTTTCATGAACATTAGAGACAAGGGAAAATTCAAGGGAGGAGGAGCAGTCATAATCGGACCCTTTCCAATAATCTTCGGCACTGACAAAGAATCAGTGAAAACGCTTCTTTTGCTGGCTGTAATCCTAATTATTCTTATGCTTTTCGTAATGGTGTTTTATTACTATGTTTTCAGGTGAAGGAGGATTTAATACGCAAATAAGAACATGCAAAATTTGTGGCAACCGTTCAGCAAAATACATCTGCCAAGAGTGTGGACGAGAAGTCTGCGAAGACTGCCTAGAACCGCACACATGGGTTTGCACAGAATGTTATAAACGTGTTAAGCTGGAAACGCCCTTTTTTCAAACAGGTCCATGGTCAACTCCAGTTAAAATGTTTCTACTAGGCTTTCTCTTAATCTTCATTGGAACGATTATTATCACGATAACCGCTGTTCTCTATGAAACTTCAGCAAACTTCGGCGCAATAATATTTATAGGGCCTATTCCGATAGTGCTGGGAGCTGGCCTCGACTCAATCTGCGCGATTATAATTGCTGTTGCCGTAACAATTGTTGGAGTAATTCTGTTTCTTTTGTTGCGGAAACAGTCATGAAAATCTTATTCAGTTTTTTCTTCTTTACCATAGATCATGTAGACAAAGGCTAAAACCAAAACGATAAAGATTAACACTGTTAAAACGTTAATTATGATTCCAAAGTATTGCCCCAAATTCATGATATAGTCCCTTGCTCCTTTTATTTTAGAAGAAATCCTATTTAAGTCGTAGCCTCTTCCCCTCTTTGATACTTCCTAGAAACCTTGGTCTCAACGGTCTTCCACTCCCTTATCAAAACCTTGTAGAAATGATCCTGCTCCTCTATCAAATCGAAACGACCTGAACCTTCAGCCAGCTTCTGTGCAATAATATGGTAGCATAGATGACCTTTATCAAACTGGAAGTAAAAATCTTCGCAGGAACAGAACTTAGCAGCAGGCATGACAAGGTAGTCCCGTTCCTTGCCGACTACAATCCAAACAATCCTGCCGCTTGGCTTAAAGACGTACTTTTTTATTCTCCTCTCTTTCACTGCATTCCAAGCCTTTGTAAAACGGAGACCAAACGCTGCAGAAAGCCGCTTGAGATGGTTTCCAGTCACTTTTCCCTCTTTTTCAATTTCTTTGCAGATTTCTTTGAGCATGTTAACATCTGATGTTTTTTTCATGGGGTTTTCTCTCAAGTGTTCTAAAGAGAACTTTGTTCCAGTTTTAATATTTAACAAATTGGTAGTTACCTTTGAAACGAACAAGAATAGTGAGTGAAGATTTAAAAGTTAGTATGGACTGTGAGATACAAGACAGGCTGATATGAAGGAATAGTTATTTAAAAAAAGGAGCGAAAAAACGTTTTGTCCCCCCATAAACTTCGAAAAGTTCGGAAGAGACGCGGCTCAAGAACCCATGGTTACGGAAGAGTTGGGCAGCATAGAAAGAGCGGAGGAAAAGGCGAAAGAAAAGCAGGGCGTCACAAACACGGCTGGACCTACATAGTGAAGCATGAGCCTGATTACTTTGGAAAGAAAGGTTTCACGTCTCCGCGAACTATCGGTAAAAAAGTTAACGTCATCAACGTGGGGCATCTGGAGGAACTTGTTGATAAACTGGCTGTGGAAGAACAGCTGAAAAAGAAAGAAGGAAAAGTTTTGTTAGATCTCAACAAGCTGGGATACAACAAACTCTTAGGAATGGGCAACATTACCAAACCCGTTCTTGTTAAGATTGCATTTCATTCCGAAACCGCAGCCAAAAAAGTGCAGAAGGCTGGCGGTCAAATCCTAAAAGAACCAGAACCTACCGTTGAAAATAAAAATTAATTAGTTAAACCATTAATTTGCTTTATAAGATGGAGGGCGAAGGGAAAACTCATGGCTGGCAGATTTCTCGGAATGTTTAGACCTCTTTCAAGAGTTATGTTTGAAGTTAAACCGCCAGAACGTAGGGTGGGATTTAATGAAAAGCTTTTCTGGACCGCCCTAGCACTCATATTATACCTCGTCATGAGTGAGGTGCCACTTTTCGGTATAGCAATGGGCGAAGAAGATCCCTTCCGATTTCTTCGAGTAATTTTTGCCTCTCGCAGAGGTTCTTTGATGGAGTTGGGAATAGGTCCCATCGTAACCGCTGGTCTGGTGTTACAGCTTCTCGCTGGGTCTGGGATGATTGGCATCGATTTTTCTAATCCTGACGATCGAGCACTATTCACTGTTGCCAGCAAAGTTTTTTCTCTACTCTTTATCGCGTTTCAAGCGTCCGCTTACATAATTGGAGGAGTGTTCCAAGTCGCAGACGTAAGGATTTCAATCATAATTTTCATTCAACTTCTAGTCGCTGGGGTGATACTTATGCTTCTGGACGAGTTGATACAGAAAGGCTGGGGAATTGGCAGCGGAATCAGCTTGTTTATCATGGCAGGGGTGGCTCAAACTATTCTTTGGTCCGCCTTGAATCCGTTTGTGATGCAAGATGGGTTTAGCCATGGTGCGATATTTGCCCTGTTTCAAGCTTTGCTGAACGGTAGCCCTCTTGGGAACGTTTTCTTAAATAGAGTGGATATCGCAGGCAACGCCCTGAATCTTCCTACAATGTTAGGTTTTTTCGTCACTATAGTAGTTTTTCTGGTAGTGATCTATATGGAGGGAGTTAGGGTTGAGCTTCCCATCTCTTATGCTGGTTATCGCGGGTTTCGCAGTCGATATCCAATAAAACTTTTGTACGTCTCTAACCTACCTGTAATTTTCGCTGCGGCTCTTTTTGCAAACGTCTACTTCTTCTCTCAAATTCTTTGGAGCAGTTACAATCCAGGCAACACGAATTTTTTCCTTAATCTTCTCGGGATGTATAAAACAGTTGACCAACAAGTTGTACCTGTAGGCGGTCTTGTGTACTACGTAATCTCTCCTCGAAACTTATCGGAAGTTGCGAGCGACCCAGCACGAGCGTTAATATTCACGGGCATCATGGTTGCGTTCTGTATAGTATTCTCTATCACGTGGCTCGAAGTAGGAGGTTTAGGTCCAAAAACCGTGGCAAAACAACTCGTTGACTCCGGAATGCAGATTCCTGGATTTCGAAGGTCCCAAAGACCAGTTGAAATGATTCTTAAACGTTACATTCCTATAGTCGCGGTGCTTGGCGGAGTTATAGTTGGGCTAATTGCTTCGGTAGCAGATTTCTTCGGTGTCTTCGGGTCTGGAATGGGTGTCTTGTTATCTGTGGGCATTCTTTACCAATACTACCAGCTTTTGATGCAGGAACAAGTTGCAGAAATGTATCCGGCGCTTCGCGGTCTTCTCGGAGGGTAACAATTGGGTAGAGTTGTGATTGTCACGGGTATACCTGGAACCGGCAAAAGCACGGTTTGCAATGAACTCTTGAATCTTACAAAACAAGTTGAAAGAAAAGTTGTTGTGATAAACTATGGAACGGTCATGGTGGAGTTGTCCAAAAAACGTGGTGAATCCTTTCACAGAGATGACTTGAGAAAAACGAGTCTATCTTTTCAACTTGACCTTCAGAAGAAAGCGGCGGATACAATATCTCAGAAAGCAGTGAACATTGAAGGAGTCGTCATTGTGGATACTCACATGTCTATAAAAACGGCAGACGGATACTTAGCGGGCTTACCGTTTCCAGTTCTGCAACTTCTAAAACCTACTGCTTTCGTTTTGGTTGAAGCTGAACCACAGGAGGTGCTTTCCCGCAGATTTAAAGACACAACTCGAAAAAGAGATAAAGCTCTGGAGAGTGAAATAATGGATGAGTTTCTTTTTTCAAGATTTATGGCCGCTGCGTGTTCAGTTTTAACTGGTGCATCAGTGAAAATTGTTAAAAACCCGAGTGGAGAACAAGTTAAAGCAGCGAAAGAGATTATGAAATTGTTGAATGGTGAAATGTGATGTCAATTTTAGACTGGTTGTTTATGCAACAGGCGCCGGGGGCAACAATCGCAGCTATCCTCGTCGCCATAGGTCTTACGTTCGTAACGTCTCTAGCCAACAGACTTCTCACTAATAAAGAACAACGTGACGCTTGGCGGCGGGAGATTTCCGCTTGGAATGAAGAGTTCAAGAAAGCGAGAAAAAGCGGTGACAAAAAACTGCTCGCCAAGATTCAGAAGCAGCAGCCTCGAATTATGAAGATTCAGTCTAAAATGGCGTGGCAGTCAATGAAGGTTTCCCTGATTTTTTTCGTTCCGATTCTTCTCTTATGGCAATTTCTCATAGGCTATTATGGCGGTGAAGTGATTGCGCATCTCCCATGGTTTGGTGAGCCACTGCAACTGACCATCGTCTGGTGGTATCCGCTCTGCTCTTTAGCTTGTGGCGTTCTCTTTTCACATCTTTTTGGTTTAGGAATGGGAGCGACCGAGTAGATGCCTAAACCCTCCCTTCGAACAAGAAGCAGAAAACGTCGTCTTCTTCGATTACCAGGAGGACGCACAAAAACAAATTACAGGCGGGAGAGAACCATTGTCTTACGTTGTACAAGATGCGACCAGTTTCTCTCAGGGATTCCCAGCGTAAATCAATCCCAACTACAAAAGCTTACTGCAAGTCAGAAGAGGCTGGAACGTATGTATGGCGGCCATTTATGTCATAATTGTGTTCGAGAACTTTTGAAGCAGGCGACAAGGAGCGCCTAGACATATGGCTCAGAATAGGCGGAAACAGAAGATAGTGATTTGTGTGGCTGGGATGACTGGGTGTGGAAAAAGCACATTAGCTAAGCGCTTGGCCAAAAAATATGGGCTTCAATATCTATCTGGTGGAGGCACTTTGAAAGCGTTAGCCATAAAAATGGGATTCAAATCAGGTGAGAGAGGCTGGTGGGAAAGCGAGGAAGGAATGAAGTTTCTTCAGCAAAGGACGAAGAATCATGAGTTTGACAAGAGAGTGGACGAGGAGTTGATGAAATGGGCGAAGCGAGGAAACGTTGTCTTTGACAGCTGGACCATGCCTTGGCTCTTGAAAGGAAATGCTTTCAAAGTATGGTTAGATGTCTCGCCGGAGGAGAGAGCTAGACGACTCGCAAGAAGAGACCGCCTCAGCGTCGAGCAGGCTCTCAGTGTTTTGAAGAAAAAAGATGCAAGAACCAAGAGTATCTATAAAAGCTTGTATGGTTTTGATCTTGGAGAAGACTTGGCACCCTTCGATTTGATACTTGACACTACTGAGTTGAAGTCTAACGAGGTTTTTCAGACGCTGTGCATGACAATTGACCGTGTTGTGTTAGAAAAGTTTCGAAAAAATGGTTTGAAGTTCGGCAAGTTATAAATATGGTTGATGGTTTCTACTTTCAAAGATATTAATGGAGGTTTCATGTTGCCAGCAATCGAAGTTGGAAGAATCTGCGTCAAAATCGCTGGGCGGGAAGCAGGAAGCAAATGCGTAATCGTAGACGTAATTGACAAAAACTTTGTGCTCATAACTGGTCCCACGAAAGTCACCGGAGTGAAGCGTAGAAGAGCCAATGTGAACCATATTGAACCAACTGAAAATAAAGTTAACATCAAGCGAGGAGAAAGCGACGAAGAAATCACAACGGCTATTGACAAGAAGACAATGGATTATCTGAAAGAACCCATCAAAATCAAACTATAACCTGACTTTATATTTTGTTTTGACACCGTTTTTTCCACATCTTCCAAAGTCATTTCACGGATTCGCTGAATGCCTTCGATTAAGGCAATCATCCGTAGTTTGGAACGGGAAATTCGGAATTCTCTTTTTGACTTGGCGGTTGCTTGTAAAGCCTATGTAACTCCTTCTAAGTCCCATTTCCAGTCAGATGACAAAACAAAACTGATGTGAGTTTTATGTTTCTTAACAGGCACATAATTAGGATGATTGTAGGATTTGTTTTGCAACATTTTTTCCCAATTTACGACATTCCTCTAAACCTTTTTCGTCAGGCGTATATTTGATGAGCAGTGGTGGTTTTAGGACTTTCATTTCAAATTTGTGTTCCATTATTTCAAGAACCATTCTGGGTGCTTCGCCGCTCCAGCCATAAGATCCAAACGCTGCTCCAATCTTGCCTTTCAAGTTGACGTTGTGAAAAGCGGCTTGCTCAAGAAATTTTTTAATGTTATCAGTCATGTTGTGATGATAAGTTGGCGCTCCAATCAATATGGCGTCGAAACTCGCTAACTTCCAAGGTGTTTCAGAACGTTTTAATTCCACCTCAACTTGGGAAGTTCCAGCTCCTTCTGCTATGGCTTTAGCCATCTTCTCAGTGTTTTCAGTCTTACTATAATAGACAATAAGGATTTTAGGCATAACTATTCCTTCTTGTTAATCTTATATTAGGACTCTTTGCTTTTACAATTTTCGTTGTGCTCCTTTTTAATATCCAGCATTAGACAAACCAATAATTTTCATCATGTTTTGCGCGCGCGCATTTCCCCCAGCTAAACGCCTATAGAAAACGCTTGAAACCCAACACATGTTAGGGTTCGACGGATCTAAAATCTATAACGTGCATATCACAACAACAAAGCGAAATAAAGGCTAGGTCAGAAATCCTCAACTTCTTAATCAACTCTTTAATACATCTTTTGATTTTTTCATTTAGGAATTCTTAATTATGAATATACACAGTGAATATCGCTTTCTAATTAAAATGCGCACAATTCTAGAAAATTTTTTAAAAAAATCCAACTACAAATTGAGGGCAATATCTAAACGCAAGTGACGTGCATCAAAAAAGGGCTTGTACGGATGCTTGGCTATCTCCTCATCATTAAGCTCTACGCCGAGGCCCGGCCTTCTAGATACATTCAAATATCCATTCTTGATTCTCTTCTCAGGGGCTTCATCTACTAGGTCGTAGTGCCATGGCGGATCAAAAGGAAAGATTTCCTGTATCAAAAAATTCGTTGTGCATGCATCAATCTGTATAGTCGCTGCTGTTGCAACTGGACCATTGCAGTTATGAGGGGCGATGGGTACAGAGTGTGCGTCAGCCAACGCTGCGATTTTCTTTAACTCAAGAATTCCACCAGCGAGACCGACATCCGGTTGAATTACGTCCAGCGCCTGTTTACCCAGATATCTCTTAAACCCATTTACTTTGTATATTCGCTCGCCGCCTGCTACTGGTATGTTAATATTCGCT
>Ga0209635_10004381_pt1 | contig 11067 bp, 14 predicted proteins | sample DeeMarSWOR230_32_FD_187463 | JGI IMG/M metagenome (GOLD analysis project Ga0209635, IMG submission 187463) | Marine sediment microbial communities from White Oak River estuary, North Carolina - WOR-2-30_32 (SPAdes) (version 2) | ecosystem: Environmental > Aquatic > Marine > Intertidal zone >...
CCGGGGGAGTCCGAGGAGCAGGTCGTGGTGGTGGCCCACATCTGCCACCCCCAGCCCAGCTGCAACGACAACGCCTCGGGAAGCGGCTCCGCCATGGAGGCGGCTCGGGCACTCAACAAGCTCATCGCCGAGGGAAAGCTAGCCAAACCCAAGAGGACGTTGAAGTTCACGCTGGTGCCGGAGATGAGCGGCAGCTACGCGTACCTGGCGGCCAACGAGGCGGACATCCCGGAGATGGTGGCCGCCGTCAACTTGGACATGGTGGGCGAGAAGCAGTGCGTCACCGGCGGCAGCTTCATCGTGGAGCGGACCCCGGAGTCGCTCCCCAGCTACGTGAACAGCGTAATGGCCGCCGTCTTCAAGGAGATCACCGGCGAGGTCAAGAACCTGGGCGGCAGTAGCAACTACGCGCTGTTCAGGCACACCGAGACGCCTTTCAGCGGCGGCAGCGACCACTACATCTACAGCGACCCGTCTGTGGGCGTCGGCTGCCCCATGCTCATCCAGTGGCCCGACAAGTACTGGCACACGAGCTACGACACCATGGACAAGGTGGACCCCGAGATGCTACGCCGGGCGGCGCTTGTGACCGCTACCTACGCCTACTTTATAGCGTCCGTCGGCCCGGCGGAGACTGCTTGGATCGCCGCCGAGACACACGCTAGGGAGAAGAGGCGGCTCTTGGAGCGGTTCAGAAGTTTTGTCGAGGACGCGGTCAACGCGCCCGAGGAGATACCCGGGGCGGTGAGTCAGCTGAAGACGCACGCAGCTTACTGGGAGGAAGTCTCCGTCAAGGCTGTGGAGTCGGCGGCGAGGCTGGCGCTAGGGGACGACAGGGTGAGAAAGATTATCCAGATCCTCACTAGGGACATTAAGCGGACAACGAAGAATGAGACCCGGATGGCGGCGGACTCGCTGAACACAGTTCTGGGGGCCAGTGGTGTCCAAGCCAAGAAGTACAGGAAGAAGAGGCGCACTAAGCTGGAGACCGAGGCTATGGCCATCGTGCCCCGGCGGCTCTACAGGGGCCCCGTGAGTACCCGCTACTGGGACAGGAAGCTGAGCAAGGCCGAGAGGGAGAGCCTCAGGAAGCTGGATAATGATCACCCCCTGGGCAGGGGCGTGGCTACCCTGGCCATGTACTGGACTGACGGGGTGCGGAGCCTCCATGAGATAAGCGAGCTGGTGCGGCTGGAGCGGGGCGAGACGGATCTTGAGTACTTGGTGGCGTGGTATGGGTACCTGGAGCGTATGGGGCTGGTGGAGCTCCACCGGTAAACTTTATACCCTTCTTTTCTTCCCTATAGAGCGCGTAGGGGCCGGTGGTCTAGTGGTATGACATCGCCTTGACGTGGCGAGGGTCGCAGGTTCGATCCCTGCCCGGCCCACCAACCCAGTCCGAAACCTTTCTAAGCAAGCGCTACATCGCCGTTACGATACACATGAGGCAGATACGGGTCACCCTAGTCTCCATAGTAGCGCTCATCATTCTCTACTTCATATACACCCAGGCGAGGGCCATCGCAGCCCCGAGAAACATCACCCTAGTCATGGCGTTCATGGCCATACTCATACTGTTCAACGTCGCAAGAACATGGATAAGGGGATACTGAGAGGATCATACGCTACCACTTGTCTTAAATCGCCCCGTTCCGCTTCACCTAGTATCACCGCGCAGGGGAGAGACGAACCACGATGGAACCCGACAAGGTGCTGGACTGCACGGGGCTCTACTGCCCCGAGCCCATATTCAGGACCAGGATGGCGCTGGACGAGATGGAGAAAGGCCAGGTGCTGGAGGTCTCTGCTGACGACCCCGCCGCAGAGGCCGACCTCCGCAGGCTCGCCGAGAGGATGGGCTACGAGGTGATCCAAGTCACGAAGGAAGGCGACGAGGTCACCCTGCGGATAAGAAAATGAGTCCCATGCACGCCTTCGACGCTTACTTACCCTTTATAATCCATGGTACCTCTTGGAGAATTAATGTCCACTAGAGTATACATGGACAACGGCGCGGGGCGACCCGTCGACTCCCGCGTCCTTGAAGCCATGAAACCTTACTTCACCGAGCACCACGGAAACCCCGCGTCCTTCCACTCAGAAGGCTTCAAGGCACTCGACGCCCTCAACGAGGCGAGGGGCAGCGTCGCGGAGCTGGTGAACGCTGCCCCCGGCGAGATCGTCTTCACCTCCGGCGCCACCGAGGCAAACAACCTCGCCCTCCTCGGAGCCGCGCAGGGAAACAGAAAGAAGGGCGGCAAGGTGGTGAGGTCCGCCGTGGAGCACATCAGCGTCATCAACATTTACAAGGAGCTCTCCAGGATGGGCTTCGAAGTCGTCGAGTGCCCGGTGGACGAAACGGGGGTCCTCATCTTGAACGAGCTTGATAGGCTGGTGGACGATGACACCGTGCTGGTGACAGTCATGACGGCCAACGGCGAGATAGGCACCCTGCAGCCGGTGAGGGAGGCCGCCGAGCTGACGCACAGCCACGGCGCCCTCTTCCACACGGACGCCACGGCGGCCAACGGCCAGGTACCCCTGGACGTGAAGATGTTGGACGTCGACCTCATGACCCTGAGCAGCAACGACCTCAGCGGCCCCAAGGGCGTCGGTGCCCTCTACATAAGGAAGGGAGTAAGGGTCAAGCCCCACATGATAGGAGGTGGCCAGGAGAACGGCCTGCGCTCGGGCTCCGAGAATATACCCGGCATCGTAGGTATGGGAGTGGCCGCTAGGCTCGCGAGGCAGGAGATGGAAGCCGAGTCCAGGAGGCTCACACAACTCAGGGACAGGATCATCGAGGGGCTGCAGGCCGCCATCCCGGAATCATACCTCAACGGCCACCCCACAGAACGGCTGCCTAACAACGCCAACATACGGTTCAGCTACGTCGAAGGCGAGGCCCTCGTCCTGAGCCTGGACGACCTGGGGATACAGGTGGGCACAGGCTCGGCGTGCGCCGCCAAGACCCTGGAGCCCAGCCACACCCTCCTCGCTTGCGGCCTCAAACACGAGGAGGCCCACGGCAGTCTTGTGTTCACACTAGGAAAGAATAATAACCGCGACCAAGTCGAATACGTGATACAGGAGCTGCCGGGCGTCGTAGGGAGGCTCAGAGCCATGTCGCCTCTAACGCCCGAGGAGCTGAGATAGCATGTACAGCGAGAAGGTACTGGACCACTTCAAGAACCCCCGGAACGTGGGGGAGCTGGAGGACGCCGACGCCGAAGGCACCGTAGGCAACCCCGTGTGCGGCGACATGATGACTATGTACATCAAAGTTAAGGACGACCGCATCGAGGACGTCAAGTTCAAGACCTTCGGGTGCGGCGCCGCCATAGCCACCAGCAGCATGACCACGGAGCTGGCTAAGGGTAAGACCCTCGACGAGGCCCTCAAGATCAGCCGCCAAGACGTCGCGGACGCGCTGGATGGTCTGCCGCCGGTTAAGATGCATTGCAGCAACCTCGCGGCAGACGCGCTCCACGAGGCCATAAACAGCTACAAGGAGAAGGGTACTAAAAAATGAGTAAGAATGTGAAGTGCAAGATATGCGGCCAGCCCGAGGACGAGAGATGCCCGCTGATGACGATAGTCGTGGAGGAAGACGGGGAAGAAGTGGCTTACTGCTGCGAGCAAATATATAGTAAAGATAAAAAAGAGATATAAACAAGTAGACGCGAGTCTATGCACTTAGGAGTATACGCATTGGATAGACAGAAGCTGGCTTCTCTCGTATCGGCCATTATGAACGCTCCGCTGATCACTCTGCTTACATTCATACCATTGGTGCTGAGGTACGGGAACGGGGACACGCTGAAGCTCTTCGCCGTGACGGGCTTCTTTGGCTGCTTCCTGCCCCTCGGCATGGTGGTAGCCATGTTGAAGACGGGGGTAATCTCGGACTTCTACGCTACCAACAGGCTGGAGAGGTTCATACCTTTCCTAGCCACCATAACGTCCTACGTGATGGGTACCGTCGCCTTAATCATTGTTGACGCGCCGCCGCCGATAACCGCCCTCATGGCTTGCTACATAGTTAACGGCTTGGTGCTGCTGGTGATAACTTTCAAGTGGAAGATCAGCATCCACGCCTCTGGGGTGACAAGCCCCGTGACGGCGCTGGTCTACCTCCTGGGCACCCGGATGCTGCCGCTGTTCATGCTGTTCCTCCCGGTGGCGTGGGCGAGGCTAGAGCTGAAGGCCCATGACAAGAAGCAGATCACGGCAGGCGCGCTCTTAACCACGGTGCTTACCTGGCTGCAGATGGTGTTCTACGTGAACTACCTTTTCATCTAAAACGCAGACCCAAAGTCCTGCGAATATGAGACCAGTAATAAGCGTTTAATGAACTAAAAATTAGGATTTTATTTTTCCAGCAATCATGGCCCCGAACTCGTAGCACTTCCGCCACTCCGCCTCGGTGGGCTTGTAGCTGAAGTCCAGGTCGTTCTCCACGAGCTCGATGCCTGCGAGCCTCATCTGCTCCTCGACAAAACGTTTGGCTCCGCCCGCCCAGCCATAGCTGCCAAAAGCGGCGCCTATCTTGTTCGGGGGCTTGAGGCCGCGCATGTAGGCTAGGAACCCGGCAACCGTTGGGTAGACGTGGTTGTTCAGTGTGGGGCTGCCCACGAGTACGGCGCGGGCCTCCAGTATCTCGGTGATGACGTCGCTTCGGTGGGTCCCTGTGAGGTTGAACACCCTGGTCTCGACGCCGGTGCTGCATATGCCCTCGGCTATGGCGTACGCCATCTCCTGAGTGCTCTTCCACATGCTGTCGTAGGCGATGACGGCCCGTGGCTTCGTCTCGCCAGCCACCCAACGAGTGTACGCTGCCAGTATGTCGCCGATGTCCTTCCGCCATATGACGCCGTGGCTGGGTGCTATCATCTCTATCTCGAGGCCTGCGAGGGCCTTGACGGCGTTGTTGACGGTGCGGCTCAGGGGCATCAGTATGTTGGCGTAGTAGGCGGTGGCCTCCTGCCACAGGACGGCCTGGTCTACCTCGTCGTTGAACCGGGCCATAGAGGCTATGTGCTGGCCGAAGGCGTCGTTACTGAGGAGCAGCCTGTCCTCTGGGATGTAGCTAACCATACTGTCGGGCCAGTGGGCCATGGGCACCGGTGTGAAGCTTAGGGTCTTGCCGCCCAGGTCCACCTGGGGCATCTCCTTGATGCTGATGAGATCCATGTCGCCGTAGTACTTCTTGAGGACCGGAACACCTCTCTCGCTTGTGACGATCTTGGCGTCTGGGGCTTTTTCGGCAATCCTCGCGAGGGATCCGGAGTGGTCAGGCTCGGCGTGGTTGGCCACGATGTAGTCCAGGTCCTTGGGGTCGAGGACTTCCTCGATGTGGCGGAGCATGGTCTCGTAGAACGGCGCCTTCACGGTGTCCACGAGGGCGGTCTTCTCCCCCTGCACTATGTAGGCGTTGTAGCTGGTCCCCTTGTGGGTGATGTAACCGTGGAAGTTCCTGATGTCCCAGTCTATGGCGCCCACCCAGGTGACTCCGTCTAGTAGCTTAATCAAAATACCACCTTAACGAGTCTGCATCTGAAGCACGAGATAAAAGGCTTATGTGGAGCCCGGTAACCTTGTGTCTGATAGCGAATGAACCTGGCAGCCTCCACGCTCCACCTCCTGGACAGGCCACTGGAGCAGGTCTTCCCCGACCTCCTTGGCCTCGGCACACGGAACATTGAGCTGGCGGACAGCGGCCACCACGCGTTGAACCCGAAGCTGGTTGAGCGGCTCCAGGAGCTAAGAGCCAGCTACGACCTGAGCTACAGCATCCACGCCCCCTACGCGGACACCAACCTGGCCGCAGACGACGACCTCATCAGGGAGTGGATACTCAAGCGGATACGGGCGTCCATCAGGTTCGGCAGCGAGCTCGACGCCGCGTGCGTCGTGGTGCACCCCGGCTGGACGACGGCTACGGACAGGTTCATGAAGGGGCGGGCGTGGGACCTCAACCTCCGGTCCCTGAACTGGCTCCTCAGGTACGCCGAGGAGTACGGCGTAGACCTGCTAATAGAGAACGTCCCTGACTCCATGCCCTATCTGCTTGTCTCCGTCGAAGACTTTGAGCTGTTCTACGAGGAGATGCCGTACGAGATAGGCATGGTGCTGGACGTGGCCCACGCCAACCTCCGAGGCGAGGTGGGAGAGTTCATGCGGCGGTTCGGAGACAGGATTAGGCACGTCCACGTCAGCGACAACGACGGCGAGAGCGACCAGCATCTGCCCATCGGCGACGGCGGCATTGACTGGAGTAGGGTGATGGACAGACTTAGGGGCGGCGGGTTCAGCGGCTGGGTCGTCGTCGAGTCATACAGCGAGGTGCCCCGGTGCCTTGAGTACCTTGGCCCCCTCATCTAGAAAGCGGAAGCTCGATCTCCATCAGGTCCTCGGCTATGAAAACGTCCTTATAGACCTGCTTCGCCTCCTCCAGCAGCACATCGGGGTCGAAGTACCTTGAGCTTATGTGGATCAGCGCAAGCATCTTGGCGCCAGCTTCCTTTGCCACCTCCGCGGCCTCCCGGGCCGTGGTGTGGCCGTCTTCCTCCGCCCTCTCCTGCAGATCGTGGCTGAAGGTGGCCTCGTGGATGAGCAGGTCGGCGCTTCTGGCTAGCTCGATCATCTCTGGATACGGCCTCGTGTCACCGCTGATAACGATCCGCCTGCCAGGCCTCGGCGGATCTGAGACCTGCGTGGGCTCTACGGTTCTGCCCTCCACGGTCACCGCCTCGCCGTGCTGAAGCGCGTGCCAGAGCCTGCCCTCGGGAACACCTAGAGCCTTAGCCTTGTCTGGGTGGAACCTGCCCGGTCTGGGCTTCTCGATGAGGCCGTAGCTCCAGCTCTCCACCCTGTGGCTGGACTTGACGGCGACGACTTCCAGCCTGTCGTCGCTGTACACGACGCTTGGCTCCAGTATCTCGTGGATTACGACGGGGAAGGTGGGTCCACCCAGGGTCTCGCTGAACGCCTTAACATACTCCACGGTCCCTATCGGCCCGTAGACGTCCAGCTGCCTCTCCCGTCGGAGCAGGCTCATGGTCTGGAGGAGCCCAGGCAGCCCCAGCACGTGGTCGCCGTGTAGATGCGTTAGGAATATCTTCATGTTCCGCCTGAACCCCACCCTGGCGCGGACCATCTGGCGCTGCGTCCCCTCGCCGCAGTCGAACATCATGAGGTCGCGGCCCAGCCTCACCACCACGCTGCTGCTGCTCCTCCGCGTGGTGGGCATGCTGCCGCTGGTACCAAGGAAGACGACTCTCATGGAGGGCTCCCTTGAACTAGACGTTGGGGACGATAAAAGCTTGGTCGCCCGCCACGGACGAGGAAACGCTCGTTATGAATCCTTGGGCCGCGTCTAACGACTCGGAGGCTATAGTTCCGTGAAGCTCAGCTGGCCCCCTGTGATGCTGAGCTCGTAGAGCTGGTTGGGGTAGGGCTTCATGTTGAAGCTCTCAAGCTCCTCGCCTGTGAGTATTAGGGTCAGCTTACGCTGCTCGTAGGTACTGCTCTGGCTGCCGGGTATGATGCCTTGGAAACTCTTGGTGACCTGCACCACCATCTGGTTTATCTCCTCGGGGACGTCGGGGTTGCTCATCATCACCATGGGGGGCTTACTGCGGACCTCGACGAAGTCGATCTGGAACGCCTCCCTATTCTCGGGGTCCTTAACGGCCTTCACGGACTGGACCTTGAGTTTAATCCTGCTGCTTATCATCTCGCCGCTATAGGTTGCCGTAAGCTTCGTGAAATAGGTATCGGTCAGAGGGTCTTCACGTAGTCCGCTATGAGCCCTGCGACCGTTACCTTGCCGTGCTTGGACTTCACGGTGTCCGTGGACACGATGAGATCAGACCCTGCCGCCTCGATCCTCTCCTCGGCCCCCGGCATGAACAGTGCGTGGACGCAGGCGGCAGCCACCTTGGCGGCTCCCTGACGCTTCAGGCCCATTATCGCCCGGGCCGTGGTGCCGCCGCTGCTTATGATGTCGTCGAACACCACCGCGTCCACTCCGTCGACATCCAAGTCCTTGACCTTCATCTCTATCTCCCCGGTCCGGCGGTCCCTCGACTTCTCGAAGTAGCCGTGTCTGCCCCCGAGGACCCTCCCCGCCGCCTCGGCGAGGTGTATGGCCCCCACATCCGGGGAGAGGCTGTAGGCGGCGTCGTATCCATGCGCCTTAACGTAGTCGGCGAGGAGCGGTACCGCCGATAGGTTGTGCACCTTCACCCGGTGCTCCGTCTCCATCTCCCTCAGAGACGACGCGCTGTGGGCGTCGACGACAATGAGGTCGTCTACCCCGGCGGCCTCCATAAGCCCGAGGATGACGTCCAGGCTCAACGCCTCCCCTTCCAGAAACCGCTTATCCTGCCTCATGTAGGCAAGGTAGGGAACACAGGCTATGACGCGTATAGCTCCGAGGTCCTTGGCCGTCTTCGCCATGATGAGTAGCTGCAGCGTCTTCCTGTCCGGGTCAGGGGAAGTCGTTTGGACGAGGATCACTGTTTCGCCGTCGATGCCCCCCGGCAGCCGTAGATAGCTCTCCCCGTCGGGGAACAGCCGGTGTTCGGCCGGGTCGGCGCGCACCCCCAGCTTAGCCGCGATAGCTTCCCCCAGTTTTTTGGACGCGGGTCCGGGTATGACTATCATAGCGTAATTGAATAGGCTTCAGATAGATAAGAGTCTAGTCACACGCTGCTCGCGTCCACGCTAAGCCTTCACGGGGAATTGAGGCTACCCGGTGCTACATCGAGAATATAAAAAGCAGGCCTGCGGCGAGCACGGCGGCGCCCCACGCCGCCCGGTTCCACTTCATGACCTTAGCCCCGTCGAAAATCCCGAAGGGGAGAAGGTTGAACAGCGCGAGACTGGCGTTGATGTTCATGCCCGCCAGCGCAAGAGCAGCCACCAGCGGGCTGCCTGCGACGAGGTAGACAGCGAAGTAGAAAAGCCCCATCCCTATGTTGGTCGCAGGGCCTGCGATGCTTACCTTGCCGTAGTCGTCCCAGTTCATAAGGCCGCCTATCATGACGGCGCCGGGGGCGATGATCTTCAGCGGCGAGATGAGGCTTAGGAGGGTAAGCATGAGTCCCTGCTGGTTGAGCCTGAACTCGGCCCAGTACCCGAGCCTCTGCGCCATGAACTTGTGCGCCACCTCGTGGAGGATGAAGGCCAGGCCGAATATGAGGAAGTAGGCGCCGAAGATGACGGGGCTCACCAGGACCCTGCTCCAGAAGCTGATGAGAGGGATCGCTAAGATGACCACTAGCCCTATGGCGAGCTCCCGTAGCTCTGTCTGGCTGAACCAGAACAGGGTGCGTCTGGGCCGTGGAGTGTAGCTGTACCCGGTGGGCTGGAAACCTGTCTGCCCCGTGGTGCTCCGGCTGTAGTCATAGCCGCCGGGGCAGTCATGCATCTCGGGGAGCCTGTGCTCGGAGCAGAAGTAGCCGCCGCAGTACTTGCACCTGAAGGGCATGTACTCGTCTTTGCCGCACTTGTCGCACTTAACCATGTGGCTGTCCTGCCGAATTTTACGCTCGGTGCCGTATATATGATGCGGAGAGACCGCGCCCCCTGAATACAATAAAAGGATCGTACAAATATCTGTATGATAATGGAGTTACTGTCCGAACTCATCAGGAACAGGTGCGTCAACCCGCCAGGCGGAGAGATGAGGTCCATCAACTCAATAAGAGGGTACCTGCGGCGGCGCGGAGTCGAAAGCGTGGTCTACGAGTCGGCGCCAGGCAGGGGCAACCTCGTGGCCAGAATCCCTGGCACCGGCGGCGGCCCCGGGCTTATGTTCGGCCCCGGCCACGTCGACGTCGCACCCGTGGAGAAGCCGGATGCGTGGGAGGTAGACCCCTTCCAAGCCGTGATCAGGGACGGCTACATGTGGGGCCGTGGCTCACACGACATGCTCTTCATGGTGACGGCCCACGTACAGGCCTTCGCCGACCTCAGCGGCTCGGGCTTCACACCCAGTGGAGACCTGACGCTTCTGGTGGTCTGTGACGAGGAGGACGAGGGAGCTTACGGAACCGGATGGATGCTGGAGAACCACCCGGAGATGGTTCAGATAGACTACGCCGTCTCCGAGGCTGGGGGCTGGCCCCGGGAGCCGGGCGAGGTAGTCTTCACATACGGCGAGATCGGCGGTGGCTCCAGCCCGGTTGAGTCCGGCTTCGTGGCGGCGATGGAGCGCGCCGTGCGGACGGAGATGCCCGGCGCCTCGCTCGTTCCGGAGACCATGCCCGGAAAGACAGACTTCAAGTTCATGCGTCCGCTGGGGGTGGAGTGCTATGGTTTTGGGCTTTACGACCCTGAAACGCCGCCGAGCGCCCGGATGGTTCACGGCCCCAATGAGAGGGTGAGCCTGAAGACCCTAGAGCTCACCAGAAGGGTCTGCTTCAACCTCGCTATAGACTTCCTGAAGTAGGTCTTCGTTTAAAGCGAAGACGGGGTAAACATCTCCTTTAGCTCAGCCAGGTCCTTCTCTTTCTCCGCTGATGGTCTTCTATATACCTGTTCCTCGTGGAAGTGTATGGAGTAGGCGGCGAGGCTGAGTAGGACGTCGCCGAGGGCTCTCCCCTTCTCGGTGAGCCTGTACTCGATGAGGAGGGGGGTGGCGGACACGATCTTCTTCTCCGCGACGCCGTGTTTCTGTAGCTCCTTCAGCCTGGTGGACAGCACCTTGGCGCTCAGGTCGGGGTTGGTCGCCAGGAACTCCTTGAACCGGGTCTTCCCCATGTGGAGGTCCCTGATTATGGGCATGGTCCACTTGCCGCCGAGCTGGTCCATCGTCACCTCTATGGGGCACCGTCTGAAGTCTAGTGTCATCTTGGTCACCGGGTTACCTATGAGATAGCAACCAGTTTTATATTACTTTTTGTGACTCTGTACCTGAACGTAATCCAGTTACATAAAGTAACTAAAATTTACGGATTGGATGATGAAAAGTGGAAGACATAAAACTCGAGTTAAGAGTCGACGCCACCGCGGACAAGGTCTGGCAGGCGTGGACCCAGGCAGACAAGGTCGTGAAAT
>Ga0209635_10004389_pt1 | contig 11061 bp, 15 predicted proteins | sample DeeMarSWOR230_32_FD_187463 | JGI IMG/M metagenome (GOLD analysis project Ga0209635, IMG submission 187463) | Marine sediment microbial communities from White Oak River estuary, North Carolina - WOR-2-30_32 (SPAdes) (version 2) | ecosystem: Environmental > Aquatic > Marine > Intertidal zone >...
GAAAACTCCGACTTGAGCAACCCTCATGGCGGCTCCGTTGCCATAGGAGCCAGCTCCACCGAACAACCGTTTCGCAGCTTCATTCCAAGCCACACCCGACTTTATCCATCTGAAGACTCGAGGTGGACCGCTAGCGTAGCCACGCCAGGGTTCCAGTTCATAATGTTTGATGAACGTCTGCGCCATGTGACTTCCGTCAAAGCCTTTGTTTGCAATCAAGGATTCTGCCACGCCAATCATCATGTGGGTGTCGTCTGTCCAGCGTCCCGAGAAACGTTCAATTTTTACTTCTGAAATCCGTAAACCTTCAAAGGAACTACCTAACGCGTCGCCTACAGCACTGCCAACTAAGCATCCAACGAACTTTGACTTCAGCATGCTTCTCAATAAATCAGCTCAAAGTTTTATAGCTTATGAAAGTTCAATGGTGCTGGAAGTTAATGTTCTGATTCGGATACTGAATATTATACATGCTAAAAGCGGTAATACTATCTTAAATCCTACGATACAAAAATACCCTTGGAGACCGATAAGGTAGAGCACCATGAAACCAGTTCACAAGGGTCTTGGAGTGGCACTATCAATACTTGTTTACTTTTGTCTACTATCTCGCATAGACTTCATCGTTCACCGAGATCTCTACCATTATGGACTCCAATTTTCCTACGAATGGGCAAATGAATACTGGATTACCTACTTTGCTTCCTACGCATACTTTTCCATGGTTATTGGGTTCGTATACTGGTTGGCATCGAACAGAACAAGAAACGACTTGAAAATCTCTGTAGGACTAATAGCCACCGTGAACCTGCTTCAAATAGGCGGATTGGCAGACATCATATTTTTCAGCCTCTGGGCAAAAGGCTTACCACCCGACAACATCGTATGGTGGTGGACACCGTGGTACCAAATTTTTGGAGTTTGGACAAGTTCCATGCAAATTGCTTTTATGATGTTGATGTCTCTTGCCGTAGTGTTTATGTGGATAAAAATATTGGGCTTCTCAAATTTTGTCGCCAAACAAACAGGCATAGAAGCTTTTGAGAAAAACATCAGAGAAACAATAGACGCATAAAAACAGCCGTTTTTCCACATAACTGTTTGTGCCAAAAACGAGAGAAGTTTGGCGCCGGGAATGGGATTTTGGCACATATTTACCGGTAAAAACATGTCTAAAATATGCTTGGCAAGACGCGCACGCATAACTACTAAAAATGCGCCGGGTGAAATCCTTGGTGAGCCGGGCGGGATTAGAACCCAAACGGGTTCAAGTCCATCTTTATGTAGGGCTAGATTTTGGGTCTCTCCCGGGCTACCAACGCTCAAGCGTGAATTTATACTAACCACCTCTTTTTTGTACGTTGTCACATATAGCTTAATCTAAAATGACAACCGCAACTGTTAAGGAGACAGGATGCAATGTGGAGAGGTTTAGAAACTAGAACGAACTGACTTTGATTTCAAAAACAAAAGCGTACGCGCATTTTCAGTGAAGAAGACCGGGCGATTAGCTTATTCATGAAAAAAAGCAGGCTACTAACTTATTAAACACCGAATAAACTAGACCTCTTTCGTCTATTTAGATCCTAATTGTAGCAGAATGTTGAAATCAGTATTTTTTCAAAACACCGGTTTGCGGTGCAAAAAATCCCTTCAAAGTTTTCTGTGTTTGGGTCGCAATTAATGTTGAGGCTATATGACCACTCTCCTATTTTAAGATGAGGACTATAAAATCTAAGAAAACTCCTATCGCTGTCCCTGATGCGGATACGAATTTCCAAAGGAAGAAGCGAAGATTTATCTTATTTTTACATTTGGAAGGATTTCTTGGGCTATGGTTAGTAACGTTTTCATTTCCTCGTCCGTGAAAGGTTTCAACTTACTGAACTCTGGGTCTAGAGTTTCCTTTCCAAGGCTGACGTCAAACTTCTGTAAAACGTATTTCTTACAGCCCCTTATGCCGCGGCATATTTCTTCTATGTCCTCCTCTTTGTGGAGTGTAGGAACTATGGTGGTTCTGAACTCATAGTCTATCTTCGATGTCAGTAGGGCTCTCACGGTTTCCTTCACTTTCCTAAGAAGCCTCTCTGTGTTGATGCCGGTTGCCTTGGAGTATTTCTCCACGGTCAGCGGAGCCTTGACGTCCATGGCTATGTAGTCAACCAGTCCCTTGTTGATGAGCTCTCTTATCATCATGGGATTGGTTCCATTCGTGTCTACCTTAACTAGAAAGCCTATTTCCTTCAATTTTGAACATAGGTGTGGCAAGTCGCTGTGAAGGGTCGGCTCCCCACCCGTGATGCACACTCCGTCAATCCAATTTCTCTGCTTCTTCAGATAATCCTCCACGCGTTCAAATGGGATTGTCTCTCCCCTTTCAGGATGAAGAACAAGGGTGGAGTTGTGACAGAAGGGGCAACGAAAATTGCATCTTGGAAGAAAGAAGACAGAGGATATTTTTCCATCCCAATCCACAAAACTGAGGTCAATAAATGCCTTTATCTCCATCCGTCAATCGCCTTTTCTTAGAGGTGCATTAGTTAAGTAGATATTTATAATTTAAGAGTGCATACTCGGCTGCGTTAGAGGCGTCAAAGAATGGTTGTAGAAGTCAAAATTGACTATGCTCGATGCATTGGTTGCAAGAAATGCGTTGAAGTTTGCACTTTCGGTGTTTTAGAATGGTTTGAGGACCGACTCATCATCATAAATCCAAGCAGTTGTTCAGCATGTTTAGAATGCAAAATAAGCTGTTCGGCTGACGCCATAAGCGTGGAAGAAAAATAGGTTATGTCGACTTTCTGTTATGCCAACTCAGCCCGTCTTTAAACCTATTAGAGGAGCGTGAAGTCGTTAAGGTTATCAGAGAAGCAGAACAATATGGTTTCTTATGTAAGTACACACAGGAGGTGGTAAATATTGAGTATGCAGGAAACTTCACAAGAAGTAATAGCTTGGATCGAAAGGATGGGGAAAGATTACGCTAAGATCTATGGGCCTTTTGCAGTCTGGATGAGAAGAGTTGAGCAAAAAGGTGCGCTTGATACAAAAATGAAGGAACTGATCTCCGTTGCCTTAGCAATTGCTACGCAATGTAACTGGTGCATAGCATACCATACGAACGCCGCGCTTGACGCTGGAGCTACGAGAGATCAGGTTATGGAAGCTTGCTTCGTGGCTTGTCTGTTTCGTGGAGCCCCAGCATGTATGTACAGTCAGTTAGTGATGAAAGCTATAGAAGAGTATCAAAGCAGGGCATCCGGCTCATAACTAGCTTCAACATCCTTCGTACTATGCGATTGATAGTCATTAATTATTTTCACCGTGTAGCTCAATGATCAAACACTTATGCTCTACCTCAAAGATTCCAGCACTAGGTTGGTGAAGTAGATCACCGACTTTCCTAACTCCTTCTTTCTGGATGTGTAGCTTAAATTAAAGGTGCAGAAAGGACAAGTGCTGACAACGGTTTCTGTCTTTGCCATACTTAATAGATCGGAGGCCATTTCCATGGAGAGATCCCGGTAGACGGAGCGAATTCCCCCTCCTGCACCACAGCAGGGTGTCTCTTGCCTGTTCTGCTCCATTTCCTTTAACTTTGCTCCACACCATTTTAGGATTTGTCTAGGTTCCTCGGTGGTGCCCTCCAATCTGGCTAGGCGGCATGGGTCTTGGTATGTCACAATTCTTTGAATTCTCTTCAAAACTTCGGGATTTACTTTCAGCGAATCGTAGATCATTTCTACTAAGTGATGCACTGAAAAGTCTGTTTCTCCAAGCAACTCGGGATAAAAATGTTTGAAACACTGCATACAACCGTTGCAAGGAGTGATTATTCTACGGATGCCTAAAGACTTGAATCTTTCCACGTTTTTTTGGAAAATCTTTTTGGCAAGGTCTGTTCGACCGGATTCGTAGAGGTAGATTCCACAGCATCCCTCATCTTCTAGAATCATAAAATCAAGATCCAACTTTTTTAATACCAGATACGAAGAGGCTGCTACGTCTTTTAGGAAATAGGAGGACAAACAACCCAAATACAGAAGAGTATCAGACTTCTTTTGATGGAACTTCTCGGGCAGCCAATCCAGTCTTTTTTGAGGATTGCCGTTTACCGCGTTTCCTTCGGTCAGAATGCCTTCAATCACCTTGTTATGCTTGTCTAAGGGACCCAAACCTCTTTCAAAAAGTTTGTTCCTGGATCTGCCCACTATTTTGGTGATTTCTATTTCTTGCGGACACATGGTTTCGCATCGCATACACTCGGCACAGTTATATATACTCTCGATCATCTGTTCGTCAACTTCTTCTCCCTCAAGTAGTTTTTTGGCTGTTTTCAGTCGGTGCATTGGCGAAAACAGAAACTGACCTGTGATCGTGTAAGTAGGGCAAACCTCAATGCAGACTTCACATTCGGTACAACGGTTTATTTGATCCATTATATCGCTCATTTTTTTCTTAACCTACAACAGTTAATTCTAAGATTTTGAATTTTGAAGAGTGCTGATCTAGAGATGCTTCGTTATCTTTGGTTCCAACATTTGTCTAGGCATGGCGCCGATTATCCTATCTATGAGTTTCCCGTTTTTGAACACTAACAGCGTTGGGATGCTCATTATCTGGTATTTTGTGGCGACTTCTCGGTTCTCATCCATGTTCAGTTTTCCAAACAGAATTTTTCCAGCGTAGTCTCGCGCCATTTCCTCTATGACGGGGGCAACCATGTGGCAGGGACCGCACCACGGTGCCCAACAGTCAACCACCACCAGAGGGTGATTCTGAATCACGTCTTTGAACGTCGCATCGCTTACCTCAACGGGTTTATTCAAAGCTGGCTTCCTTTTCTTCTCGGGTTCAGCGGCTTTCTTCACTAGTTGCCCAAGTTTCCTTTGTTTTATCTTTTCCAGCTCTTGATCCTCTTTCATAATATGTCACTTCTAAATCCTTTTACATTTACGTCGCGTTTATATACATGTTTCTAAACATCACTTCCCACTCCTGCCTCCACATAGTCTTTTCCAAACTCTGCCTTGAAGAGCGCCCTCGCCCGGTCTCCACTGCAGTGATATGGAGCCACTTTTTCCACACACAATCCTCTGAACTGTTCTATAGTAGATAGAATCTTGTTTTCAGACGCTCCACCTAGGTGAAATCCTCCCAGAACAAGATGCACTTCCATGCCAGTCAGCTCCATGGCTTTCTTCACGATGTTCAAGACTCCCGGATGGGCACACCCGGTGACTATGACTAGCCCTTTCGCAGTGGCTACTATTAGCGACTGTTCTTTGATCGTTGTGCCGAGCTCCCCAGTGGTTGCTACACCGTTACAAATCTTTAGAGCATCTTTAACTTCGATGACTTCACACTCAAAATCCTTTACTCTTCTCTTAAAATCGTCGGGAAAACTGGCTGACAAGTAGACTTTCACCTGACTGTTCAATTCGAGAAACCCAAACAATCCACCAACATGATCTCCATGAATGTGAGAGAGAATAATAATCTCAATTTCTTTTACATCAATATTCAACTTAGCCATGTTGTCAAGCAGGATGTGAGGGTCTCCACCTGTGTCAAATAGAATCTTCACCCCGTTCACGTTAACATAGCATCCAAATCCCCATGCTGTCCTCAACCTTTCATCATACGGACTATTGTCGTAGACGATTGTAAGCGCCACTTTCTCAGCCATTTCCAGCCCGCTTAAAACAAAGAGATTCTCTGATTCGCCTTCTTTGGGATGCTCGAAATTGAGAAACAGGGGGAGCAAAGAAAATTGTTAAGGGAATGAAGACCAACACAGCTGTCCATAAACATTTTTTCCTCATTTTTTAGTCAGCCTTTGTCAAGTATGATATCTTTCTGAGAGAAACGTAGACTAGAATTTCCCAGTAGCCCTTCTGTATTCAGCTTCCCCTTGTCATCCTGCTTCCGCATTTGGGGCAGGTTTGCTGGTAGCAGGGTGTGCCTATCACATGAGATGTGCTATACCCGCAGCGTGGGCAGACACAGGAGCCCCCAGGTCCTGCCGCGAACCCACCCATCCGTCCCCTACCTCTACCGCCTCCGCCACCTCTGCCTCCGCGGCCGCTCGACATAAAGAGGAAACCCGCACCTTGCATGGTGGAGTAGCCGCGTCCATGTCCAACCCAAGGTGGATAAGCATAAGGAATTGGTAAGCCGTATCCAGTTTGCGGTAGACGGGGCTCATAAGGTTGCATGGTTCCCGTATAAGCTTTTGCTGCCTGGGGCATTTCTGCCAAGCTTTTCGGTGTGAAGTTTGGGCACGCATATCCGTCAGGGTCTACGGCAGCGCCGATTAATGTGCAGAGTCCATTTCTGAAGTTAACACAATTTCTGTGGATAAGAAATCCATTTTGCATTGAATACGGCATTCTAACACATCTTTCTACGCCGTGTCTCACTTTTCAACTTTACTTAGGGCTTTTCCGATGGATTCCTTGACGCTAGTGCCGGGTTTAACTACTATATGAGTTACGTTGTGTTGCTCCAGCAGTGCTGATGCGCCTGGTCCAAGTTCAGTGGATAGCACCATGTTCACACCTGAATCCACCAGCATCTTGACGACAATGGGTCCGGCGCCATGCTTGTAGGATAACGCAGGATTCTCCAGTATTTTCACATTTTTAATCTCGCCTTCTTCAACATCTACGATGGTGAACGCGTTAGCTCTGCCAAAAACATCAGACACAACATCTTCTAAGCCGCCTTGCCCTTTTGTTGGAATGGCGATTTTAACCTTTTCCAAACTCGTATACATCAACTCCTAGCTACATTGTGTAATCTATAATGAATGTTCAAAAAAGGGGGTTATGATGGAGGGCGTTGCCATGGAGGTCCTCCGCCTCTTCCTCTTCTTCCTCCTGGCGGACCTTTGTCTAGCCTATGAATCATCATTGCTGGTGCCCCGCATCTGGGGCAATTAGGCGGTTTCGGAACCCCTTGAGGAACCTCTATTATTTGCCCGCAGTTGCCGCATTGAAAATGTTTCATTAGTAAACTCAAGGTTTCACGGTCTTGGCTATTGCTTTTTTTCTTGTTCAAGCTTTGCTTTTGCTTCTTTGATTCTTGTTTCAATTTCGTTCATTTCTTGTTCAAGGTCTGTTCTTTCTGCTTCTAGCTCTTTTTTGTAATTTTCTAATGCTTCGACTTCTTGTTCTGGAGATTGTGGTGTTGTTGGTGGGTACGCTGGAGGCGGATAAGCATATGGAGTGTAAGGATATTGCTGTGGTGGAATTTGTCCGGGCGGTGGATAGGCGTATGGATAGTGCGGAGGGTACCCCCACCAACCTCTACCAAAACCTCTACCGAAACCCCTGCCAAAGCCTCTACCGCGTCCTCTACCGAAGCCTCGACCCCATCCTCTTCCATATCTAGGTATCGGATTCATGTATCCTGGAACAGGATAACCAGCACAATAACCGGCTGCTCTTCCAGTCATGGGTCCTAAGCCCCAAGGTCCTGTTCTATCTCCCCAAGGCATTCTATATTTCACCTCTTTTTGTGTTTATGCACATTTTACTGTTTATGGGATTATGCACAGAAATATATAAAAGTTGCGGTGACCCCATTGATAAGTGATGAAAGATGGCGTGGCGAACTAGGCGTAGACGAGGCAGAAGAGGAAGATTTCCCAAACCAGTCACCCTAGGACAAGTTCCAATTATAAACAGATTCAGTCCTTTCCCTCAGAGCAATCCACAACCAATCTACATCGAACCAGCCGAGCTAGAAGTACTCAGACTGGTCGACTTAGAAGAATTATCTCAAGAAGAGGCAGGAGAGAGGATGGGCATCTCTAGAGGAACTGTCTGGAGGCTCTTGCAAAGCGCAAGAAAGAAATCTGCACAGGCCTTAACGGAAGCGAGACCACTACTTGTTTCCGCTGGGGAAAGGTAGTGCAAAATAGAGTTAGAAAGTTCTGATGCACAAAAATTGTTATAAGGAGCGAAAACTTCCTCAAACCAGAAAAACACAAGACCGAAAGGCGATAAATGGAGGTAATTGGATGAAAATATCTGTATCTGCATCTGCCGGCAACTTAGACGCTCAGTTAGACCCAAGGTTTGGTAGGTGCCCCTACTTCGTGATTGTAGATACCGAAACCATGGAGTTCGAGGCAATTCCCAACACGGCTGCGGGTGCAATGGGCGGAGCTGGAATCCAAGCCGCCCAAATAGTAGCGAGCAAGGGAGTTAAAGTGGTGGTCACCGGAAACGTTGGGCCAAACGCTTTCCAAGCGCTGTCAACTGCGGGAATAAAAATCGTTGTAGGCGCTTTCGGAACCGTAAAGGAAGCCGTTGAAAAATACAAGAAAGGAGAATTAAAAGAAGCAAGTGCCTCAACGGTTCGCGACCATTTCGGAATGGGCAGAGGCATGGGGCGCCGCCGGAGATGACTCACATTACGAATGAAGAACTCGAAAAAATAAGACGGAAAAAGCTTGAGAAAATGCTCCAAGAATCCAAAAAGAAGGAGGGTGGTCAAATGGGTGTGAGAATTGTGATTCCAGTATTGAATGAAAGCGGCTTAAACGCAAGGTTGTCTGAACATTTTGGGAGAGCACCATACTTTGCTGTTATCGAATTAGATGAAAATGGGCAAATCTTAGGACAGAGAACCGTGCCTAACGTAGGTGAACATTTTGGGGGCTCAGGACGTCGTGCTGACTTTGTCCTACAACTCAAACCAAATGCGATCATCACCTATGGAATGGGACCGAGAGGTTTGAACATATATCAAAGCGTCAGAGTAGCGGTGTTAAGGGCCAACGCAAACACCGTTAGGGAAGTAATCGCTGCATACAACAAAGATGAACTTGAAGAACTAACAGAAGGTTGTAATCAGGCGCGCCATCGATAGACGAATCTGAAACAATTAACCTATCCTCGGAAAGCATAAGAGGTGTCAAAGAAGTTGACGAAAGAGGGTTTGAGCTATTGAAAGAGGCTGGTTATTCAGAAAAGGTCGTCGAACTCTAAAGGGGGCTACACGAGATGATTGTATCAATCGCCATTGGAAAAGGAGGAACCGGAAAGACGACGGTTTTTGGTCCTGTTCCGTCAAGACGTCTAGGCCGAAGTTTGGGAATAAATAATATTCCGGCAAAAACTTGCTCCTATTCGTGTGTCTATTGCCAGTTAGGAAGAACTATGAACATGATAACGGAAAGACAAGCTTTCTACAAGCCGAAGGACATTTTCAAAGAGGTTGAAAAGAAAATTTATGAAGCAACGTCAAGAGATGAGAAGGGTGATTATCTTACTTTTGTTTCCGACGGAGAACCAACTTTGGATATTAACCTTGGCAAGGAAATATCCTTGCTGAAACATATTGGGAGTCGGATAGCTGTTTTGACCAATGCTTCGTTAATTTGGCAGACCAACGTAAAAGAAGATTTGCTGGAGGCAGATTTCGTTTCTTTAAAAGTTGACACCGTCAGCGAACATTTATGGAAGAAAATAAATAGACCCAACAAAAACTTGGAGTTAAACACCATTTTAGAAGGTATAACCGAGTTTGTAAAGGAGTTTAAGGGAACTGTTGTCAGTGAAACGATGCTGATAGATGGCATTAATTATGGAGACGAATTTGAGAATATAGCAAATTTCCTGAATCGCCTGAAAAGGCTTGACAAAGCGTATATTGCCATTCCAACGAGACCGCCAACGGAAAAGTGGGTTAAACCCGCTCAAGAAGAAACCGTAAACGCTGCTTTTCAAGCGTTTTCCAAGAAGCTTGGCACCAACAGATTGGAATATTTGATAGGTTACGAGGGCAACGCCTTCGCCTTTACTGGAAAAGTTGAAGAAGACCTACTGAGCATAACGGCGGTGCATCCCATGCGAAGAGAAGCAGTTAAAGAGTTTTTGAAGAAGGCAAATGCAGATTGGTTAATTATTGGGAAACTTTTGCAGGAAGGCGCACTCGTAGAAATTGAGTATGAAGGAAACATATACTACCTGCGAAAGTTAGTGAACAGAACAGAAAAATAAAGAAAGTTTTTGAAAATGGCTTTAAAACATTCGCTTAGAAGCAAAATATTCGTGATTGCCCCTTTACTTTATTAACCGTATTTTTAAAAAACTTAAAAAGCGCGCGCCTATCTGATTGCATCGAACAGTATTGCCCCTCGCTCTACTTCAATCATCTTATCCATCGGATTAAAGACTATTTTCACAAGAGCCCTCATTTCTTAATCTCCCTATAGACAGGCCATTGTCCAACTTGATCAGCGAACGTGTTCCTTCAATCACTTGTCTCTCTTCAACGTACAGACCTTACGTGCCCATAAACACTTTCACTCTTCTAATCATGGCCGTTATTTCAGAGATTTTGCGATCATAAAATCTTTTGATATAACCCGCGTACCTAGTAGTTTGATATTTCTCAATTTCTTCAATTATTCCATCAATCATAGAATTTAATTGTTGATTTCCTCCTTTCAACTCCTCAACTTCTTCTTTCAGAAGTCTTAACATTTCCTGAAAATTAACGAAATCCATGTCAGTTTTTCGCTCTTTGTATATTTCCATTATCATCTCGAAATTTGATTTAGCTATTTCATCCATAAACCTCACTTCTCACTAATTTCGTTGGGCTTAAACGGTCCTAGAGCCATGTATTCCGCGATTGTCCGTCTCATTGCCGTCACAGTAAGCTTTACACAATCTAGCTTCGATTCCGGCAGGCCTCCTAGGTTCTCTAAAACATCTTTTTCCGTTATTTTCTTCGCATCTTCAATGGTTTTGTTCTTTACCATGTTGGTTATTGCAGATGCGGAGGCGCCTACTCCCGGGCAACCTAAATACAAAAATTTCGCATCTTCTATGACGACGTTGTTGATTTTTAAGTAGATTTGCAACGTGTCTCCGCAGGAACCGGTGTGCTCGGAGACCCAATCCGCGTTCTCCATTCGCCCCATATTAACTTTGTTCTCGAAGTACTCTATAACCTTCTCTGAGTAGCCGCACCTTCTCATCAGCTCCAACAGTTCCTCCGTTAGCTTCTCAGACACCTTGTTCAATCACCTCCTTCTTTCAT
>Ga0209635_10004390_pt1 | contig 11060 bp, 9 predicted proteins | sample DeeMarSWOR230_32_FD_187463 | JGI IMG/M metagenome (GOLD analysis project Ga0209635, IMG submission 187463) | Marine sediment microbial communities from White Oak River estuary, North Carolina - WOR-2-30_32 (SPAdes) (version 2) | ecosystem: Environmental > Aquatic > Marine > Intertidal zone >...
GAAAAGGTTCCCGAATTTCGAACTCCGTGGAAAGCTATAATCATAATAACTGGCTGGGTTCTGCTCTTTGCAGTGTGTTTACTGTTTTTCTGGTGGTTCGATTCATTTGCCTGGTATTGTCCATTGGTCAGCCAATTCATTGTCGCTACAGTATGCACCGGGTTGGCCTGTGCCCACATGAAAAATGCTAAAAGATACCGAGAAAAGTATAAAGAGAAAGCATACCGCAATTTCTTCTTCCATTTCATTGTGCCCATATTTGCTACCTGGTATGCCATGATGTTCCATCCGCTCTTGGTGGGTGGAGAGCCCTTGCTCCCTTTCTGGGCTGCAGTAGTGATTGGTGTATTCTTTTGGTCGTTCAGACCTCTCACCAGTATACACATCAGTAAAGCAGGGTTTGACAACATTGGACACGGATTCGGCATATACACTGTGTACCCTGAAGAAGGACCCACAGTTTCCTCTGAAATCTATTCCTATATCAGGCATCCCATGTATTTGGGTTCATTCTGCGCTGCGCTGGGATTTGCTTTTTTGAGGAATAATGTCATTGCTTTGCTGACTGCTATCATCTTCTTGATTCCCGCCTTGATTGAGATTCGACTTGAAGATAATGAGATGATAAAAAGAGCTGGAGAAGAACATAAGAAATACATCAAGAATACTGGGGCTCTGTTTCCCCGCAAAAATATAGTACAGTTTATCAAGCTCCTATTCTTAGGCAAAAGTGGATAAATTGGCTTTTTTTGTACATTTGAATTCTATTTTTTCTTTTTTAGGGACAATAAATGTGCAGTATCATTCAATTTGGATATGGTTTTTTCATTCCATTGATTGATGGTTAGCCTGGTTATACTGCAGGGATCTATATCGTAGGATACTCTGACAATGATATCTTCAGAAAATTCCAGCCACCAATGAATAATAGAGATAATGACCATGGAATGGGTCACCAGCAAAGCAGTATCTCCATGGGGTTGAACACGATTCATAAATGAAACCACCCGATCATGGAGCATACGCCAGCTTTCTGCTTCTGGATAAGGAACCCAGTCCATAACAGAATCTGTTACAGGATATCGGATTTTCTGAGCTTCTTCTAGTGTCAAATCACGGGCAATACCATTATTAAGCTCCCGCAACTCTTCCACTAATACAGGTTCTTTATCCAGTGCTCTACCAACAATGTCAGCTGTTTGTTGAGCCCTCACCAGATCGCTGCTGTAGAACAAAAAGGGGGAATCTCTCAAATATTGTAGACTCTGGCCAGTATACACTGCTTGCTTTTTTCCTAATTCAGTTAATGGCAGATCTGTCCATCCACCAGTTAATCCGCTCACCATGTATTCTGATTCACCATGTCGCACCAAGATCAATTCTTTCATGAGAACACCAGTTTTTCCATACCACAAAGAGCCTTTAAGAACATTTCCTTCCACACCTTTCGCCCCTCACGATACATATCACAGCGTTTGTAGTGCACACTCTGCATATATTAGTAAAAAGCACGAAAACACATAAGTGTTTAGTTTCTTAAAGTAACTTCCTTTGCCAGCTGTTTCCTCATGAATTTTGCACCTTCTTCCAGGAAATTCTCGTTTCTAAGCTTGTGAGTTTCAAGTATACTCATGAGTATTTCATGTGCGTCAGCTCCATTTCTTGATTTATTTCCACTACTGATTTTTCGTATGATGACATTGGGTCTGATAGCTCTCTCTGCTCTATTGTTGTGGTAATCTGATTCTAGTCAATTCATGGCTATTGGTTTCGTTCCAGTGAAGCGAAAAAGATGTAGTATAAGAATGTGGAGACTGCGTACAGTGCGCAGGTAATCAAAAAAGGGATTTCGTACAGGTTTCGATTCATCAAGGACCCAGCAATAATGTTTGAGCATCCCCAGGAGCCATTCCATCCTCCATTGATGATGCCATTGACAGTGGCCCGTTCTTCTTCTTTCATCTGTTCCATCATGAAAGCAGAGGCAATGGGACCTCCCATATTCATGAGCGCTTCTCGAGCAATATATCCTGTCGTTACCAGATACAGAGTGGGAGAATACGCTATCATCAGCAGAAAGGGGAGAGAACCTAATTGGGTAACTACAATTGAACGCACCTTGCCCCACCGTGAAGCAACAGGGGCTGCCAGAAAAGTAGCCGTTCCAGTGGCAATACTTCCCAGAGAGAAGATAATGCCAATAGTTTCTATGCTGGCCTCCATTCTTATTCTGAAAAAGATATTGAAAAAAGGAACAATTAGTCCAGCACCAAATCCAACCAGGACCTGGATTAACAAAAACTTCTTCATTAAAGATGTACTTTTTACAATTTTTTCTGAAAAGAAGGTCTCTTTCCTCTTTTCGGTTAAAAAGAGTAAGGGGATGACCGCTGCACAGGAGAGGGCTACTGAAACCAAGAGAGTAGCTCTTAAAGCCTCAGGTTGAGGCATGGATAGTATTGAGGGTAATCTTCCTCCCAGAAATGCTCCTGTGGTATACCCTAGAATGCTGATAGCCCCATTGACACTGAATAAGTGCACTCTTTCTTTCGATGAAGCATTCTCCATCATGAAGGGAGCAAAGGACACATAAGTAAGAGTTACTGTAAATCCCAAAACAGCATTTGCTGCAATTAAGACTCCCTGCGGTGTCGCAGTGGCTAATAATCCTCTGAAGAGAACAGATGCAGCAGCTCCTGCTATCAGACATCGTTTTCTTCCAATGCGGTCTCCCAGCATTCCCGCAGGTAGGGAGAAAAGGGCACCTGAAAAAGGAGACGCTGACAGAAGGATACCCAGGAATGATTCTGAATATTCTAATCCTTCCACCACGTAGATGTTGAACACCAGATAAAAAATGCCGCTGCTCAAAGAAAGTATACCATTAGACAGCAAGAATAATCTGGCATTTCTGCTAAAGCTTCTCAACTCTTCCAGCATGAACAGAGAGATATCATTATATTATAAAAAGGTTTCAAAACTACAGACACCAGAAACATGCCCATTTCATTTTTCTGGAAGGATGTGGTACAGACGTGGTTTTGTTGTGCGAAACCTGGGGTAAGTTCAGGTAAATTCATTATCCGAATCTTGATACAGAAAAGTAGTAGATTTCTAATTTTATTCTGTTTTTCATATAAATTTTTTAAATAATTGCCCTTTTTTCTATTTTTTCCCATGTTATAATTTTTTCCGTATAATTATTTATTAAGTTAGTCGAGAAAAACACTTGAAAACAAAATGAAGAGGTGATCAAGAATGAATGAAAGCTCGTTGAGAGTGAGAGCACTAGAGCACTGCAACCAGAAGAATCCAATATATTCTACTTTGAAGCACTATGTTGAAGTCCACGAAGAAGGCGGTGAGGTTACTGCCGACACACAAGATATACTTATTGTTGATTCGAAAACAGTCCTAATAGACGAGAAAGACACATATCGCAAGCTTCTCGAAATTCTTTTTGGAAAAGGTGGTTCTATTCTTTTTTTAGACCCTTGATGAGGAAACTAAACAGAGCTTAAACGAATATACTGGGTTCTATTCCAGTGGAGATTCCTATGCTTTCTTTGTATCTGCCAAAAAAGACTTGCTCGAGAAAATTGAACTGCACATGTATGAAATTAAAAGCAAGGACGAGTACGAAGAGTCTGAATCCCTTTCCTCGTCCTTTGAAGAATCCGAAAAAAAAACAACCAAAGAAGAGTGGAGGTGAAATTACAACCATTCCGTCACTTGCTGAGGGAATCAGCCACGCTGATGCAAAATTGTATTGTGAAAGCTTGCTGATGATCTATTTTGAGCCAGCTTCAGATTCCTACTACCCACCTGGTCCAGAGTACAAGAAGTGGATATATTCACGATATTATCCGTGGAGTACGTGGCCACAAGAAGAATGGAAAGGACATAAACCTGAAACTCAAAGCACAAATGGAAACCTGACGTACACAATTGTTGTTTTCCTAGATGAGACAGCATTTGGTTCATTTCAGTGGATCTACATGGATGTGAGAGGAATTTGGTCCACATCAACGTCAGGTGCAGGCACGAATGCTGACTATTATCTGGAGCGCGGATGGTCTATAGAATGCACTGAAATTTCGATTCCAACTCCAGTGGATAATAATGTCCCTCTCAATTACTACGATTGTTCTCCAAAGAATGTCAATAATCAGAAGACTGCGACCACAAGTGTAGGATTTGACGTTGATTACAAGACAGGCACTTTCCATTTCTCAGAATCTGTTACTGAATCTATATACGACTGGAAAATTGTGCTCAACACGATAAATAATTGGACCTACGACCAGAACTCACCCTACGATGGTAAACAATCATGGGACGAATTCCCGAAAGATTCAGTAAAGTATGATGCTGGAAAAGCGAGACACGAAATAAAACTATTACCAGAATTGTCAAGGAAGGCGATAGATTTTGACACAATGTCCGTTTGGCGTAATAATATGGTGAGCCACAATCAAATATGCATCATGCATTACTTGAGAGTTGAGTATGGCTGGGAGGCAATCAAGAACATTTGGCCTACGTGGAGTGGTTTTTTCTGGAGTGAAGCAAAACATACGACAGAGTACCTTTATGTTGACCTGGGACAAGTCACTTGATTGTACTGTTTTTAGTACATGAAAACCGCAAGAAAGAAGATAGACCTCAAGAAAGAAGATAAATACATAAAGATAAATACATAGTTGCAAGATCCATCAAACGCCGTCTTGCCAAAAGTACATAATTCACTCGAAGGAAGCGGTTCAAAGGTGAATCTTTCTTCCAAAACTTTTTAAAGAATCCATCTCATCAACCTACATGACTGAACTGGACATGTTCCTCGAAGAAAAGGATGAAATTGCCCTAAATACCAGAATAAACCTTCTCCGCGATAGAATTTCCCCAGAGACAAAAGCATTAACCACAATCGTCATTAAAAGTGTAAGAGAAACCCAGCTGCCCAATGGATCATGGGGGAACACCATCTACAAAACAATTCCCACCCTTAGACTGCTAGTTGATGCCCACAAGCACACTACTGCTCTCTTTCAAAAAGGATTCGACTGGCTTCTCTCGCTAAAAGGTCCTTCAGGATTCCATGAATACAGTGAAGAAGGACAAAAAGTGTACTGTAGAGATGAATACTGCCCATATGGAAGTGAACTGGGCAGCCCTGAACTGACTGGGAGGGTTTTGCATTTGTGCGGAAAAGTAGGGTTCACGAATCCTGCAATAGATGAAGTGATAGAAAGCATGAAACAATTCCAGAGAGAAGATAATGGATTCCACGGACCCCAGTTCTGGGAACATGACAAAAAGAGCTGCATTGGTGCTACTCTCTGGTTAACTAGGGGACTTCTGAAGTTGAACAGAGAACCTGAAATTGTTGAAGGTGCTATCAATTTTATTGAGAACGCAGAGATCACCCATAATGTGTACCAGTTCTCCACTTCTGCTCTCGCATTGGAAACACTGTACTTGTACAACCCAGAAAAGACTGAATGCGTGAACGCTCACATTGACTACTTGCTCTCATTGAGAAATGGTAACACCACCTGGAACCTGGGTTCCAATCAACAAGATAGAAAGGAGTACCGACATCGCTTATTTACAGTATTAAAAGCAATCTCAAAATTTGATCCAGACATAATACCTGATTTGCAGTAGAACATTTGCTTTTCATAGTTTCACGAATTTTCTTTGGTAAGTTTTTCTCGGGAGAATACTTGTATGAGATCAATCACAGGTATAAATCTCTTTTACAGTGCAAGAAAATGAAAGAAAACAGAGGGATTGACCCCTTGTTGGAGGGGGGCCCTAGATAATTTTGTCCCAAAACCATGAGGAACCCAAAGATTTTTAAATATACGAAGGAAGGTGAAGAAACGGTTAGCCAACTTCATAAGTTATAATGGAGTTATTTAGAAAATAGAAAAACTAGGGATTAAAGAAGGTGTAGTTCCTATGCAAGAGATAATCCGTCAAGGGATCAATCATGTCCTTAATATGGGAGCTTCCTATGCCGAAGCTAGAGGAATCAAGGCTACTCATACAAACATATCTGCCAGAGATGGAGAAATTAAAAAAATACATGATTTCACCGATATAGGTATAGGAATTAGAGTATTTCATAAGGGTGGTATTGGATTTTCATACACCACCAATACAGATGATAAAAACCATATAAGGAACATAGCTGAAAATGCTTTTCGTATTGCGAAATTATCGGGGAACCATGAACCAGATTCAGGATCCGTAAGTACGCTTGAAAAAAACAAACCCCTCCAAGTAAAAGAACATCCTAAGGATATCCCCATTAAAGAAAAGAGCGAACTTTGTTTGCGAGCTTGTAAAGTAGCTTTGGACTATGATGAGAGAATAAGAACTGTGATAAGTAAGCTAGGAGAATATCACGGGCAGAAGTACTATTTGAACAGTGCAGGGGCGGATATATCTTATGAGTTCTTGCAGCTTGGATTTTATGTGCAGTGCCATGCCTATGAAAAGGGGACTACTACCCTGGGGTATGACGAGTGTGGTGGAACATACGGTTTAGAAATTTTCCAAAAGCCCCAATACACTATTGAGAATATAGCTACCAATGCTGCTGAGGAGTCTATTGAGGAATTAAATAGTAAACAAGCGCCAGAAGGTGCTTTTCCTGCATTAATCGACCCTTTTCTTGCAGGAATGATTGCTCATGAGTGTGTTGGCCACTTATTCGAAGCCGATATATTAGATAGGGAAAGTTCAGTGGAACTTGGGGATATAATAAGCCCTGAATCAGTTACTATTATTGATGAGGGAATACCACCAGAGGGAGGGTTTCATATACCCTATGACGACGAGGGGTTTCCTTGTCAGAGAGTGGAGCTGGTGAAGAAAGGAGTGGCTAATAGTTATTTGCATAATCGGAAAACTGCAGCTATGCATGGAGTAGAACCAACTGGAAATGCCAGAGCCCAGGATTATTCATTTGAGCCATTAGTAAGACTGAGAAATGTTTATTTTAAGCCTGGGCAAACTAACTATAAGGAAGTTCTTCAAGACATAGATGAAGGGATATATGCTATTGATTTTGTTAGCATAAATCGTAAGAAGGATTTTTTCTTTTTTAAAGTTTCAAGAGGGTATTGGGTTGAAAATGGCGAATGCAAATATCCATTAAAAGACTTTAAACTAAGAGTAAATCCTCTATCTGTTATGAAAAAAATAGAACTAGTTTGCGATGACTTTAGGATTGCATCAGATCCTTTTTATCGGTGCAAAAAAAATAATCAATACCTAATGGTAGGAAATGGAGGGCCTCATTTATATGTTCGAAACGTATTTTTCCAAAGAAGGTAATGTAACAGAAAAACTGATGGAGTTAGGTAAGGAAGCTATTTCCACTGCTACAATGCAGGGAGCTGATGAAGCAGAAGCATACCTTCTCCTTGAGCATTCTGATGTTATTGATGTTACTAATGAAAGTTGTTATGTAAAAAAGGGATGGAGAGGAGGAATAGGGGTTCGGACAGTAATTGATAAATCGATGGGATTTGCTAGTTCTTCAAGCTTTGGGAGAGGAGTAACCACCGAAGTAGCTAAGAGAGCTGTTAATATTGCGAAAGGAAGCTCAGCAACCCTCAAAAGAGAGTTACTACCTTATCCTCAGACCCCTGTGGGAATACCAGGAACCTTTGATAAAAGATTCCAAACCTTGGATCTATCAGCTCTTACACGTAGTCTCTCAGACCTATGTGGGAATCTCACGAGTATTAATGAAATAACAAAAACAAAAATTAGAATGAGAAATAAAATCAATTACCAAGTCGTAGTAAACAACCATGGCGTGGAGGTAGAGGACAGAAGCACCAGGGAAGAGGTTACATTTTTAGCGTATGCTAGTCAAGGGTCCAGAGATGAGATGTGTGAAAAATCTACTGTTTCTGATTCTAAGATGGGGTTAGAAAATTTAAGGAGCGGGCTACACAGTGCTGTAGAAAATGTTTTAAGTAAACTCAAAAGTAAAAAATTAGATAAATCGTTGAATTGCCCCGGGATACTAGGAAGGAGAACTATTCAGTACTTACTTTCCTATATATTTGTTTATGCCATTAATGGTTCCAATAAACAGACATCTCCATATAAGAATAAGCTGGGCGATTCAGTAGCTGCAAAGAACATAACAATGGTTGACGATGGAACCATGGAAGGAGGATTACATACAGGGCTTTTTGACCATGAAGGGGTCCCCAGACAGAAGACCACTATTATTCAAGAAGGGATTTTAAAGAACTTCATATATGATAATTATACAGCAAAACTAGAAGAAAAAACCAGTACTGGAAATGCATGTAGAGAGGGACCTGTTGTGTACCCCCCGTATGCTGTTCAACCTACAATTAAACCCTCTAATCTAATATTGGAGCCAGGTAATACCCGGCTCCAAGACCTGGTTAGTGAGATAAAGAGCGGAATTTTGGTTACTGGGATAAGCTCGTCAGATGGATATATGAATTTAGCTAGCGGAATATTTAAGATATATCCGAATACTGCATTTTGGATTAAGAATGGAGAGATAGCTTACCCCATTCGGGATTTTTTAATCACTGGAAATTTCCATGACTTACTTAAGCAAATATACAGGGTAGGAAGTGATTTGAAGAATTTTGGAAGGATCATATGCCCTTCAATTGCTGTTAAGGAATTAAAAGTATCTCTATTACATTAGTTATTCATACCTAAATGGAGGAGATAAAATTGCAGGAGTTCTTAAACAACATCTACAGAAATCGAATCGGAAAAAAAGAAATAAAAGCAGTAGAAAGAGTTCTTAAAAAAGGGCGATTATCTTACTATACCTCTCAAGAAGTTAAAAAATTTGAGCAAAATTTTGCTGAATATCTGGGCTGTAAATATGCTATAGCTGTAACCTCTGGAACTGCAGCGCTACATATGTCTTTGAATGCCCTGGAGATCGGCCATAAAGATGAAGTAATTATTCCAGCTTTTACTCATATTGCTGTCCCCTTATCCATTTTATATCAGGGAGGTATGATTACATTTGCTGATATAAATCCCTATGATTATTCCATTAATGTAGAGGAGATAGAGAATAAAATTACGGAGAGTACAAAGGCTATAATTGTAGTACATAGTTTTGGCCAGCCTGCAGAAATTACTAGAATTAAAAAGTTAGCAAAAAAACATGGTATAAAAGTAATAGAAGATTGCTCTCACTCTCATGGTGCAGAAATTAGCGGAAAAAAAGTAGGGTCAATAGGGGATGTGGGATGTTTCAGTTTTCAAGAAAGTAAAATTATGACCACCGGAGGAGAAGGAGGAATGATTGTTACAGACGATCAAGAGATTGCTAAAAAATGCAGAGAAAGGATTTACTTGGGTGAGGATTTGTTGACATATGGCTACCGAATGGATTCTATAAGAGCTGCGATCGGAAATGCTCAACTGGAGAAATTAGACCAGATTATAAAAAAAAGAAGAGAGATAGCAGATGTATACGCAAGGAATCTACCTGGATTTCTGGATAAGCCTAAAGTAAATAAAACTGTCAAATGTGTCTTTAACACGTATCCATGTCAGGTCGTGAACAAAAAAGTAAGAGATCGTTTAATTTCTGGCCTTCAAAAGAAAAAAATACCTGTGGAGGCATATATAGATAAACCTTTGAACAAGTTTAAAGTAATCCAAAAAAGAACAGACTTTGTTACAAATAGTTCTGAAAAATTTAAGAATTCAGAAATAGCCTGTAATAGAGTTGTTCTACTGCCTGTTTTCCCTTCCCTTAATAGAAATCAGATAGAAATCCTAATTAAGAGAATCAAAGAAGAGTTTTCCTCGCTACCGAGAGAATACTTTCATTTCTCCCAGTGTACTCTTCCCTGAGGGTTACTACATATCAGTACAGAGTTGAAAACCCGAAATAAAAGAGATCTATACTTTATAATCTATTACAAAATTTCATTGTCTAATTTTTAAAATATGAAATAAATGCAGTTATATGGAGTTGCAAAGGTTAATTTGACATAGCTTTAATACAAAAAGGTCCATCTGTTTTTCAATAAGCTTCATAAATAAAATCTTCTATAAAAAAATGTGTTTTTTGTAATAAAAAGAAAAAAAAGCATTAAACGTTCTTATATACGCTGGACAGGAACATACAATTCTAAATCACATTGGGAACAGGTACACTCTCTTTTTTTCAATTTTCTGCATCCAGCATTAGCAGCTAATTCTTTGTAATGGGGTTTCTCTCCATTTATGTCTGGTACACCGGTATACTTCTTTTCCATACACCAGATCATTAATAGGATTCAAAACCCAGAATTTGACATGGATGCATAAGAGCAAATAGTTATGACCATAAGAAGCCAGGTAGTGGCTGGGGATTAAGAAAGAAGAAAGGAGATGACATCATGGATATAAGTGAGATGTATAATGTCCTGGACAGTTTTCTGCCAGGATTTGGTAAGAAGGACAAAAAAGATATAAACAATGCAGTTTTTATTGCCAATGAACTGTTCAATTTAGGCCTGTCCCTTAAGTGGAGAGGAGCGGGCCGTCAAGGAATCCAGAGTCTCAAACTGTATGGTATGTTAGCCCTAAAAGGTTGGCCTTTCTGCTGTGTTGCACAATAAATTGTCAAAATACTTAATTTTCAGCATATGAAGAATTTTCTTACTAATGGTAATGCAAATCTCCCGAAACTACTGCGTCTTCTGTTGAATTGGCATATTTCTATTGGTGTTACACAGCATGTGCGATTGTATTGTAGAATATGAACTTCATTTTCACTTCCTGGATCATACCTTCTCGACTGGTGGCTCTCATATCCTCTCCAAATATCCTCTTAACTGCTGAGAAGAACCCTTCAGATGTCCAGCGCATGCCGTAGCAGTATTTCTCTTTCCACGCATTGTACCCAATTCTCTTCAGCTCTCTCACGCATTGTGCTCTGTATGGAGATCCCCTAGCGCGAGTGGAAGCATTCTTTCTCACTTTGATACCGCTTGTAATACTCTTTTTCTTTAGATAATTGAAGCTGTCTTTGTTAT
>Ga0209635_10004394_pt1 | contig 11057 bp, 10 predicted proteins | sample DeeMarSWOR230_32_FD_187463 | JGI IMG/M metagenome (GOLD analysis project Ga0209635, IMG submission 187463) | Marine sediment microbial communities from White Oak River estuary, North Carolina - WOR-2-30_32 (SPAdes) (version 2) | ecosystem: Environmental > Aquatic > Marine > Intertidal zone >...
ATACCCGGGCGTCTGGGCGAGTGAAAGGAAGATTTGTTCCATAGGCGTACATGTCAGCCACCACATTACCACGCACGGTTTTGCTCTCAATGTAAGTAACGACCTGCGGTATTTTAAATATATAAGACCCTGCGGCTTAGCAGGCGAAGTGATGACCTCGGTCTCAGAGTTATTGGGGCATCGGGTAGAGATGAAAACCGTCATAGGAGAACTACGTTCCTCCTTCTTGGAGATATTTGGCCTGAGCTATGAGCAGGAGAGTGATAGATGGCTGACTGGACTAGACGCCCAGAGTGGCTGAAGTTAAGCGCTCTTGAGCCTACGTCGTTGAACAGGGTGACCAAGCTCACCCGTGACTTGAAGCTGCACACCGTTTGTGAAAGCGCTCGTTGTCCCAATCGGGCAAAATGCTTTGCTGAAGGCACAGCCACATTTATGATACTAGGCAACATTTGTACTCGCAATTGCACCTTCTGCGCGGTTAACTGTGGCAAGCCACAAGCTCCCGACCCGCAAGAGCCGGACCATATTTTACAGGCAGTCGATAGACTGGGTCTGCGGTATGTAGTTATTACATCTGTAACCAGAGACGACCTTCCCGATGGCGGTTCCTCCCAGTTCGCCCAAACCATCAGAGCGATCCATAAATACGATTCGAATATCGCAGTCGAAGTCCTCATCCCTGACTTTCAAGGGTCAGCCTCTGCCTTGCAAACGGTACTGGATGCCTCCCCTGCTGTTCTTAACCACAACATAGAAACAGTGCCCCGGCTCTACTCCGAGGTTCGTCCGCAAGCGAAATATGGGCGGTCGCTCGACCTTTTAAAACAAGCTAAACTGCTGGATAGCAGCCTCGTGACCAAATCGGGGCTCATGTTGGGACTGGGTGAATCGCGGGATGAGGTCATTGGGGTAATGGCTGATCTTAGGGAGGCTGGCTGCGACCTTCTAACCATAGGTCAATATTTACAGCCTTCACTGGAGCACCACGAGCTGGTCCGGTACGTTCGCCCTGAAGAGTTTGAAGAGTATCAGATTGCGGGAAAGAAATTGGGGTTTGTCTCTATTATGTCTGGGCCGCTGGTACGCAGCTCATTTCATGCTGCCGAGCGGCATATCTCAGCAGCCCGGAAATTGAAGCAGAAGCCAGGTTCGTCTTGTATTGGAGGACAGTGCGGATTGACGTTTCTCGCTAGTCTCCATATAATACACTCAGAGCGTAGAGCGGGGAAGGCCTGAAAGCTTGGAGCGCACTGCTTCATTCAGCAAGGGACGCGAAATAGCAAGGAAAAGAGCGATGTGGACCGGCTAATGTAAATACCGGATGACCATAGGTTCGGAGGAATAACGCGAATACCTAAGAAATTGTGAGGTGACGATCATGTTTGATGTGATTATCAAGAACGGAAAGGTGATTGATGGGGCGGGTAACCCGTGGTTCAAAGCGGATGTGGGAATCGATGGACAAAAAATATCGGCAATCGGCAGGTTGAGTGCTGAAAAAGCATCAAAAATCATAGATGCTGATGGGCTGGCGGTATCTCCGGGCTTCATAGACATGCACTCTCATTCTGACTTCGAGTTGCTGGTGAATCCAAAGGCGGAGAGTAAGATCAGACAGGGAATAACAACTGAAGTTATCGGAAACTGCGGGGAATCTGCCGCTCCCTTAAATGACCTTATGAAAGCAGAGACCAGGAAGACCGACTCGCTCATTGAGGAAGCTGAACTGCAACTTGATTGGTCGACGATGAAAGACTACTTGAATAAGTTAGGCCGGCAGGGGGTGGCTGTTAATGTCGTTCCTCTGGTTGGGCATGGAAATTTGAGGGTTTATACCATGGGATTTGTCGATAGCCCACCAACAAAGACAGAGCTAGAGGAAATGAAGAAGAGGTTAGCGCAGGCAATGGAAGAAGGGGCCTTTGGCATGTCCACGGGGCTAATTTACCCACCCGGTTGTTACGCCGAAACTGACGAGCTGATAGAACTCTCTGGAGTGGTGGCAAGTTATGGGGGAATCTACACTTCGCATATAAGAGACGAAGGCGACAAAATGCTTGAGTCTGTGAAAGAGGCCATAGGAATAGGCGGAGAAGCCGGGATACCTGTTGAGATTTCTCACCACAAAGCTGAGGGAAAGGTGAATTGGGGGAAAGTCAAAGAAAGCCTCAAGATGATCGAGGAAGTTAGAGATAGGGGAATAGACGTAACTTGCGATGTTTACCCATATGTGGCTGCAAGCACCGTATTAAGCGCCGAGCTTCCCCACTGGGCTCATGAAGGAGGAACCGAAAAACTTGTTCAAAGACTAACAGATGCGGAAACCCGTGCTAGGCTAATCAGAGAGATGAGAGAAGAATCGCCAGATCAGGCAAGCATGCTAGAAGTCGACATATGGGATGTCACCCAAATAGCTCGATGCAAGAACCATCCAAATCTCGAAGGAAAAACCGTTAGCGAAATTGCCCAAACGAAACACATGGATGCGTTCGAGCTTGTATTTGACCTTCTAATTGACGACGCAGCTATAAGCATCGTGGGTTTTCACATGTGCGAAGACGATGTTTGCACCGTTTTACGGCATCCTGTGTCAATGATAGGAACGGACGCCTCGGCAGTTGCACCGTATGGAGTCTTGGGCAAGGGTAAGCCTCATCCGAGAAGCTACGGTACCTTTCCCAGAGTGTTGGGAAAATACGTAAGGGAAGAAAGGATATTGACGCTTGAAAATGCTATACGCAAGATGACGTCGTTACCGGCGCAGAAATTGGGGCTGAGAGATAGGGGAATAATCCGAGAAGGAATGCGTGCAGACATTACCATATTTAACCCAGAAACCATCACGGATAGGGCCACTTATCAGAACCCGCATCAGTATCCTGACGGCGTGGAATACGTGATAGTGAACGGTAAAATTGCGGTGGGAGAAAGAGGACATACTGGTGTACTGGCGGGCGGAGTTTTGCTCCCCCGCGAAGTTCCTGCTGGGAGTTAAGGTGCGCGATGGTTCCGACAAAATATCCAGAGTAAAGCTAGCTTTTACTTGCGAGTCTCTGCAAGGTTAGGGCAGGTCTTGGAATTCCGGGGGCGGAATATACTAACCAGGCCTATCAGTTGAAACCTATCGTCCCTGCAGTACTGTTGCCATTACACGGTCGGCCTACCAATGACTGAGTTCATCACTGCGCATCCAGCACTGAAGCAGGTAGAGATAGTCGGGCTATTGTTCAATGTGACCATGAGCACGACACTCATTGACACCACTCGGGCTGGTAAGATAGGTATGATAGGCTTGCCTGTGCCGCTTTCAGTGGCCCGGTGGCTGTATGGGCAAAGAGGTGGCGAGGTAAAGGTCCAGAGTTCACCTGAGGATGAAATTACATAAACACTCATATTGTTTCATTAAAACCACAGAGCTCTCTATTGCCTCTTGACACAGTAATGTTTACAATATCGTCGAGAGATATAGATGATAATTGATGCTCACGCACATGCCTGCGGTGAATTTGCAGACCCTGGAAAATTGACCGCGATTTTGGACCAGTTGGGGGTAGACAAAGTTGCTCTTTGTCCTGGACTGAAAGGGCACACTAGTGCACCCATTCCTCCAAATATCCCAATATCAGCTATCAAGCAACACCCTCTTTACGGACGATATTTCATAAATCCCGGAATCCGATTCAACTATAATTTCCTATTAAGAGAGAAGCAGGATGGCAATGAATTTGTCTATTCTCTGGCTAAAGAACAACCGGATAGGATAATTCAAATATATTGGTTGAATCCACGAAAACCAGATTTCATAACGAAATTGAAGAAAGACTTGGAGAGATGGCATTTTAAAGGAATAAAGCTACACCAGGTATGTACTCCATTTAAGAGTGATGGAATGGAGATTAATGATATAGCTAGAGTCTGTGGAGAAAGGCGACTCCCACTGTTTATTCACCTGTGGTCGGATAGAGATGTCTTAAAACTGCTGAACCTTGCGAAGAACTATCCTGGAACAGATTTTATACTGCTTCATCTGATAGGATTAGAGGCAGTTGCAGAGCAGGTCAAATATACACGAAATATTTATTATGAGATTTCTCCTTTTTCCTATATAAAGGAAAGCAGGTTGAAATATGCAATCGATAACCTGGGTGCGGACCGTGTTATACTAGGCTCCGATACTCCCTGGGATAAGGACTCTCTGAAAAATAATATGGCAAGAGTCGATAGATTAAGTATTGCTGGTACTGAAAAAGAGTATATTCTAGGAGGTAACATTAGGGATATTTTGAAGCTATAGTTACTTAGCGTTATCCAGAAGCAATTACTGCAAGAAAATTCGCACTATTAACTAACCGCCATTTGCAGTAAATGTCCGGAATGTCTCAATTACTTGTTTTGTTACCTCATTATACGAAATGGCAGAATGTTAACTTAGGGATAGCAAGGAGGAGGAGGAAGGTATAGCTGGTGGTTTTAACACCTTTTCTTAGGCCTCTCAGGTGTATTCTAGAGGGAATTCAAGGGATATTAGCCAATTACTCCTGCTACAGATTGGGGATCATAACATCTGCACAAACTAGCCTTTTGTTCCTTGATCCCCTGGTCCCCTATTTGCACTCAGATACACCCTGCTTGCGACATCGAACGCAAGGTACAGGTTGTTATTATCGAAGAGGTATAATCACTTAATAGTTTCATCGGAGGGCACGACAAATCGATGGCACTTGGAAGGGAAAGAGGCCTTTTGCTAGCTACGTTGCTAGAGAATCCCGAGACAGTTATCTGCATTCACCTGCTCACCCGGGGTGACTGCAAGGTCTACATGTCTGGCGACCAACGTCTTGGATTAACGGCTGTTCTCCAACCGAAAGCGCTGCCGGCGGAACCGGTTGGTTTTGGTTCGGACGCCAATGCTATATGGCAAGAGCTCAGCCAGGTCAAAGGCTGGCAGTGTATTCTGGTAGACAAAGAGGTTGCTCCCCCGCTTGCAAAAATCATCTCGAGCCAATTGAAAACACCTATCTGTTTCCTAGACGACATCTATCACGTCCCCCGGATGCAAGTTTTGTCTTTCGAAAATGAGTCGGTACGCCGGTTGGTGCTTGACGACCTCTCGCTACTGGAGGCCTTGCCTCACGAGGCACAACCGGTCGGGTTTTGGGGAGACCTCCGGACATCGCTGACAAAGGGACTGGTAGCGGGTGCCATTGTCGAAGGTAAGGTCGTGGCCACTTGCTTTGTGGCCGCTCGTGCACAGCGATATGTCGATATCGGCGTCTATACTCTGGAGAATCATAGAAGGCGCGGCTTAGCCGCAGCTGCTGCTTCGATTGTTGCACGATCAGTGCAAAGTGACGGGCTAGTTCCGGTTTGGGGCTGCGGTTCGCATAACCTCCCTTCGCTCAAACTCACCCGGAAGCTAGGATTTGTCGAGGTTTCGAGGCGCACATATGTGATTATCGAAAGGTATCTGGCGGACGTCTCGAGGCGGACATATCCTGAGCACAGTGAAAGAGAAGGTAAAGCCGCTGCATGAAACAGTTCCTCCATTTGGGGTAGAACTGAACAATCGCGTATTTTGTTGCCTTAACCCTTGCGTGGTATTGAACGAAATAGCGTAAAGTTGGCCAGGACAGGCTTTTACTGCCAAGAAGGAACGTTGGCCTAAAAAGGTATTGATAAATTGTTTTACCGTGATTAAAATCTTAGGCAGATTCAAGCGATAGTCTTCTGAGGAGGTGCCTAGAATTGAGCGATAATAATTTCAAACAATATGATTTTGAACACCCCTCTATCCTCTTTATCTTGGAAGACAAACTCAAGGGTCTTCTCGGAGGACCCCTCTTATACAATCCATATTTCAAGACATTCGGATTAAAGGGAAATGAAAGTGTTCTTGATTTCGGTTGTGGCGGTGGGGTCGGTTCGCAATGCCTCGCTAATCTTCTTGATAAAGGTGGACATCTTACGTGCATCGATGTATCACGTTACTGGATAGAGAGGGCCAGAAAGAGATTGGATAAGTACTCAAACGTTGAATGCAAATCGGGGGATATCAGAGAGCTGGACATACCCGATTCTTCATTCGACGTCATATCAACTTTTCACGTTATCCACGATATAACCCCAGCCGAGAGACAGGATATTGTAAAGGCACTATCTCAGAGATTGAAGGCAGGTGGGTTGTTCTTTATCAAGGAACCGGTAAAGAAGTCCCATGGTATGCCAGTTAAAGAAATACGAGTCCGGTTGTCAGACGCAGGCTTGAACGTAATTGAACACAAGGAGACTAAATCAGAATATACGGGTAAATACCAGAAATCTGATTAAGGTGTGGTATATTACCCTATCTTAGCCTATTCATATTGTGCAACAGAAGTCCATATTGTTCAGTTCAGACAACAAAAGCCTGTGTTGTTGCACATTAACTTGTTTTGTTACCTCACTACACAAACTGACAAAATGCTAACTGCTAGATAGCTCATCCGAGAAGTCATTCGGGGCCTAAATTGGTAAGTGTTATAAAGGTTTTATGTGGCTTAAGTGTTTAATGCCCTTTCTCAAGCCTCTGAGGTGCATTCTAGAGGGAATTCCAGAGATACCGTAGCAATCAGGCCTACTTAAATCAGGTATTATGTCCCCGGAATATGATGCGACCCCGATATTGCCTGGCTATTTTATCTTGTTCAGTCTACTTATTCACCGTCCTCCCGGGAGATAGGCTTTTGATATCCAGGAATCCCTTAATCACATCCTGGTAATCATGGAAAGCCTTCCTCCCCTTATCGGTCAGTTTTAGTAAAGTATGGGGCTTCTTATTCTTGAATTCTTTGACAACCTCAATGTATCCAGCTTCTTGTAGCCTGGTAACATTGGCCGAAAGGTTCCCCCATGTTAGTCCCGTCTGATTCAATAAATAAACTGCATCTCCCTCTTCAACGACAGATAGGTATGTTAGTATCGATAGCCTTGCCGGCGAGTGCACCAACCGGTCAATATTCATAATTTCCGATAAGGAGTCTGTTGTTTGCTTTTTCCCCTGATTTTCCAACTCTTTCATACCTCAGGTTCGTGATATTTTCTCAGGAAAGCTATAAGGAAAACGGTAGCCATGCCCAGGAAAACAAAGGCGGTAAACAATATTGTCGCTGGTAATATATTTCGAGAAACGATAACTGTCTCCAGGTATTTACCTGAGGGGAAAACGAGACCAACTAGCGCTCCGTAGACATACAAACGCTTCATGTCCAGGAAATAAGCTGCGGCACCAAATACAATGATTGGTATCACGATGAAGGGTATTTGACCAACGAAAATATGCCTCAGGGAAGCATTTTTCGTGAAAATATAGCCCACTATTGCCCCTGCTATTAGAGTTAAGATTGGCACGATGATGAGCTTACTTAACTTGCGCCGTCTTTCGGGTAAAAACTTCACACGTCCAAGGCGGGGAATAATAACAAACCGCCTGACGAGAAAAACTACAAAGAGCAGTATCAGCGCTATCGGCAGTGTAAGAAGGGCACTTTGCCAGTCGCCAAAGCCGGACCGGCTAAAAAGTGCTGGAAGTCCCAGTTGTAGAAGAAAGATACCGGTAAAAGCTTCGATAAAACCGCCCTGAAGGAAAGAGGTGAAAACCCTGCGTTCTATTTGTTTCTGATCCGTAGTTTCCATAAGTATATCCTCCACTTTAAATATTAAAGTACTTTAATATTATAATAATAACTATTTTTTGTCAAGAGGCAAATTACTTTCATCACGGAATAATAACGGAATAATAATTGAATTCCAGCGACTCCCTGCCAATCAGGCCTGCTGCAAATCAGGTGTTATGTCACCAAAAGAGCACCGCATTTCAGTTTTTCACAGAGTAGTGCGTAGTTCAGCTTTGGCGATGAACGTCCATCTTGTTGGCATTCAAGAAATGTATACAGAGTCCCTGCCTATATCATCACAGCTACTGGAGTAGGGCAGCGGCCAATCAGAGCATCGGCCAGGTCTACTCCAATACTTTCTTCATTTCTTCAAATTCTTCCTTAGTAATCTCTCCTCGGGCAAAGCGGAGCTTCAGTACTTGAAGAGGGTCCTCTGGCGAAGTTAGAGGACCCCGCTGCTCGGTTGTACTCGGGGATGTGGTGTCGCTACTCATTCGCCTGAGATTCTCTTGAATGAGCCTGAAAATGTAATCCACTTGACCTTCCCGGAGGTTGTCTAAGATCAGGTCCTCGCTCATGAATCGCCGCTTTATGGTAATGGTAGCAAACAAAATTCCCTTGTCGATTTTCAGATTGGCCATGTCTTCATATCTGTAATCTTCAATCACCTTGTGTAATCCCAGGCTTGACGGAGAGCACCTGATTATCCTATGGTTAGTGACTATTATGGAGTCCGGTGTGATGGCTGCCTTCAGTCTCGATTGCTTTATGACTGCCATAACTTGTTCATCCGCCAGCAACATCTTTTTAATGGCCTTCGGAATTTTGAGTGTCTTGCCTTCTTCGTTCATCAGCCGCTCCTAATCGTCGCCATAATGAATGATAACCTGGTCAAAGGTCGACTTTGACCCTGAGGTTGTTTCGTGTCTTTCGCTTTCATCTTCGCGTTAAAGATAAACTACTACTCATACCATGTCAATAGTCATAACTACGGATTGATTGGTGGGTAATACATGCTTTTTTCGTTACCTATGGCGTAGTAGAATAGCAGAGTATCGAGGCATATCTCGACGAAGAGTTTATTATGATTTGCCATTGACATGGATTACACCCGACTTCATAATATCGCTACTGATGGAGCGGATTTAGGTACTAGTGTTAGCCGCTCCACAGGTTTGGGTGATAGCTGCCAATATGACATCACAAAAAAAGCCTGGTCGTAGGGGATCTGAGCGAATGTCGGATTTTTCATTTCGCGGAATGGAATTTTTATTCAAGGTTATAGACTTCGTTTACCCATATATTGACAAAAGGGTACAGAGGTTCGGCATCCGACCCGGGATGACCGTTGTAGATTACGGATGTGGACCCGGTCGATACACAACCAGCTTTGCACATCTGGTCGGGGACGGAGGAAGAGTATTTGCTGTCGACATTCATGAACTCGCGATTGATGGAGTAGAGAAAAGAATTAAGAAGCAAGGGCTGAAGACAGTTACTCCTGTATTGGCGAAAGGTTATGATAGCGGGATACCAGATGGCGTAGCAGATATCGTGTGCGCAATTGATATGTTCTTCGCAATCAATGACCCAACGGCATTTCTGAAAGAAATACGACGAATAACTGACCCGGAGGGCTTTCTTGTAATTGATGATGGTCATCAGTCACGGAAAAAAACGAAGCGCAAGATTGCTGCTTCCGGATGCTGGGAGGTAACGGAGGAGAGCAAGGACCATCTTAAGTGTAAGCCATTATCCGTTGCATGAAGGTTGGATAGGTCAGGATGCGAGAGTTGAATATGTCCGACCCTGACCAATCAATTGTTTTGTTCAGTAACTTACGTTAGCCTTTTTGATCAATGAGCCACGATCCATCGTTTTGTTACCTTACTACACAAACCATTGAAGGGTGCTTTTTATTGTCGCGAAGCTGGTCAGCTATTTACTTTTGGAGACAAATTCTTTCACCCTTCTCTCAAACACCCCTCTCTCCGAAAGCCCCCTTCGATGGCATTTAAGGCCGATGTCGGCGCTTCGGGTTAAGCACCTGCTCCACAGAAACAAAGAAGGCATCCAAATCAATATGGAAGATACAGCGAACCATGAAACGGTATATAAACCAGCACACGGAGCTGATAATGCCAATCTTTCGTTGGATTGTTAACTCTCTTGTCCCATGGTTAGGAAAAAGACCTCTAACGCTTAGGGCGACTGGAAAAATGCACAAATCGTCATTTTGTTGCCTCTTGTTATTTGAGGTATATACGGAGTAGAATACCATAAGTACGTGGTTAAGAAACTTGAAAAACTAGACAGACTCTATCTCTGTATAGTCTGGCGTTAATCGACAAAGAGAAAGGTGCACAGTGGAAGAACAATCTGAACAACCGAGGTTTGCAGTACTGATTGATGGTGACAATGCTCAAGCGTCCCTTCTTCCTCAAATCTTAGCGGAGGTTAGCAAAGTTGGACTGATAACGGTCAAGCGGATATACGGAGACTGGACCACTACAAACATGAATAGCTGGAAGAACTCGCTTCATAAACATGCAATTCAGCCCATGCAGCAGTTTAGGTATACCGTTGGCAAGAATTCTACAGATAGTGCGATGATAATTGACGCGATGGATCTGCTCCACAGTAAGAATGTGGGCGGCTTCTGTATTGTTGCCAGCGACAGCGACTACACACGACTGGCAACAAGAATTAGAGAGGAAGGCCTTTTCGTTATTGGAGTGGGAGAGAAAAAAACTCCGGAAGCTTTCATCAAGGCCTGCAACCAGTTCATCTATTGCGAAAATCTAATCGGACCTAAGGAAAAAAGAGAGAAAGACCCAGAGGAAGAAAAGTCTGATGAATCTGACCTTTTGAACCTTCTTCTCGAAGGGTTTCATCTAGCTGCGAAAGAAGAGGAATGGATTCATCTGGCGGCATTAGGCCATGTTCTACGCCAATTGGCTCCAGCATTTGATCCCCGTACTTACGGTCATCAACAATTGCAGTCGCTCATTAGAAAATATCCAAAAACATTTACGCTCAAACGAGATAAATCAATAAAACCACCGGTGGTCTATGTAGCACTGGCAGCTCCTAAAGCGGATGCAGACTAGGCATGAACTTACAGTAGATCCTAGCCTCATAATAATAATATGGGCGCGGCAGGTTTGAGGTGGAGAAACAGTCCACAAAGATGCGGCTCACCTAACAGAGCATCTGGTTACACGATAGCCGGAAAGTTCAGCTTGCACATTCTGTGTTATTTGTGAAACAACAAAAAGCCAGATAGTTACCTATGACCAATGAAGTTGCAAACGTGGCTTGAATCTTCTATTGATACTGTTATCCCATCTTGCTAACATTCCTTTAAAACAGAGTCATAGGCCCAACAACTAGATGGCAGAG
>Ga0209635_10004395_pt1 | contig 11054 bp, 10 predicted proteins | sample DeeMarSWOR230_32_FD_187463 | JGI IMG/M metagenome (GOLD analysis project Ga0209635, IMG submission 187463) | Marine sediment microbial communities from White Oak River estuary, North Carolina - WOR-2-30_32 (SPAdes) (version 2) | ecosystem: Environmental > Aquatic > Marine > Intertidal zone >...
TTGTTCAATGAGACGAAAGATTGCTAAGCCAATCCCCACTGCCTCTTCAGTTCTAATAGTTGCCACTCCTTGGTGACTAAGCAAATTGATAGTATGATTAGCAACCGAAGAAAGCCGATATCCCTCCCTCTCCAAAATCTCAGCCAATCCTTCCTTGTGACTTCCAAAAAGCAAGAGGAGCCTGTTTGCCTGTTTCCATTGCCTGCGAAGGAGATCCCGCTTCTTACTTATGGCTGCTCCCCTACGACTCAGAGCAACAATATAACCGTAAGAAGAGGATTTCAACAAGAATTCACCCAATAGTGAATGTGCACCAGTCACCTTGTATCCCCAGTAAATCGAAGGTCGAGGAGGACGAGATGGACGGGCTACTAGATCACCTGACTTTGTACGCACAATTTTCACTGTCATACGAGTTGGTAAATCAATCGATTGTGCATCAAGAAGTGGAAGAAATGTCTCGACTCCAACATCTATTACCCTCAGGTTTTTTTCTTTGAATGCATAACCATCGCGGATTTCTTCTTGTTTGAGGGCTCTACAGTGTTTCTCAAGAGGATGATGGGGTGTACGAAGAGGAGGAAGAAGTCCAGCATATTGTAATTCTGATATTTTTCCAAAAAGATGTTTCCGGAGATATTGGGGTGTCTCTACGTATTCAAGAACTCTTGTAATTAATTGCTGATTTCTTGTTTGTTTTCGGTTTTCAGGGTCTAAATAGACTAAAATCTCATCAACCTGAAAGATCGCTGCTGCTCGTGCTATTCGACCAATTTGTTGCGTTTTTTGGGCTTTGTTAGAATATATGTCGATAAATGAGGATGGAATTGCAATTGCGAGGGCGAGCGGAGTGTTACCTGATTTTTTAACTGTCATTCTTAGATACCATTGTCAACCTTTCACGACACCCAATGGTACTTGGCATGCCACTTTGCGAGAAATATCAGCTCCATGTACAGAATCAACAACGATGTGAACGTCCTTGTAGGCCTTGGGTGCCTCTTCTGCCAGGATCTTGGTTCCAGTTGACCGAATAACCTCTCCTTTCTGTTCAAGAGCTTGTTTGATGTCACGTCCATGATATCGGCGGATTGCGGCTTTGCGTGACATAGCACGCCCAGCACCATGGCATGTCGAACCGAAAGTTTCCTTCATGGCTTGTTCTGTACCCACGAGAACGTATGAAGCGGTTCCCATCGAGCCACCAATTAATACCGGTTGCCCCACAGAACGATAGGCTTCAGGAATAAGTGGGTTCCCTGGTCCAAAAGCACGTGTTGCACCCTTTCGGTGAACGTAAAGATCACGTTTGGTTCCATTCGTCTCATGCGTTTCGAACTTGCAAATATTATGTGTCACGTCATAAACAAGATTTAGACCAATCTTCTCCCAATCTTTGCTGAATACCGCTTCAAAGCCTTCTCGAATCCAATGGGTCATCACTTGGCGGTTACAGAAGGCAAAATTGACAGCGGCCTTCATCGCCGCATAATAGTCCTGTCCTTCAGGTGACGAAGCGGGTGCGCAGACAAGTTGCTTATCTGGAAGCCAAATGTTGTACTTCTTTACCGCCGTCGCCATGCGTTCAAGGTAATCTGTTGCAACCTGATGACCAAAACCACGAGAACCACAGTGCAACATGACGACAATCTGTCCTGATTCAAGACCAAACGTCTTAGCTGCATTTTCGTCAAATATTTTCTCTACTTTTTGCACTTCTAGATAATGATTACCCGCACCTAACGTTCCTAGTTGCGGTCGACCACGCCGTCGAGCCTTCTCTGTTATACGCGGTGCCTTGGTGGCTGCGCCTTCCATTCCTCCAGTTTCTTCACAGTGAGTGAGATCGGCTTCAATCCCATGATCATTCTCAATCGCCCAACGTGCTCCTAGTCGTACGACATCGTTAAATTGACCATCACTTAATCGCAGTTTACCCTTTGAACCGACACCCGCGGGAACACGACGGAAGAGTTCGTCCATTAGTTGGCGCAATTTTGGTTTTAGGGCATCTAAGGTGAGATTGGTTCGAAGCAAACGAACGCCACAGTTGATGTCAAAACCTGTACACCCTGCAGAGATTATCCCCTCTTCGGCATCAAATGCGCCAACTGCACCCATGGGTAATCCATAACCCCAATGTGCGTCAGGCATTGCAAGAACCGGCTCAACAGCTCCGGGAAGGGTAGCTACATTAGTGAGTTGTTCAACGGCAGCATCTTCTAAAGCGTCAATAATTTTGCGTGAACCAATAATTTTAGCGCTTACCTTCATTCGTTCTCGTGCTGACTTATCCAACCACCAACGGAATTCATCTTGTTGCTTCAATTTCTCCTTCATTGTAATATGCGCCTCCTATCGTTTAATCTCGTTAAACATCAACTACCACCGTAGCAATGTATTGGTTATTAACCCTTTCAAGGGCAAACCGATGAAATGTCACTCCTTTAACATGAGTTCGAAGTTCGGGCATCGTTCGACTTCCTTTTGCTATCCCACTCAGATGCATTTTCTTTTCGGGAGATTCATTAATTTCTTCGACAGAAAACTCCGCAAAAAATACGCCTTCCACTTCAAATTCAAGAAGAAGATTAGATAACCAATCATAAAGTAGTTTTTCTTTATCTAGGCCCTTTGCCTCAACTTTGACTTGATTATCAATCCTGATTTCCTCTAAGTCATACATTATGCCAAACATCGCCATGGCTGCATGTTCGAAGACTTCAGAAAGTGTGGTTCCATATGCCCGAAACATCTGATCCGATGTAATCTCGTCAAAGTACTCATATTTCACAGATTACCACCAAGTGAAACACTTGAGGAAATGACAGGTTTCCCGCTTTTTAACATTGGCGTTTCCATGGTCAAGAAAAGGAACGACTCCACAAGTCTTGATATAGGGAAAGTGGCGCCGGGTAAGGGATTCGAACCCTTGCGGCTCGGAAGCCACAGGCTCCCTTGAAACGGTATTCACATACCATTTCTCAAGGCCCGCGCCGTAACCACTTGGCTAACCCGGCTCCTGAAAATGTTACGAAATTTTTCAGACCTTCGTGTAGGATGGTACTTTTAGTTTAAAGGAATAGCGGTGTGGTCGAAAGTTTGCCAGCGAAATACCTCCAATTTAGCCTATTTTCCAATAACTCCCCAACTGTCAAGGCAGGATACGGCGGCTCGAACGTTGAATCATTCGATTCAGAACACGGGGTTCTTGGGGCGGTTCGTCCAATTCTTGACCTACAAGGCAAAGAAAGTGGGTAAAAGAGTAATAAGGATTGATGAGGCGCAGACAACCAAGAGGTGTTGTGTTTGTGGCAAGGTTCGGGACCGACGGTTATCAGAGCGCATTATTCAGTGCGATTGTGGAACCTCTTTTGATAGGGACCAGAACGCAGCAGTCAACATCATGGTGCGGTTTCTATCGCAGCAACCTCCTGTGAACGGGGAACCATTACAAGATTTCTTGTTTGGTTTGCATCGACACACAGCCCTACCCCAAGCTACCTGGGTAGTGGACTCGATGGAAACACCTGCCTGAAGGCAGGCGTAGTTCACACAAAACACTTAAATCACGGCGCTTGCTTCCGAGCCGGTAAGCCGTAAAAGCAACGCCTTATTTGGTTGATAGTATTGCTTTCCCGGCATAGTTAATCCCTTGGTAGTGGAATCCATGGGTCATCGAAAAAAACATGCCCCCAGACATGGTAGCCTTTCCTACCGTCCCCGAAAACGTGCGCGTCGTCTTAGTGGACGCGTTCGTCATTGGCCTACACATGTCACAGACCCTCAAATTCTGGGCTATGCCGGGTATAAAGTTGGTATGACGCATGTGATCCTAGTTGACGACAAACCGAATAGTCCCTGGTATGGTCGTGAGATAAGTCGTGCTGTAACAATTGTTGATACACCACCAATGCTTGTAGCTTCTTTACGAGGATATGGTCGCAATGGCGGGGGATTGCAAGTAATTGGCGAAACTTGGATGGAAAATCTCCCTAAGGATATCCGTCGAACAATGCCCTGGCCAAAAGACTATGATGCCGCAGCCGCCTTGAAGAAATTCACCAAATCTCTTGACGACTTAGTTGAGTTACGAGTACAACTCTTAACGCAACCCCGCCAAGCCGGTATTGGACAAAAGAAACCTGATGCCCTTGAATTTGGTGTATATGGTGGGACAATAAACGATCAATTCGAATTCGCCAAGAACCTCCTTGGACAAGAAATTCGTGTTCGAGACGTTTTCCAACCAGGTCAATTCTTAGATATCATTGGAGTAACCAAAGGGAAGGGCTTTCAAGGTGTGATTAAACGATTTGGTGTCAAGAAACTCTCGCATAAAACTCGGAAACGAGTCCGCGCAGTAGGTACACTGGGTCCATGGCATCCAAACCGAATCATGTACACAGTTCCTCGCCCAGGACAAATGGGCGTCCATCAACGTACAGAATATAACAAACGGCTCCTAAAAATCGGCGAAAAAACTGACGATATCACACCTGCAGGCGGTTTTCCACATTATGGAGTACTACAATCCGATTTTCTTCTCATTGATGGTTCTGTTCCCGGACCTTCACGAAGATTAGTCAGACTAAGGTTACCCAATCGCCCTAAGCCGATTCCCGATAAGCCACCGGAGATAGTCTATATCAGCATGACAGCGAAGAAATAGTGAAGGAGGGTTACAAGTGGTGTCAATTAAGGTTCTAACATTAGATGGTAAGAAAAAGGGAACAGCGACCCTTCCTCCAGTCTTCAACACGCCACTTCGGAAGGACATAATTAAACGTGCAGTACTTGCGCAACAGTCCGCCCGTTATCAACCACATGGCGTGGATCCACTTGCTGGAAAACGAACCACGGCTGAATCATGGGGAGTGGGACATGGTCGTGCTCGAGTTCCACGACGGAAAGGTGGAGGTTATCGTTCTGCTTCAGCTGGCGCCTTTGCTCCTTTCACCGTTGGTGGACGTCGCACTCATCCTCCTGAAGCTGCAAAAAATGCTCTAGAACTCATCAACAAGAAAGAACGCCGTTTAGCAATTCGATCTGCAATTGCAGCCACAGCCCAAAACGACATAGTCAAAGCACGTGGTCATATATTTGAAGCTGATGAACTTCCCCTGATTATTGAAGATAAAATCCAAGATCTTCAATCAACTGAAGAAGTTAAGGAAGTCTTTGAAAACCTTGGAATCTGGTCTGATGTTGTTCGTGCTAAGAATGGAAGAAAGGTTCGAGGTGGTAATGCACGACGCCGTGGACGAAAATATCGTAAACCCGTTGGTCCGCTTATAGTCATAACTGAAGATAAAGGCATTCGCCAAGCTGCTCGGAACCTTCCCGGTGTTAAAGTCCTATATGTCTCGAAACTAAATGCCGAAGCACTTGCCCCCGGAACTCAACCCGGACGCCTCACGCTCTGGGCAAAATCAGCCATTGAGGCACTGGCAACTGGGCTTTATGGGAGTGGTCAATAATGGATCCTTACGATGTTATTATTCGAATGATGATCACAGAACGTGCATCAGAAATTGTCGAAAAAGAGAACAGATTGACCTTTATTGTTAATCGGAAGGCAACCAAGGGGCAAATTCGCGAAGCAATTGAAACGCTGTATGAAGTCAAGGTCATTAAGGTCAACACTCTTATTACCCCTGACGGAAAAAAGAAGGCATTGGTAAAGCTTTCACCTGAGGACAATGCCGCTGACCTTGCGGTGAAATTAGGATTATTCTAAATGGAGGATAAAACAATGGGTAAACGAATCTTGGTCCAACGGCGCGGTCGTGGCTCTCCAACCTTCCGCGCAAAAACACATCGACGTCGAGGAGCAGTAAAATATCCTCCCCTTGCGCTCATGAATAAACGCGGTTATCTAGCCGCGGATATTGAGGATTTAATGCATGATCCTGGTCGTGGTTCGCCCGTAGCAAAACTTAGACTCGAAGGCGGCGAAACTTATCTAGCCTTAGTCCCCGAAGGATCCGCCATAGGTCAACAACTGCGAATTGGTCCGAAAGCAGGTATTCGTGCAGGATACATCCTACCGCTGGGTAAAATTCCAGAAGGAACTCCTGTTTTTAATATTGAAAGTCAGCCTGGAGATGGAGGCAAATTTGTACGGTCGAGTGGCACCTATGCCACCATCGTCACTCACACCCGCGGGAAAACCACCATTCGATTACCTTCAGGAAAAACGCGAACTTTTAATTCAACAGCACGAGCTACCATCGGTGTAGTATCAGGTGGCGGTCGACCCGAGAAACCCTTCCTTAAGGCAGGTAATAAACACAAACTTCGACACGCTAAAGGCCACACTTATCCCAAGGTTCGAGGTGTAGCAATGAATGCAGTATCTCACCCTCACGGTGGAGGTGCTCATCAACACCCTGGTGGTCCGACATCTATTAAACGAACGGCTCCACCTGGTCAGAAAGTCGGTCTCATTGCACCCAAGCGTACTGGTCGAAAGAAACGTGGATAGACCCAGGTACCTCTAATTAAGTCGACCCATTTTCACGAAATAAATGAAGTTATTTCTGACTCTGCTGAAACATACGCCAAGTTAATGCCATCGTTCTTGGATGCGCAGCCTTAACTTCATCAAGGCGATCAATGGCTGTATTTTGAGGCGTCTTGCAAACAATATCGACATTGGTATATGCCTGTTCAGCAATTTCTCGAAAGGCATCGATAAATCGATCTAATTCAGCTTTTCCAAATGTTTCTGTAGGCTCAATCATAAGGGCTTCTTCTACAATCGAAGGAAAATAGAAAGTTGGGGCATGCAATCCGCGATCTAACAATGCCTTGGCAACATCTCTTGCATTCACCCCAGTATCCTGCTCTAGCTGCTTTGCACTGAATACGACCTCGTGTTTCCGCCATACCCCTGAAGCATAAGGCACACTAAAGCCCTTGAACCCTTGTATTTTTTTCATGATGTAATTTGCGTTTAACACTGCATGATCTGACACTGCATGTAATCCTTGCCACCCCATTCTCATGATGTAGGCATAGGCTTTCAGCAGCACAGCAGCATTTCCTAAGAAACCATGCGTACGTCCAATTGATTTGGGACGCTCAATATCCAAAGAATAATTTTCCCCATCAAAGACAATAACAGGTATTGGTAGATATGGTGCTAAAGATGCTTTCACGCCAACAGGTCCTGCGCCTGGTCCCCCACCTCCATGTGGTGTTGCAAAAGTTTTGTGAAGATTCGTATGAATAATATCAAATCCCATGTCTCCGGGGCGAACACGGCCCAAGTTTGCGTTCAAATTTGCTCCATCGTAATACAACAAACCCCCTGCCTTGTGAACAATCTCGGCGATTTTCTCAATTTTTTGTTCAAAAAGGCCCAATGTGTTGGGATTAGTGAGCATAAGGCCCGCTGTTTTCTCTGATACTGCACTCTCAAGGGCTTTGAGATCAACTTGACCTTGCTCGTTAGAAGGAACAACAACAACGTCAAATCCCGCCATGGCTGCACTTGCGGGATTAGTTCCATGGGCTGAGTCAGGAATAATGATTTCCCGCCTTGATTCAAGATTACCATGATCAGCATGATAGGCTCTGATGATGAGAACGCCAGCCAATTCACCCTGTGCACCCGCGGCAGGCTGCAAGGAGAAATCATCCATACCGGTAATCTCGGAAAGCCATTGTTGTAATTCATAAAAGATTTGCAAAATTCCTTGTAAGGTTGAACAGTCCTGATGTGGGTGTAATAGAGAAAATTGTGGGTTCTTGATTACTTCCTCATTCATTGGTGGATTGAATTTCATTGTACAGCTGCCTAATGGGTAAAGACCCAAGTCGACGCAATAGTTCATCTGGGAAAGACGGACAAAGTGCTGCATGACTTCGGGTTCAGAGAGTTCAGGCAACGAAGGAGGAGTTGAACGACGTAAATCTTTAGGTAGTGTGGACGTGGGTTTTGGAAGTGCTTGTTGGACTGCCTTGCTTACTGCCGGGAATGAGTAGCCAATAGCTCCTGCTCTTGAACGTTCAAAAAGCAGGGCTTCATCCCATTTTGCCTGTTGAAATTTCATTGCCGACCCTCCATTGTCTGTTGTAAGGTTTTTGACAGAGAATCTATGGCAGCTTGAGTATGAACCTCTGTAACGCAAACTAGCGCAGATTGTCCAAAATCTGGGAAGCTTTGATCGAGAGGTATTCCAGCCAAGATTCCCCTTTCCTGAACACTCTTCAAAACGGTCCTGATGGGTAAACCCGCAGAGCTTGAATGCTTCGTATTTTTGATTTGGTAAACGAATTCCTTGAAGTGAGGTGCTTCGAATAGTGGCGCCTTTACTCCTTCCAAGGCGTTTAACTGTCGTTCTGCATAATGGCGTAATTGAAGTATTGTCTCACCAATTTGCACAAGACCGCTAGGACCTAGCAATGCAAGATAAATCGCAGCTGTGACAGCGGAAAGCGCCTGATTTGAACAAATATTGGATGTTGCTTTCTCGCGTCGGATGTGTTGTTCACGGGCTTGAATAGTCATCACAAAACCACGCTGCCCAGAGGATTGTGCAGTTGTTAATCCAATTATCCGACCCGGAAGTTGACGTATTAGCTTTCTTTCATCGCGGCTAGCAAAAATTCCCAGTAATGGTCCACCCAAATTGATAGGACTTCCCAGTGGTTGTCCTTCACCAATTACTATGTCGGCTCCATAATTTCCAGGAGCGCGAATGATACCAAGAGAGATTGGATCAATGCCTACGACTAACAACGCACCAGCATCATGTGTAATCTCTGCCATGGCATCAACCTCACTCTGGAGGTAGCCAAGATAAGCAGGATTTTCGAAATATACTCCTGCGGTGTCCTTATCGACAAGAGTTTTCAATTGCTCTAAATCGAGTTGACCTGAAACTGGATCATAACCAATACTATCTATGTTCATACCTGCAGGATTTGTGTAAGTATTCAAGACACCTCGGCGGTTTGGCGCAATCAAATTAGGAACTAGGAATTTCTGGCGCTTAGTAACCCGACTTGCCATCAAGGCTGCTTCGCCCAAAGCACTAGCCCAATCATACATCGACGCATTGACTACAGGTAACTCTACTAACTCGGCTATTAGACTTTGATATTCAAAAAGCGCTTGAAGCATCCCCTGACTGATCTCTGATTGATACGGAGTATAAGCGGTTAGAAACTCAGTCCGATTCACAATGGCTTTTACAGTCTCAGGAATAACATGATGCCAGACACCCCCGCCAAGGAATCCTTCTCCTTTAGGCGACTTCCAATTTTGTGCTAGTTGTTCAGCAATTTTACGAGTTACTTCAATTTCAGATAAGCTATCAGGAATCTTCAACCGGGTCTTTAGTTGAAACTTTGATGGAATATCACTAAATAACTCATCAATGCTTTTGATTCCCAGTGCTGCAAGAATCTCTGTCTCTTGCTCGCCTACAGTCGGTAAAAATGAATGGCGGAAGTCAGTCACTTAATCAACCTCACCCTTGTTCGCTTATTCCAACCAAAAATAGCTTTCTCCACAACTACGCTACTGAACTACTCAAATTCGAGTAGCTACTCTTAAATACTTGGAACAGTCAAGGCGCCCACTCCATTGGAGGTTCATTAGTGACCACCCCTAAATCTTCTCAACGGTATGGCACCAAAACAGTTGTGTACATAGCGATAATGGCTGCGCTGGGCACGGCTGTTTCTATTATCACGATAAACTTTGTACATCTCGGTGTTTGGCAAATCGCACTGGATCTGAGTCACCTTGGCACCTTTCTCGTAGCAATACCGGGTGGACCTATTCTTGGCGCCATAACTGGGGCTCTAGTTGGAATTTATCCCGGTATTGCATTCGGCTATGTCTGGGGGTCATTGGGAATCGTAGGCCTAATTGGACTTCCAGTAGGTAAAGCCATGGCAGGATTTACTACGGGTTACGTTCAACGTGTGCTTAAACGCCCTTTTCTATCTGTAATCATCGGGTATGTTCCTGAATGTATATTCACAGTCGTCCTATTCGTCTTCATTGTCCCCATTACGACGGCTATGCCTGTAAACATTGCACTTCTAATTTCTCTTGGTATTGTGGCTAAAGCATGGATAGAAATCTTGTTCATGGCCTTCGTCATGGAGACCATCTTTTTATCCCGTGGAATCGTGAGCATGCTTCGTACAATCTTTCTCGAATGGGATTACACTCCCTTAACTGAACTATAGCTGTTCACTCATGAGAACACCTCTTGACACGGCGTAAGATTTTTATGTCAGTGCAAGGATTGCCGTGCAGTTCATCCTATTGGAAATACCAACAGATACTATGGAGGAACACTATCATGGCACAAATGCAAGGCGTGCCGGTCTTAATACTCAAAGAAGGTACAGAAAGAGCCCGAGGTCGTGACGCTCGCGAAAATAACATTATGGCAGTGCGAGCTCTAGCGGATGCAGTTCGCTCATCTCTTGGACCTCGAGGTCAAGATAAAATGCTAGTGGATAGCCTGGGTGATGTTACGATCACAAACGATGGTGCCACTATCCTTGATGAAATTGAGGTTCAGCATCCTGCTGCTAAAATGCTTGTTCAAGTAGCCAAAGCCCAAGATGCTGAAACAGGTGATGGTACCACTTCTGCTGTTGTTGTTTGTGGTGAGTTACTCAAGCAAGCACTGGGGCTAATCACCTCAGGAGTCCATCCTACTGTAATCATTTCAGGTTATCGAAAAGCCGTTGACAAAGCTACTGAAGTTCTCGACGGTATGTCGGTCGAATGTACTCTAGAAGACCGCAACAAGCTACTCAAGGTCGTTGAGACCTCGATAGCTAGTAAACTCATTGCTGAAGCAAAAGACTTCCTAGCCCCCATCGCGGTTGATTCAGTTTTACAAATTACTGAGGAAACCAACAGCGGGCTCGTTGCCGATATTGATCATATCAAAGTCGAAAAGAAGGAAGGCGGCTCAGTCCGGGATACTCAGCTTGTTCGTGGCGTAATTGTTGACAAAGAAATTGTACATTCAGAAATGCCCCGACGTGTTTCAAAAGCTAAGATTGCACTGGTT
>Ga0209635_10004397_pt1 | contig 11054 bp, 12 predicted proteins | sample DeeMarSWOR230_32_FD_187463 | JGI IMG/M metagenome (GOLD analysis project Ga0209635, IMG submission 187463) | Marine sediment microbial communities from White Oak River estuary, North Carolina - WOR-2-30_32 (SPAdes) (version 2) | ecosystem: Environmental > Aquatic > Marine > Intertidal zone >...
GCCACCATAGTAATTGCCTCACCCACTGTTTTGGCCGGACCTCATCCGAATGTGGTTTATGCCGCTTATCTGGCAAATGCCTTAAGGCCAAAGCTGAAATTTGTATCGGTGATCGGCTCTTACGGGTGGGGTGGGAAGATGATAGATCAAATTACGGGTATGCTGAGTTCTCTAAAAGCTGAAATACTCCAGCCGGTTCTGGTGAAAGGTTATCCTAAGGAAGAAGACTTCGAATCCTTAGACCGGTTGGCAGACGAAATCCTAAAAAAACACAAGGAGCAAAAGCTTTGTTAACAGAGACCCTAACCGTGGAGGGCGCAATGTCTCATAATGGGGATAAAATTATTAGATGCCGAATTGGTGTCAAGATAGCCTGCTGGATGTTAAAAGGAAGCGTGCTCGGATTGATGATTTTTTTGATCTTTTCTTTTCCGTTTAGCATCGGCATTGCTCAAGAGCCAAGCAAAAGCGACGAGACCGAAGGCTGTCTTTCCTGCCACGCCTCGGTTACCCCGGGCATTGTGGCTGACTGGGAAAACAGTCGTCATGCCCGGGAGGTTCCTGCCGAGGCTCTCCAAAAAGAGAAACTGGCTCGCAGAGTATCAGTAGATAGCTTTCCTGCGCATTTGGCCATGACCCCGGTCGGTTGTGCCGAGTGTCACACCATGAATCCTGAAAAGCACAACGACACCTTTGGACACAACGGTTATCAGGTTCATATTGTAGTCACGCCTGAGGACTGCGCCACCTGCCATCCAACGGAGAAGAGCCAGTATGAAAAAAACATCATGTCTTACGCGCACATAATTCTCACCAATAATCCGGTTTATCACAGTTTGATGGTTGCAATCAACGGCATCCAGGATTTTGATGGAGCCAGGACATCGCTTACTGACCCGGACGAGGAGACCGACTTTGAATCCTGCCTGTATTGTCATGGAACCGAGGTTATGGTGCAAGGCATGGCAACCCGGCAAACAATGCTGGGTGAGATGGAATTTCCCATACTCTCCGGCTGGCCCAATCAGGGGGTGGGTCGTCTTAATCCGGATGGAAGCATGGGCTCCTGCGCTGCCTGTCATACCCGCCATCAGTTTTCCATTCAGATGGCCAGAAAACCTTATACCTGTTCAGAATGCCATAAAGGTCCTGACGTTCCAGCCTACAAGGTGTATCAGGTCAGCAAGCACGGAAATATCTTCTTCTCGGTTGGCAAGAACTGGAACTTTGAGCCAGTGCCGTGGGTTGTGGGAAAGGATTTCACTGCTCCCACCTGTGCCACCTGTCATATCAGCCTGCTGGCAACTGGCGATGGTGAGATTGTTACTGAGCGAAGTCACCAGATAAATGATCGTCTCTGGTGGAGGATCCTTGGCGTTATCTATGCGCACCCTCACCCCCAATCTCCCAATACCGCCATCATAACAAATAAAGCCGGACTGCCCATGCCCACCGAGCTTACCGGTGAGCCGGTGTCCGAATATCTGATCGATGAAGATGAGATGCTCAAGCGAAAAGAGACCATGCAGACTGTATGCCTCTCCTGCCACAGCACCCAGTGGGTGGAGAACCAATTTGCGCGCTTCGAGAACACCATCAGGACTACAAATGAGATGACCCTGACAGCCACTAAAATCCTGTCTGCCGCATGGGAGAAGGGCGTTGCTCAAGGGTTACCTCAGGGAGCCAACATTTTTGACGAAGCCATCGAGAAGAAATGGGTGGAGGGATGGCTCTTTTTTGCCAATTCCACCCGCTATGCCTCAGCCATGGCCGGAGCCGACTATGGTGTCTTTGCCAACGGTCGCTGGTATTTGTCCAAGAACGTTCAGGAGATGCACGACTGGCTACAGTTCAAGCTCAAAGAAGATGGTCAAAAGAAGTAGGCCATTAAGAAAAGCTTAATGAAAAGTAAGAGATCAGGTAGTAGCAAAAACAGATGAGCTGGTAAAAGAATCAAAGGAGTTAACACAATGAGTGAACTATCTGGCAAAGAAGCAAGCAAAAAAGATTTGCTAAAAGAGCTGGTCAAAAGACTGCACCAGGGTGAAAGTGCAGAAGAAATCAAGGAGAAATTCAAAGAAGCGTTTAAAGATGTCACAGCAACGGAGATAGCACGAATCGAAGAAGAACTCATCAAGGAGGGCATGCCTCCTGAAGAAATCCGAAAATTCTGCGACGTTCACATAGCCTTATTCCGGGAATCGTTAGATAAGGAAAAACCTATAGCACCACCAGGTCATCCCATCCATATTCTCGCAGAGGAGCATAATATCCTCTTGAAGTTTGCAGAAGAGCTGAAGGATATTGCAAAGGAGTTAATGGAAACAAGAGATTTCGCTTCAAACAGTGAGATCATGACCAAGTTAGGCCACAAAGCAGAGCATCTTAAGGAATCGGAGAGCCACTATTTGCGAGAGGAGAACGTTCTTTTCCCTTATCTGGAAAAACATGGGATCACCCAGCCTCCAGCCATGATGTGGACCGAGCATGATCAGATAAGGGAGATGAAGAAGAGTATTTACTCACTACTTGATTCTCTTAATAGGATGAATTCTCAAGATTTTGCAAACCAACTGAAGAAGGCTGCGATATCCTTGGCGGAAATGCTTTCCAATCATTTTTACAAGGAGAACAACATTCTTTTTCCAACGGCTTTGAAAGTGATAAGCCAAGATGAGTTTAAGGACATAAGACATCAGTTTGATGAGATTGGTTATTGTTGTTTCACTCCCGAATCCGCCAGAATAGCCACAGAAAGTAAGGAAGCACCCGCTCGTAAACCAGGAGGAGAAGGCATGGTTGCTTTTGAAACCGGTACCCTATCGAATGAGCAGATCGAAACACTTCTTAATACACTCCCGGTGGAGTTGACCTTTGTAGACAAAGATGATACGGTTCGTTACTTCAGCCAACCCAATGATAAAATTTTCTTAAGGACAAAGGCGGTGCTCGGCACAAAGGTGCAGCAGTGCCATCCTCAAAAGAGCGTGCATCTGGTTAATCAGATAGTGGAAGACTTCAAAAGTGGCAAAAGAGACCTAGCGGAGTTCTGGCTGGCCTTGAAGGGGAAGCTTATATATATTCGCTATTTTGCCGTTCGCAACAAAAAAGGAGAATACGTTGGATGCTTGGAAGTTACCCAGGACATCACGGACATAAAAAAGATCGAGGGTGAGAAGAGATTATTATAAGATGATGGAAAAAGAAGGTTCGTTAGCGAAAAAAGTAAGTCCAAAAACAAAAATTCCAAGCGATGACAAGTCATATTGCCGAGATGAGCGCATTAAAAGCAAACCGTAAATAAAGGGAGAAAGAAACCATGAAGGTTTTAATTGTCTACTATTCTGTGTATGGACATATCCACCGAATGGCAGAGGCGGTTGTAGAAGGCGCTAAAGAAGTTAAAGGTGCGGAGGTAGAAATGCGCCGCGCTCCGGAGACACTGCCAGAAGAGATACTTAAGCAAATCGGGGCACTCGAAGCTCAGAAGACATTTGCTCATGTCCCCATATGTACGGTGGATGAGCTGGCTTCAGCAGATGCCATCATCTTTGGCACGCCCACACGCTTTGGAAATATGTGCGGACAGATGCGCCAGTTTCTTGACGCTACCGGCCCGCTTTGGGCAAAGGGGGCGCTGGTCGGGAAGCTGGGAAGCGTATTTACCAGCTCTAATAATCAGCATGGAGGTCAGGAATCTACCATCCTCAGTTTTCACATCACACTCCTTCATCAAGGGATGATCATTGTGGGTTTACCATATAGCTTTCAGGGACAGATGCGCATCGACGAAATCACCGGTGGCTCTCCCTATGGGGCATCCACGATTGCTGGCCCCCAAGGAGAGCGTATGCCCAGCGAAAATGAGTTAGCTGCAGCGCGGTTTCAGGGAAAACACGTGGCAACCATAGCCTCCAAGCTGACCACATAGCATAGCCATCCTTGATGGCTGCTTATGTGGAATTTAAGAAGGAAAAGATTGATGGCAATGCATCCACAATTTCCAGAGTTCAAACCGATCGGGTTGGAGGATCGGGACTTCATTCAAGAGATCCTGGGGAGATATCAGCCTCAGACGTCTGAATGGACCTTTACCAATCTTTTCATATGGCGTTCTCACTATGGATTCCATTGGTCCAAGTACCGGGACTGGTTGCTTGTTCTTTGCACCAGCAACACCGGTGGTTTTTATGCCCTCCAACCTGTGGGGCCTCCGTCCCGACTGGAAGCCGTGCGTATGCTTTTAAAATGGCTTAAGGAGGAGAAAAAAGAGAAAGAGCCTCGAATTGAGCGGGCAGATAAGCTTTGTATTTCGGAAATCCAGGGGGCAACAGATCTTTCAGTCGAACCGACCCGAGACCAGTTCGACTACGTTTATCGAAGTGAGGATTTGATCAAATTAGCCGGCAGGAGATACCATTCCAAGCGAAATCACATCAGCAAGTTCCTGCGCACCAATTCATTCACCTATGCCCAGCTGGAAAGCGATCATGTGAGGGGATGTTCGGAATTGGCAGAACGCTGGTGTAAGTGGCGTCGGTGTGAGGAAGACATGAATCTTTTGGATGAATGGGAGGCTGTGCGAGAAGCTTTGAAGCATTTTAGTAGCTTGAGGATCGGAGGCGGGATGATCCTGATAGATAATAGGGTGGAAGCCTTTGCCATCGGAGAATTATTGAACCGCCAAACAGCGGTGGTGCATATTGAAAAAGCCAATCCACAGATCCCGGAACTTTATGCCTTGATCAACCAGCAATCCTCTGAGAGAAGTTGGCAAAAAGTGCCTTATATCAACCGGGAACAGGATATGGGAGAGCCGGGACTCCGTAAGGCGAAGCTCTCCTATTATCCTGATCATCTTGTCGAGAAATTCCAGATAAGGTTAGGTTGACGCAGAAAATGGAGAGAATGTGTCCAAACTAATAATTACCACCGGTGCGAGTGGTTTCATCGGAAAAGTGCTGTGCAGGCAATTGATTGAAGCAAACTATGATGTGGTGGCACTTTCTCGTAATCCCGGCGAAGGTAATAAATTGCTCCCCAATGAAGTGAACATTGTTAAGTGGGATGCCAAGACCGTACAAGGATGGGCAAATTATGCAGATGGCGCTTATGCCATTGTCAACTTAGCAGGAGAAAGCATTGCTACTGGACGATGGACACATATAAAGAAGCGTAGGATTCTGGAAAGCAGGCTTAATGCAGGAAAAGCTGTTGTTCAAGCAGTTGAACAGGCAAAAAATAAGCCAAGGGTCGTGATTCAAGCATCTGGCGTTGGCTATTATGGCGGTCGCGCTGATGAAGTTCTCGACGAGTCATCCTCACCTGGATCTGGATTTCTAACTGAAGTGGCCAAACAGTGGGAAGAGTCAACCAACAAAGTACAATCGTTCGGCGTTCGGCATGTTATAATTCGTACAGGTGTTGTGCTTGGGCCAAATGGCGGATTCCTTTCTCGTGTTATTCTGCCATTTCGTCTGTTTGTTGGTGGTCGTTTGGGGAGCGGAAAACAGTGGATTTCATGGATTCATATTTATGACGAAGTAAACGCAATTCGTTTCTTCTTGGAAAGAGAGGATTTGCAAGGTGTATTCAATCTATCAGCTCCAAGTCCCCTCACGTGCAAAAGTTTCTTCGGAGTCTTGGGAAGGGTTATGAAGCGACCATCATGGTTACCTGTACCGGGTTTTGCGTTGCGCCTGGTTTTAGGAGAGATGGCCAAAGAGTTGATTCTGTCAGGGCAAAGGGTGGTGCCAAAGAGATTACTTGAATCTGGATACAACTTTCTATATCTTGACGCAAAATCTGCGCTTCGAGAAATTCTAACGGAGAATTAGAACGAATATTTGAGGTGGTAAGATGGAGAAGAACACACTGATTGCGGCTTCAAAATTGATAACAAGCATAATCGTCTGTCAATTGGCAGGTGTGCTCGGATCGATTTTTACCAGGCCTGCAATTCCAATCTGGTATGCTACTTTGAAGAAGCCGTCTTTCACTCCGCCTGATGGGGTGTTTTCGCCCGTCTGGGTCACCCTGTTTGTGTTGATGGGCATAGCAGCGTTTCTAGTGTGGAACAAAGGCCTAAGTGACCAAAGGGTCAAAATAGCTCTAAGCATATTCGTTGTTCAATTGATTCTTAATTTTTTGTGGTCGGTTATGTTCTTCGGACTGAGATCTCCACTTGTCGGACTCATTGAAATCGTAGTTCTGTGGGTCGTAATACTGTTGAGCATATTGTATTTCCTTAAGGTGTCGAATATTGCAGGAATACTTCTCGTCCCTTACATCCTGTGGGTAAGCTTTGCGGCGGTTCTTAACTTTTCTATTTGGAGACTGAATATTTGAGGTTGTGGAGCATACATCCAAAATATCTCGACGCGGTTGGACTGGTAGCCCTGTGGCGGGAATCCTTACTTGCACAAAAGGTTTTAAAGGACCAAACAGAAGGATACAAGAATCATCCTCAGTTGAAAAGATTCAGAATGCATACTCATCCTCAGAGAGCGATAGCAAATTACCTGATGACAGTTTGGGAGGAGTCAAAAAGCCGAGGATACCATTTTGACAAGAGGAAAATCGGAAAGAAGGACGCAACGAAGAAAATTCCTGTAACCCGAGGTCAGCTAAGATATGAGTTTGGCCGGCTATGCGACAAATTGAAGAGGCGCGATCCTCAACGATACCAACAGCTGCAGTCTGTTAAAGAGATCGATTGTCATCGGAGTTTCAAAATCATAGAAGGCGAAACAGAGGACTGGGAAAAGATAAAAGTCAGCGTTAGCCAAAGGTGTACGTCGACCGCGGGGGTAGGTTCCGTGCAGGTTTCTCAAGTCCGGGTCGGAACCTGGGATTCACTCATTGCGTTGAACAATTGGCGGATATCTCAGAAGAATGTTAAAGGACCCATAGGAGGTGGTTGGTGATGAAAGAGGATGTGTTTACCTTCATAGTTGGTGGTAAAGCGGGTGAAGGCGTCAGAAAGGCAGGATCTGTGGCAGCCCGGCTATTTGCCAGCATGGGACGACAGGTCTTTCACATGGACGAATACGGCAGCTTGATCAAAGGCGGTCACAACTTTTCCGTGGTCAGCAGCACCACCAGAAGAATCACCAGTCACTATATGAAAGCGGATCTGGTGGTGGCTCCGGACAAAAGAAGCTATGATCTGCACAAGGAACACTTGACGGAAGGCGGAATCCTTGTATACAACTCCGATGCGGTAAAGGATGTCGAGGGTCTGGGAGTGCCTCTGATGACTGAGGCGAAAAAATATCCCAATCCAGACCTAAAGATCGGCGTGGGAGCTGTGGCAATACTGGCTGCATCTGTGGGATGGGATAGAGGACGCATAAAAAGCCTCATTGAGAATGAGTATCCCAGAGATATTGAAAATAACGTGGCTTATGCCATGACCATATATGACATTGTTCATACGAAAATAGGTAAAAAGTTTCATTTAGATGAGGGCGATAGGGAGAGACCGATTATCACCGGAAACGAAGCCATAGCACTTGGAGCAGTGGTAGGGGGACTGGACGTATTCTTCGCCTACCCCATGACACCTTCATCATCTGTTCTGCATTACTTAGCTTCCCACGAGAAGGATCTGGGGGTGGTGGCGGTGCATCCTGAAAACGAGATCGCGGTCATCAACATGGCCATCGGCTCAACCTTTGCCGGTGCCAGAGCCATGGTGGGCAGTAGCGGTGGGGGCTTTGCTTTGATGCAGGAGGCTTTTTCGCTTGCAGGAATGGTGGAGGCGCCGGTTTTGTGTTACCTTGGCTCCAGGCCTGGACCATCCACAGGCGTGCCCACCTACACTTCCCAAGGAGATCTGAAGTTCGCCATTCATCAAGGGCAGGGTGAGTTTCCCAGAATCGTCGCTTCGCCTGGAAGCATGGAGGAGGGGTTTTATCTTGCCGCCGAGATGCTGGATCTCCTCTGGCGATTTCAGACACCGGGGATATTGCTCACCGAGAAACATCTAGCAGAGAGCAGAATGACCGTAGACATCGACCCAAAGAAAGCCAAATGGCCTGAGCCGATCATGCACGGCGGTGGTGAGTACAAAAGATACCTAGATACCAAAGATGGTATTTCGCCGCTTCTTTTCCCACCTTCAAAAGAGCTAATCAAGTGGGACAGCTATGAACATGATGAGCTTGGAATCACCACCGAAGACCCGGACACGATTGTCAAGATGCAAGAGAAAAGGCAGAAGAAACAAATGGCAATCACCGAACACATGAAGGGAATGCACACGGTCAATGTTTATGGCAACAAGAGCCCCAAAATTTTTACCTATGGTTCGACCACGCTGAGTGTTTTAGAGGCGCTCAAAGCTGGTAAGATGGAAGCCAGGGTGGTCCAGCCAATTTACTTAGAGCCCTTACCTGAGTGGGAACTTGAGAAGTATAGAGGCGAAGATGTCATAGTTGTGGAGCAGAGTTGCGCAGGTCAGTTTGCATCAATACTTGCAGAAAAAGCGGGCATTGAGCCAAAGGCAGTTATTAAAAAATATGACGGCAGGCCCTTTGATCCAGTTGATTTGGCGGCTAAGATTAAGGAGGTGGTATAGAATGAATGATCTGGCAACCTATGCAGAAAACACCTGGTGCCCGGGCTGCGGTAACTTCGGGATATTCAACGCCTTCAAGAAAGCGGTGAAGACGCTGGAAGAGAAAGGAATTGGCAGAGATAAGATCATTATCTCCGCGGGCATCGGCTGTCATGGGAAGATCTTCGACTATCTCAAGCTCAGCGGACTTTATTCCATACACGGCAGATCCATGTCCACGGTGCAGGGAATGAAGATCGCCAACCCCGATCTTAAGGTGGTGGCATTCGCCGGGGATGGAGATGCCTTCGGGGAGGGATTAGCCCACATGATGTTCGCCGCCAAAAGAAATGCAGACATCACGGTGATCGTGCATGACAACGGCGTTTACGGTCTTACCACGGGTCAATTTACACCCACCAGCGATAAAGGCTTCCGAGGTCCTTCAACTCCAAGAGGCAGCATAGAAGAGCCTTTTAATCCCTTGGCTCTGATGTTGGAGGCGGGAGCCACCTTTGTGGCCCGAGGTTATCCGGTCAAACTGAACCATCTTCTAAACATAATGGTCCAGGCGGTGGAGCACGAGGGTTTTTCCTTTGTGGACGTTCTGCAGCCGTGCGTGACATTCAACAATACCTATCAGAGATATAACAAACTGGTGGAAATCTTAGATCATATGCCGGAAAGTTACCAGGAGGCAATGAACTTCGCCAAAAGAACTGATAAGTTGCCTTTAGGCATCATATACAAGAAGGAAAAGCCATCGTTTCATACAGCTTTCTATGGAGATTGGAATCCAGTAACAAAAAGATTGTCAAAACAAGAGAGAATAAAGAGGGTGAGAGCTCTGCTCTCTCCATAAAACTATTTCATCATAAATCGCAAGAGGAGGTCAAAAGGTGGAAGAAGCAAGAAAAACAAAAGTTGGTGATCAGGCTGAAGATTTCACCCTGAAGGATCAGAACGAGAAAGAATTTAAGCTGTCACAGTCTAAAGGCAAGCGGGTACTCCTTTCTTTCCACCCCCTGGCGTGGACCAGCGTATGTGCCAAGCAGATGCAATCTCTGGAAGCAAATAAGGAGGTCTTCGATTCCCTCAACACCGTGGCGGTCGGACTCAGCGTTGACTCGATGCCCTCAAAAGCAGCCTGGGCGGATAGCCTGGGGATAAAGGGCACCTCTCTTCTGGCAGATTTCTGGTCCCATGGAGAGGTGGCAAAGCTTTTCGGAATATTCCGGGAGAAAAACGGTTTTTCCGAGAGGGCAAATATAGTGGTGGATGAGGATGGAAAAATAGTATTCTTCAAGACCTACCCCATAAGCCAGTTGCCGGACATAAATGAGATAATAGATTTTTTGAAGAATCTAGGAAGGTAGCTGATGGAAGATGGTTGATATCGGTGATTTAGCCCCGGCTTGTGGGTATTGAAATGAAAAGGAGGTCGTGATCATGGGTTCAGATATTGTCCCAGATGCAGAACTGGATTGTGTGGGCCTTTATTGTCCCATGCCAATTGCTAAGACCAAAGAAGAAATTGACAAAATCGAAGTGGGGCAGGTGTTGAAAGTTGAAGCAGATGATCCGGCAGCGGAAGAGGATATCAAAAGATGGGCTAAGAGAACCGGACACCAGATTCTTAAATTCGAAAAAGAGGGGACCATTTTAACCTTCTATATAAAACGTATGAAGTGAGTTAAATCAGAAAAGCGGATTAACCCGTTTTTGGGAAAGCAAGATGAGAGGTATAAAATGAAAGATGAGAAATCAATCCTGTACGTGCAGACCAGCGACCAGCCGGAAAGACAGTATTCTCCTCTGGTTTTGGCACAGACCGCCAAGGCAATGGATCTTAACCCTCAAGTCTATTATTTGGGCCAGGGATTGAAAATTTTGAAACCAGGAGAAGCTGAAAAGATAAAACTCGGAACTTTCCCCACTGTTGCGGAGATGATCCAGAAGACTTTGGATATGGGAATCGAGATCTATGTGTGCGAGGCTTCCAAGCAGATGCTTGGCTGGGACAAGGTTGAGTTGATACCCGGAGTGAAGATAGTGGGTGCAGCAACCCTAAACGATCTGGCACTGGATGCAGGCACAACCATGTGGTTTTAAAAAGAAGCACTTAGGAGATTTAGAAGACCATGAAAAAGATATATTTGGATCACGCATCAGCCATGCCCATACATCCTAAGGTATTGGCCTTTGCCGAACAGTATCTTAAAGGTGATTTTGGAAATCCCTCCTCTCTCCATTCAGCAGGGTTGACCGCGAAAAAGGCGGTGGAGGATGCCAGAAAGAAAGTGGCGGTACTTATCAATGCGGAGAAGGAAACCTGTATCATCTTTACCAGCGGCGCAACTGAATCCAACAACTTAGCCATAAAAGGGACCGCACTCCGGAACGTGGGAAAGGGTAGGAAAGTTGTAGCCAGCGCCATAGAACACATCTCGGTTATCAATCCCATGAAGGAACTTCAGAAAAGCGGCTTCGA
>Ga0209635_10004398_pt1 | contig 11054 bp, 11 predicted proteins | sample DeeMarSWOR230_32_FD_187463 | JGI IMG/M metagenome (GOLD analysis project Ga0209635, IMG submission 187463) | Marine sediment microbial communities from White Oak River estuary, North Carolina - WOR-2-30_32 (SPAdes) (version 2) | ecosystem: Environmental > Aquatic > Marine > Intertidal zone >...
AAGACTTTACTTCATTCAATGCTAATCTGTTATTATGGCTAAGCTTCAATCCATTTGATTTTAAGATTTGCTCTTCTGGTGAAGAGATAATAATATCAGATGACTATCAGGGATTGATTTATGAGCCTTTAATAATTGGAAGTTTTATGGCTGCTGTAATTTAATCCAATACCTCTTTTTTTATTTCTAACCAAACATTTAAGTTAAATTATCTGATTACATCGAATAGATTAGGGAGGAAATCTTATGGATAAAAATAACCTAATGAGGAAAGGATTAGTTATTGGAATAATTGTATTGTTTGTTGGAGCTAGTGCCATACCATTAATCGGAGGAACTAATGTAGAAGAAAAGCACAATTCAATAGATGGCAGTGTATCATTTATGGGATTTAATTCTCGTGATGACATCTTGTATGTCGGTGGTAGTGGAGAAGGTAACTATAGCCATATTCAGGATGCGATTGATAATGCAAGTGACGGTGATACAGTGTTTGTCTATGATGATTCATCTCCCTATAATGAAGTAATACAAATAATAAAATCAATACATCTTATCGGAGAAAATAAAACATCCACCATAATTAATGGCGCAATTTATATTGAATCTGTAAATATGGTTAAGATTAATGGATTTACAATACAAAATAGCTCTGTCAACGCAGTACATCTTTGGTCGTGTGATTTTAATAATATATCTGGTAATATTTTAAAAAATTCTAGCTATGGTATAGCTCTTGTAACCGGTAGCGATCATAATGAGATTTATGAAAATTTAATATATAATGTAAAGTGGGGAGTAGCTCTTACCGAATCAGGAGCTGGCGGTAATAATCGCTATAATTCAATAATTGCAAATAATATTAACTGTAATAATAAAACCAACAGTTATGGTATATATGTCGAGGGAAGCTCTTGGTATACCACTATTAATAACAATTCTATCTCTAATACTGATTTTTGTGGAATCCAGATAGGTTCTTCATGTAATTCTTGTAAGGAAAATATAATTCATAACCAGAATATATGCTCTTATGGAATTTTGGTTTATTCAGGTGATAATGAACTAAAAAATAATAGTTTGATAAACTGTGGATTAATCACCAGCAACATAAATGATATTGATTTTAGTAACACAATAAATGGAAAACCTTTATATTATCTTGTTAATGAACAGAATAGAACAATTCCCCTTGATGCAGGAGAAGTAATTCTAATAAACTGCGAATCATGCAATATAAAAAATCTTACTCTAACCAATAGTTCCATAGGAATATTACTTCATAACACAAATAAAAGTATGATCGCCGGAAACACTATCACCAATCAGACTGGTCAGGGGATTCGAATCTACTATTCTAACAATAACACAATCTCCGATAACATCGTTAAAAAAGTAGGTTGGCCAAATAAACCAAATACTATGGGCATATGGATTTGGAATAGTAAAAACAATACCATTTTTCAGAATGACTTAATTGAAAATTACAAACAAGGTATATATTCTTCTGGTTCTAATTCAAATATAATCTATCATAATAATTTTGTTAACAACTTTATAAACGCAAAAAGTGAAGTTTCTACCGACGTATGGGATGATGGGTATCCTTCTGGTGGTAACTATTGGGATGATTATATTGGTGATGATAATGATAATGATGGAATTGGAGATACGAAATATACGTTTACAGGTGGACAAGATAACTATCCTCTAATGAATCTATGGGGCGAAAATCGTCCAGTTTCAAACTTCACCTATTCAATAGATATAGCAACTGTAATATTCAATGCATCATCTTCATATGACCGTGACGGAGCTATTGTTGATTATGCGTGGGGTTTCGGTGATGATGAATATGGGTATGGAATGGTCGTTGAACACACCTATGCTGATAATGGAGAGTATCTTGTAACCTTAATAGTAACAGATAACGATGATTATGAAGGCAACATCACAAAAAGTATTGTAATCGATGGGCTTAATAATCCACCATATCCTCCAAGTGATCCTGATCCAGATGATAGTGAAACAGATGTAGATGTTGAAGCTAATTTAAGCTGGAACTGTAGCGACCCCGATGCTGATCCTCTTACATACGATGTTTACTTTGGAGACACAAGTCCACCACCACAAGTCGCATGGAACCAGACTGAAACTACCTATAACCCTGGTACCCTCGACTATGAGACAACCTATCACTGGCAGATTGTCGCTTGGGATAACCACGAAGCTTCAACATCAGGACCGTTATGGGAATTCACAACAGAAGAAGAACCTGAGCCTGATTTAACGTGCGAAGGCGTACTCTACTGGGAAGATGTAGTACCAGGAGAGGTAGTTGAAGGTGAATTCGAAGTTTGGAACTGTGGCGACGATTTTTCAGAGCTTGACTGGGAGGTTACTGAGTGGCCAGAGTGGGGCGACTGGAGCTTTGACCCTGATGGAGGCATAGGTTTAACTCCTGAAGATGATCCAGTTACTGTTGAAGTAGAAGTAGTCGCGCCAGATGAACCAAAAACAGAATTCACAGGAGAAGTAAAAATCGTTAACAGTGAAGATCCTAGTGATTACTGCATCATACCAGTATCACTTGTAACACCAGTGAGCCAAAATGAAGTTAATTCACATCTTCTTCAATTACTTCAGCGATTTATTGAGCGTTTTCCGTTGTTAGAACGAATACTTGAATTGCATCCATATTTCAACAGAATTTGACCTTTAATATATAATCAAAGTCATTGAATACTTTCAGTCTACCCATACAAGAGTTTATAAGGAAGGAAAACCTTATAATTTTGTTAGTATAAAATAGAATATATACAATTTAAAGATCCATAATAATGGCTACTAGAGTGCGAGAACACTCTAGCAACCGTTGGAGGTCGATAATAGTGATATCAACCCCAAGTAAGAATAAAGAAACAAGTAGTTATAAAACTTTTTCTAAAGAGCAACTCAAAGAGTTTGTAGAAGTCCAGACCTGGCTAAGGACAGTATCACCTCACTCCAGTAATATTTATTTGAATGCTTTGAAAGATTTTTGCAGTTGGTGTGGAAAAAGTCCAAAAGAACTGATATTGGAACGGGATGGAGAAAAGGATAACCCTGATCCTAACAAGCGTACAGGAATAAAAAATCTGATTCTTGATTTTAGAACACATTTGGAGAAACAAGGTTATGCTCCAAAAACCATTAACTCAAGAGATGGAGCTATCCGAGGTTTCTTTTCCGCAGTATTAGGGACAAGTGGGATGATAAACATAGGGAACTATGCCAATAAAGAAGTAAAGATTAGGTATGATCTTATTCCCACTTTAGAAGAACTTAGGAGAATGTTGGATGTTTCTGATATTTACACGAAATTCAGTATTGTTTTTCTTGCTCAGAGCGGTATGAGGCCTGAAGATGCTCTAAAGTTGAATATGGGTCATATTCATAGAGAACTTAATCTTGGTAACATTCCCCTTGCTATTTGTTTTTTACCTGAGAAGGATAGAAACAGTGGTATTGGTGAACGTGTCACTTTTCTTGGTAGTGATGGTGTTGAAATCCTAAAGGAGTATTTAGAGTGTAGAAAGATGAAAGGTGAAAAAATCACTATGGATAGCCCCTTGTTTGTCAGTCGAACCAGTAAATATAATGGGAAAAAGATAATTGGTCTTAGTAAACATAAACTGAATCACCGAGTAAAAGAAGCGGCTAAGAAAGCAGGTATCGGGAATGGTAATGGGAAATATGGACGTATGAGGACATATTGTCTTAGGAAGTTTTTCATCACCCAGATGACAAATCATGGTGTTGAGGACAAGATAGTTAATTTTCTAACGTGTCATAAGGTCTCTGAGGTGGATAGAGTCTATTGGTTTAGACGGGTGGAAGAGTTGAGGAAGATTTATGCTCAGCGTCAACAGTATTTGAATCCTATTAATGGATACAAACCTGCTTTTGATTTAAAGAAGTTTGATGGTATCATAGCGAAAATTAAGTATTTGGAATCTAAGATAGATAATATTGTTGAGAGAGAAGATATGAAGAAACTTATTAAAGAAATTGTAGCCCAGGAGATAAAAATGGGCGTGTCGCAAGTCAAATTTAAAAGTATAATTGTTTCAACTGATCAGGAAATAATTGCTTTGAGTGAGCAAGGATATGATTGTCAGTCTATTGGAGAGAATAAATGGTTGATGAAAAGGAATTTAAATATACCGTTTAAGGGTAGTTAAACATATTTTAAATTACCTTGAAAGTTAATTTATAAAATACAAATATTTTTTATCTGTTCAAAGCATATAAAGTTGGTAACATATTATTCATATATTGGGTCATTTAATGAAAAATGAATTAAATTTTGATAAATATTGAATAAAAATTTATTTTTTTAATTTTTATTGTGGAAACATTAATTAATATTAAATTCAATAGTTAATTGTAACCCGAGAGAGAAATAATGAAAAAATGTTGTGAATGTGGTAAAGAGTTGAAGTTTTGGGAAGGGTATTGTCATCCAGCATTGGGAAAAAAAGAAATTGTCTGCTGGAATTGTCATGAGGCTGTGGAAGAAAGTATGGAAAATTATCGTAATTTTATTTTGAGTGATTTCGAAAAACAGGATCAGAAAAAGAACGAAGTTATTTCAAATATAAAATCGAAATTTCTTAATTGGTAGGATCACTTAAAAACCATACATTAGACAAGAGAATCCTTTTGAGTTAAAGGCCTAAAAACCTAAAATGAAAAGAGAGAGACCTATAACCAATGCGAAGATGAGATTAAATATCTTTATTAAAACAGAGTCTCTAATAGTATACGAAAATAAAGGTAGCATTCCATGCCCATCTTGTACAATAGAACTTGTCAACAAAACAGAAAACGGAACCAATCCCGAAGCAAACATCATAACAAAAATCATATGTGGTCCAGATTCAGGAATTATACCTATCAAAGCACTAATCAAAAGAACCCAACCCAAATTTCCTGTCACAAAACCTTCTAAATTCCAATATTGAAATCCAACTTCGATAAAAAGAAGAGCAAAAAATGTCCAAAGAAACACTCTCCATAAATGTTTCTTCATAATGTGTGTCCATATGTGTTCTTTGAGATAATGATCAGGGACCGTAGCCACAATAAATGTTGTAACGATGAGCAAAATGAAAATGGTAACTCTTTGCCAGTTCCATATTTGCGGTCCTATTAACCCCAACCATATAACTACTAATACTATGAAGAGAAATAGGAGTATTACATATCTTACCGTGGAAAATCTAGGAAACTGTTTTAAGACAGCGGGTTCAAAACACTGGCATTTTTCATCGTAGTGAATCTTCTGTAATTCACATTTCTCACATGGAATAATTTTAAAGAAAGATGCTAATTTATCTGATATCCAGGCAGATAAAATCCCCACTATAAACAATATACCAAAAAGAAGTAATGCCTCCTTAGGGAAAAGAGCTAGCATTACAAATGCTTCATCACCACTAGTTGCGATCATCCCACCGACAATAGCACCAAAAGTTAGTAGCCCATGGACATAAAAAGAAACATTCATAAATGCACCTAGACAACCTGGAGTTGAACCTAAAAACGATGCTACAACATATTGACGTCTTCTTCCACCCTTGACTAATTTTGCCATTTTTCCTTTTGTTAACACATTGATATAATCAACGAGAAGCATCATCACAAAGACAAATACCGTTATCATAACCGAATTACTGATTATCGGAGTTAATTCGAACATCATTTCTCCTCTGTCCACCAAATCTATGTTCAACTATTTCTATAATCTTACCTTCAACAACCGAAGCAATAATCATATAGATTGTTAAAAGGATGACAAAACCAATACCAAAATAAAAAATCATAACTGGTAATAAAGGAATCTTTATCGCTCTATTATACAAAAAAACAGCAATTAAACCCGTTCTCATCCCATGATCCCGAAGGTCTTTTAACAATGGATACCAAACATAAATAGGTCCGTGACTAAGAATCCCCATAGAAATAGCTAAAAACCATCCTTTTATCCCAGATTCACCGCCAAGATACTTTGACACCGTTTTTGGTTTTAAGAAATAATTTGCAACTCCCATAATGAAGATAACCATTAATAGTATTGGGAGAATTTGAATAATTATATCGAGACTCACGTGGAGAGATCTATATATTTTTTCTGAATTAAAAAAATATAACACGAGATAAAGAATGATAACAATAACTAAAAAAGAGAAACCATAGTATAGATTTTTATTACGCTCTTTTTTCTGTCCTTTTTTGTTTAAACTCATGAGATAAACCTCAATGTTACAACAGTTGCTATAGCCACTAAAATCGCGAAAATAAAACTGAGAAGATTCCGAGTTAAAGCAAACCGTTTTCCAAGAATAGATGTTTCAGCGGGAATTTGGATTACACCAACTGTAACCCATGCCGCTATAAATGCTGTTACGGCAAAGAGACTTACTCCTACCTTCAACAGTTCTCCACCTATTATGTAGCTGGTGATTGGGTTTCCCGCTGATATACTTCCAATTATAGACCCAAGTAATGTATCTCGAAATAGTTCTCCTGTAAACACTGAAGAGATTAATTGTGGCGAAATATAGGTTTTGAATAACCCTAAGAGCAAAATGACTCCTAATAAAACAGGCAATGCCGTTCCAAAACTTTTCAATGCCTTGTAGAAGGATGCTGCGATGTTTTCTTTATTTGTCATATTTATTTTTTTGTTAGCCATTTGCAACTACCCTTTTCTATATTTTCTATGTCCCAAAAATAGCATTTATCCTCAATGCATTCTTGGGGTTCTCTATTGATGGCCATCATAACACATTTCACTTCTTACTTTCACCTCTTGCGTTAACATGATATTTTCCAGGTAATTTTCTCATATAAAACTTCTTACCTTTATATCCTACCTCTACCAGTTTATCTTCTCTGATCAATTTTTCAATTACACCCCAATCTGCTTTAGCTTTGGGCAGAAAATTGTTTACACCCTCTTCTCTCATTGGATGGACTGACGTGATACTTAGTAAACCTTCTTCGACATTACCCGTAAATGCAAAGGTATTTCCCTCATAACCTGTTAAAAATTCTGCATCTATACCTCTCTCCTTTAAAACTTGATATGCCATGTTGATATCAAACTCGGCTGCAGGTGTTGCCCATGTTTCTGCTGGTGGTCTTGTTGGAATTGAGATATAACTCTTCTTAGGTGTCAACTTTTCAATGAAATCTGCTATCATTTCTACCTCTTTAGTATTATCATTTAGATTCCTAATGAGCATAGTTTCTGTAGTGAGGTCACCACGAAAATCTTGAGAAAACTCAGTTAACCCTGATAACACTTTACCGATACTCAATGATCGGTGAGGTCTATTGATTTTCTTCCAATTATTTTCATTTACAGTATCAATTTTTAAAGAAACGCAATCCACTTTTGATAAATCATCTTGAACACCCTTTTTCCATAAAAGAGAAGCATTAGTAATAACAGCAATTCTAATTTCTAGTGCCTTAAGTATTTCTATTTCTTTTCCAAGGTTGATGTCTAATGTGGGTTCCCCATCAGGCACAAAGGTTAGATAATCAATTGTTTCTCCTCGTTCCCTTGCTTCTTTTATTTTATTTTTAACAGCATGGTTGATTTCTTTTGGTTTATAGAAAGATTCCCTTTGAACTATTTGATTATTAGTCCTTCCAAGCTGACAATAGATACAAGAATAAGTGCAGATTTTTGGTGGAATATTATTTATCCCCAAACTTTGCCCTAAACGTCTAGATGGAACAGGGCCAAAAGCAATCAATTTTCCTTCATTTACCATTTTTAACTCTCCTTTAGATTAGTCTGTTTTATTGCTTTGATTATAACAAAACTCCCTTTGCCATAGCCATCTTCTACTGAATCTATTCTACCAGTTCTACTAGGAAAGACTGTTTGTCTAATAACAACATTTTCAAAATTTGTTTTTCTTAAAAAATCTATAACCTCCTTTACTGAGTAAAAAGTAACATCTTTATAGAACTTGCTTTTCTTCCTCTTTAACTGATATTGTTTACCTAACTCACTTTCTTTATCTACAAAGCCAACAATAATAAAACCATCAGTTTTTAAAACTCGGTTAGCTTCTTTAAACGATTTTACCAAATCGTCTACAAAACAAATTGTTGTAATCATAAGAACAAAATCAAATGTTTTATCGTTAAAAGGCAGTTTTTCTGCTACTGCTTCATAAACTTGTATCTCTCGTTTTCTTGATATTTCTGCCATTTTCTTAGAAGGGTCTACGCCAACTTTTATTCCCAGAGGCAAGGCAAATCTACCTGAACCAACGCCAATTTCAACACCAAATTTACCAGAAGGAACTAATCTTTTAATGGCACTAAGCTCTGCCAAATAAATATCCTGATTTTTTATGAACCACTCATCATATTCCTTGCTATATTTCTCAAACGATTCAATTCTTGCCATAGTTAATCCTTATTTTTGATGTAGTGTTGCATACAACATTCTTTATCATTCCAATACAATTACCCTCTATTTTTTCTTATAACTTTACCGGCCATGTGTTTTCCACAATACGGACGACTTCCATTTTTAATATCATTAACAGTTATGTCCACACTTTTTTTATCTTGTTACATTGTAGTCGGATAGTTTGATGTAAACTAATTGCAAATAGGGCTGAGATGATTAGTAATAAGGTATTGAAATTTTTTTTAAATGATATTATCAATAACTACACTTAACGAATATTATGATAAAATTTACATATATGGTGAAATTTTTCCAAGCAGCATTTCTTTCGGCATTGCACCTATAATATTATCCACTAAATTTCCATTTTTAAATACAAGAAGGGCAGGTATACTCATTATTCTATATTTTGCAGATGTTGCCCTGTTTTCATCGACATTTAGTTTTCCAAAAACAATTTTCCCTTGCATTTCTTTTGCAAGTTCTTCGATTATTGGTCCTATCATTCTACACGGTCCGCACCATGGTGCCCAACAGTCAATTACCATTAGTGGGTATTTTTTTATGTTTGTTTCTATATCTGCATCTGTTACTTTGAGTGGTATATCTGGTAAGTTTTCCTCCATTTTTTTGCCTCCATCCATATATTTCATTTTAAATTGTTCTAGTTTTTTTCTTTTTATTTCTTCTAAGTCGTCTATCATTTTTTCACATAATAATTAATATACTATATAACGTTTGTGCAAAAAATATGCACAATCATTATATAAAGCTGAAAGATATACCTAAATAGATGAAGTTTATCAAATCATACAACGATATATGCTGTGACGATGTAATAAAATGTGTTTTTGATTTAAACGATCTAGATATGGATGTCTATAATAAACTAAAAAAATTTGGAGAAATGCGAGCAGATGAGCTAGCAAAAAATATAGACAAAGATAGAAGTACAGTATACAGATCTTTGCAAAAACTAACTTGCTGTAATTTATGCTTAAAAGAAACAAAAAACATAAACAAAGGTGGATACTACCATATTTACAGATGCAATGATATTAGTGAATCAAAAAAAGAGTTAGAAGAGTGCATAGATAAATGGTATCATCAAATGAAAAACACCCTAAAACAATTCGATAAGATTTGACCAACGTTGTAAAATGTCCATGTTTGTTTCCAGAAACTAAAATTCCATTGTTAGTTTTCTGATGCTAATAGCCAAGAGCTTTTATAATGGCCTCTACAGATTCCCATTTATCCATAGTATAAAAATGGATGCAAGGAACCTTATCTAGCAGCTCTTTACATTGTCCCACTGCGTGCTCAATTCCAATGCTCTTTATTTCCAGAGGATCTTTTATATTTTTTCTAATTTTTCTTCTAAGGGGCCCCGATATACTTGCACCTGATAGTTGAGCGATAGCTTGTATATTTCGATAGTTAAATATTGGAAATATCCCTGGAACAATTGGGACATCTATACCAATTTTTCTTGCTTTTTCGACGAAATCGAAATAAAGTCTGTTTTCGAAGAATAACTGCGTTACTGCAAAATCTGCTCCCTTTTCAACTTTTAACTTAAAGTTGAGTAGATCTCTGTCTAAATCTCTTTCGCCTTTTTGGTTTAAACATTCTACATGCCCCTCCGGGTAGCATGCAACACCTATACCAGTGTTACTTTTGTGCATTACTATTTCTCCAACGAGATCAGAGGCATATATTAGTTCATTATTATTAGATTTTAAGCCCTTTGGTATATCTCCACGAAGCGCCAAAATATTTTTTATACCAAAATAATCTATAACATCCAATGTTTTAGAAAGATCTTCTCTAGTAGTAGCAATACATGTCAAATGAGCAACGGTCTCTACCTTAAACCTTTGTCTTATAATTGCCGCAAGAGGAATCGAAGTTTCCTTTGTTTTCCCTTCGGGATTATATGTCACACTTACAAAAGCAGGATTATATTTTAGTAAACGCTCAACTGTCTCAAATATTTTCGAAAGTTGAAACTGTATCGGAGTCTTCTCTCCAGAAACTACCTTTGGAGGATATACTTCCAATGAAAATCTTGTCGTATCTGAATCATCAAGAATATCAGATACCTTCATCTTTCTCACCAGATAGTATCCCCTTACGACTCATTATCACAGATTTTCTAAAATTCAAAACATACCCCTCTTCGAGATTATCATTATGCATTAGTGTTTTGAAAAATTTTGTTTTAAAAAGAAAACCTTTAGATTCTATTTCTTCTTTTACATCCTCTAAACTCATATTCATATGAGTTTGATGATGCTTCGGATAAACAGTAAGTATCCCTTTAGGCTTTGAAACACGGTAGATTTCAGCGAGCAACATCTCTCTATTTTCAACCAAATGCAAGACATCATAAAGCAAAACCACATCTACACATTTATTAGACAACGGCAGTTTTTCCTCCTCTATCACGTCTACTCTTTCAATATTATCCAATCCTCTTTCTCTAGCCTTACGCATTAATTCATCTAAATATTCCGTGTTTTTATCAACAGCATGAATCCTTCCTTTCTCTCCAACAACTAACGATGCT
>Ga0209635_10004402_pt1 | contig 11050 bp, 12 predicted proteins | sample DeeMarSWOR230_32_FD_187463 | JGI IMG/M metagenome (GOLD analysis project Ga0209635, IMG submission 187463) | Marine sediment microbial communities from White Oak River estuary, North Carolina - WOR-2-30_32 (SPAdes) (version 2) | ecosystem: Environmental > Aquatic > Marine > Intertidal zone >...
CTAGGCCAGCATCTTCCATTGCCATTTTCGTAGCTAAAAAGGAAAGTTCCTTTCCAGTTTCCAATAAATGTCTACGAAATAAGGTCATACCGGCTCCTATAACTGCTACTTCTTTCACTTTTTTTCCACCTCCTTATCCCCTCTTAAAAATTGCAACTGCTCCACTTCCAGAAGGAATTCCTCGCCACGCCTGAGCAATTCCAACTTCTGCATCTGCAACTTGTCTTTTACCTGCATGCCCACGAAGTTGTTGAACAATTTCAAGCGCTTTTTGCATTCCTGTAGCTTCAAAGCAATTTCCAACACCTAAACATCCTCCTGATGTGTTTGTAGGAAGCGAACCATTAATATCTAATGCTCCTTCCTCAATCAGTTGTTTTGCTTCTCCTGGTCTAGCAAGACCCAGAGCTTCAAGATGCTGAAGTTCTTTAAATGAAAATCTATCATCTACTTCAGCAACATCTATCTCTTCTCGTGGTTCTGTTATTTTAGCCATTTTATAAGCCATTTTCGCTGCTTTAGTAGCATATTCTGCATTCATACCTCTTGTACCCAACCAAGGTGTTTCTGAACAATATCCAAAACCAGCCAAATATATTGGTTCAATACCTAAATCTTTAGCAGTGTTATCATCAGCAAGTACAAAACACACAGCACCATCAACATTAGGGCTTATATCCAATCGCTTAACAGGTTTAAAAAGATATTCAGATTTCATCACATCTTCAATTGAAATTTGGGCTTCATATTCTGAGTAAGGATTAAAGAAAGCATTTTTCTTATTTTTCACAACAACGGCAGCACATTGTTCTTCAGTAGTTCCTGTTGTCTTTAAATAATGTTGCATTTCTAAGCCAGCTATAAAATATGGATGGATTCTTTCATTCTCATCAGAACGTCCTATTAAAGGTTTAGGGGCTTCTGCAGTATATTCTGGACTACCTCCATAATTAGGCCTCTCAACAGGTCCAGAAACCGGTCGTTCAAATCGAGGATCAAATGCGTGAAGCATAATATCACCAAAGGTTAGTAAATCAGAAATTTTACTATGAGCTTCTACTGCTACAACATTTAAATGACCTGTTTTAATTTGCATGTAAGCATTAGCTAGTCCAAATAGTCCATCTCCACAAACAGTACAACAAGGACGTAAAAGCGCTCCAACTTGGTCTGGAACAAATTCATCAAAAATACTGAATCCTTCCCAATAATCTTCTGCACATGTTATGAAACTGTTTACATCTTTTCTAACATCAATACCTGCATCTACATAAGCTTTTTTACAAGCTTCGTACATTATTTCTTTCCATTGCATATCCGGAGTTATCGAATTAAAATTAGTAAAACCGACACCAATAACGCACACTTGTCTATCTGTCATTTTATCATCAAATCTTTTTCATTTTTTAATTTGAATTTTCAATATTTTTTTAATATTAGATTTTGGTTTTATCAATGATATGATATTTTATTGTTATGTTTTATTTTGATTAAAAGCTTACTAATTAGACTTATTTAGAAAGATGGGAAAAAAATCCACCATCATGGAGAAGAAAATTTAAAATCATGTGAAAATTGTCTTATTTATTATGGATACAAGACTCCCAGAATTTCCGAAGATAGAAATTGATAGATATATTCCAGAATTGGATATATTAAATAACCCAATACTCAATGTAAAAGAAAAGGAATTTTTAGCTGAATTTTTTGAATATATAGAAGAAAATCTTGAAAAAGATTTGAAAAACTTAGAAGAGTTAAACTATTCGGCTGAGGAACCAATTCAAGAAAAGAAACGTGAAATAGTAGCTAATTTTATGAAAAAATTGGCTGAAAAAGGCTATTATAGTACTGTAATAGATTTGGAAGAACATGAAGTAGGAAATGTTACAAGAAACGCTCTTATTGCATTAGCATTATGTGGAGGTTTTTGGTCTTCAAATAGTGATAGATATGTGAATGGGAATTGGAGTATTGAGATGGGTAGATTAGCAGGAGGAACGCTTTATTGCAATCCAGTGAATTATAAAGCCAATGATTTTCAAAGAGAGAAATACCTTATCCCTGTTGTAAAAAATGGTTTGATGGCCGCTTCTGCGATGACAGAATTTAATGCTGGTAGTGATATTGTAAGAATTGAATTAAAACTCGATGATAAAGGAGATAAAGTAATTGCTAAAGGAAAAAAATTATTTATTGTTAATGGCATGTTAGCAGATAATATCATTGTTTATGGCCGATTAAATAGCGGAAGATTAGGTGGTATAATAGTAGATACAGAACATCAACACTTAAATAATTTTGAATCTTCAAGAGCAAGAATGTTTGGAATGAGAGATGCTTTTGTAAGTAGATTAGTGTTTAATGATGTTGAAATTCCGAAAGAAAATCTTCTCGAAGGAGATGGTCTAGATATTATGTTTCATCAACTAACTGAAGAGAGATTAGTTATCAGTGCAGAAGCTATAGGTGATTGCATTAAGAAACTTTTCTTTTCCCATAGTTTTGCCCTTCAACGTGAACAATTCAAACATAAATTACATGAATATCAGATTATTAGATTTCCAATTACTAATAATATGCGTCAAACAAATTTATTCATCTCAGCTTTAATAAATTACGCTCGGGAGATTGATGGTCGAACGCAAATAGCTAGTTCTAAAATAATGGCTTCTCAGGTAATGGGATTAAAAATTCAAACTTGTGAATTGGCATTTCAGAGTTCCATTGATTTATTTAGAACTATGGGAGGACGGGGTTTCACAGAACAATATTGCAATCAAATAGGTCTTCTTGATGCTTATTGTATGGTTCATGGTGGTGGAAGTCATTACGTGTTAGGAGATGCTGAATCAAGAAGGTTCTTTAAAGCTAAATAAGAAAGAAGCAAAATTCAGAGAAGATATAAAGAAATTTAATTAAAAAAATATATTCTAACCTTTTTTTTTACTAAAATTTATGTGATTGCTTTGAAAGATGATTTTGACATAATAAGACTTAATGAAAAAGCTTGGAATAACGCTGCTGAAATTTATAATGGAGAATTTCACGGGAAAATTCATTCTCTTTTTAGATATTACTGTGAAAATCTCCCTAAAGGAGGATATATTTTGGATTTGGGATCAGGAACAGGATTACCCTATGCTAAATTATTAATAGAAGAAGGTTTTAAGGTATTGGGTATTGATTTTTCGGCTGAAATGATAAGATTAGCAACAAGAAATGTCCCTGAAGCTAAATTCATACAAATGTCTATGACAGATCTAAATTATTCGAAAGAATTCGATGGAATATTTGCCTCTTATTCAATGCTTAATCTTAATCCTTCATTATTCAAAGAGACAGCAAAAAGAATTGTTAAGGCACTAAAAAAAGGAGGGATCTTTTATCTTTGCTTAAATGGACCATGGATAGAATGTACTGACTTAGATAAAGATGTATTCATTGAGTTTAAAGGTAAAAAGATGTATTCTAGGCCATATTCTAAGGAAGAAATTTTAAATATCTTCATTCCTTTTGGTTTGAAACTTATCAAATTTGAAAGGGAAATTATATGGTCCAAAATATGGGGAAAAGAAAATATGAATACTTATATCTTCATAAAAAAATAATAATATTAGAAAAAAATTTTTAAAAGTTTGTACAGCTCCTTTATTCTCCCTCGATTTCTATCTCTAATTCGCAACAATCATCTCCTGCGGGAATTCTTTTGGTGAGATTGAATTTGAATGTTTTATTTGGGAATAATCCCTTCATTATTCCTCTATTTGTGCTAATATGAGCATCAGAACACATTTTTCCTGCTTTTGCATAATCTGCAAATCCCGCTTTTTTTATCTCTTCCCATTGACCACAATAAGTCACTCGTGTAATTAACTTATTACCAATAATTTCTTGTTCTCCTTCCTCGTCAAAAAAAATTCTAAACTCTTCATTAGCCTTTTTAAAGGTTTCAGCATATGTGTTTGGATCATAATCTTTTAAAGCAAGTATTTTTTTTAGATATCGGGCCGCTCTCATAGCAAAATCTTCCCATACTTCAACATCGATCTCATATGCTATATCAATACCATATTTCTTTTCCAATATACGAAACCATGCGCCATCTAGTCTTGAAATCGCATATTTAATAAAATCCTTTAGTTGTTTTTCATTCATGGCTAATTCCCTCTATTTTTAATTTTTATTAATTGATAAATTACTATAAGGATAATTATTATTTAAATACGTAAATTTCAATCATCTCTATTCCAATACTTTAGTTTTATTATAAATCTTAAGAGGATACATTATTAAATAAAATATCTTAATTAATTATAGATAATGGATAACTACAAATTCGAAAGCTTTGATATTACACCTTTAATAGAACAGTATCATGGTCAGCGAATAGAAGATTTATTTCAAAACCATAATATTGTCAAAAATAAAATGGGTGAGTTCCTTGAATTCGTTTGGGAGGAAAATGATATCTCAAATAGAATTAATTTATTAAAAACTCAGAAAAAATTGTTATATAACCTTAAAACTGTAAGTTATATTGGAGAGTTTACCGAAAAAAAATTAAATCAAAGAGGAGTACAGAACCTCATAGATTTAAAGTATAATTTACTTTTTAGTAGTTCAGCAAATCAGATTTTAAATTTAATAAAAGAAAAGGATTTTAAAACTCTAGTAAAAAATAGATATATTAGTGATTTGGACGTATGTTTTTGTTTTAATCTTGAAGATTTTTTATTTTTAGATATTGAAACCTTAGGTATAATTGATAGTCCAGTCATCATTGTAGGTGTTGGCTTCTTTAAACAAGAAAAATTTAAAATAATTATTTATTTTGCAAGAGAACTTGAAGAAGAAATAGCAATTTATGAACATCTTAGAGCAAGCATTTTTCCAAATTTTAAATGTTTCGTTACATATAATGGAAAGACATTCGATATACCGTATTTAGCAAATCGATTTTTATATTTTTTTGATGAAAACCCGATGATTTCGAATGATGATCAACCCTATGAAAAATGTAATACTAAATTCCATCATATTGATTTATATCATCATTGTCGTCGCTTATTTAAAGGAAGGTTCAACAATTATACTTTGACAAATATAGAAGAAAATCTGTTAAATTGGACAAGAGAAAATACATTGCCCAGTAATCTGGTAGGACTTTGTTATCGTAAATATAAAGAAAATTCAAATAGATATATAGGTTTAATTAAGGAAGTTATTGAGCATAATTATTATGATATTTATTCTATGCCATTGATTCTTAAAACACTGTTAAAAAATTTTTAAAAATGAGTAAAATTGCTCTGTTATTTAAACTAAAATTTTAGAAACCGTTCTATTGTTCGATATATTTGTTCTTCTTTGAAGGGTTTTTTAACATAATCTTTTGCTCCTTTTTCTGTAGCTTCGAGGATTGATAACTCTTGTCCCATAGCACTTACTACTACAATTTTAGCTTTTTTGTCAATTTTCATAATTTCTTCAATTGCTTTAATACCGTCTGTATTTGGCATTACCAGATCCATTGTTACTAAATCTGGTTTTAGTTCTTTATATAATGATACAGCATCATCGCCATTTGAAGCTTCGCCAACAACTTCAGCAAAATCCATCTTTTCTATTACCTTTTTAATTCTATTTCTTACAGATTGTGCATCGTCTACAATTAATATCTTTTTTTTTTTAGATTTTGGTATATTAATATATCCTTTTTTGTTTCAAAAATTAGCTGTACCTATATAAGACTTAATTTTTTATTATAAATCTTTTCATTTCCCAAAAATATGTATTATCCACACGAATATCTAAATTTTCTAAAAAAAAGTAAAAAAAAAATTTGTAATATGCTATTATCAAGAAAGGTTAATTTAGATTTGAAAATTTTGCAAAATGATATATATGAAAGATTTAGAGAAGAATTTGTTTGATCAATCATGGAATTATAGGACTCGAGACAAGACAATTAAAAAACTTCAAGACACTGATTATGATATTGTGATTATAGGAGCAGGAATAACAGGAGCGGGCATTGCTAGAGAAGCAGCAATGAGAGGACTTACGGTTGCTTGTGTCGATATGCAAGATTTTTCAGCAGGAACATCATCAAGAAGTTCAAAATTAGCTCATGGTGGTATAAGATATTTAGCTCATGGTGATATGGATTTAGTTAAAGAATCTACTACAGAAAGAAATTGGATGAGAATACACATTCCCCATTTGGTAAGACCAATTCCTTTTCTTTTTGTAGCATTAGAAGGTGGTAAGTATAAAAAGCGAGATATTGTAGGTGCTTGTAAAATTTATGATTTTCTAAGTGACAACGAGTCAGAATTTAAAAATTATAAAAAGTTTAAATGGTATCCTCCAGAAGAGATTTTTAAGATGGAACCTGAATTCATTAAAGAAGGTAATATAGGGGGAGCAGTGTATTATGATAATAATGTTGATGATTCTCGGTTGACAATTGAAGTTCTTAAGGAAGCAGTTATCAGAGGAGCAGATATTCTTAATTATTGTAAGGTTAATGGATATATTCGAGATAATGGAACAATTATAGGTGTAAAATGTAAGGATTTAGAAAAAGATAGTAACTTAGAGATTAAAGGTAGACTAGTGGTAAATGCAACTGGAGTTTGGACTGATGAATTATTAAATAATTATCCTGATGAGATCCCTAACCCTATAATTCGTCCAACAAAAGGAGTCCATTTACAATATAAGCGTCAACATGTAAAAAATAGGATGGCTACTATTATTCGATCAATAACAGATGGCCGTGCTTTCTTTGTTTTACCACGAAACAAACATTTTACAATAATAGGTACAACAGATACTGATTATAAAGAAGATTTAGCTAATCCTTTTTGTAATAAAATGGATGCTGATTATTTAATTGAATCTGTTAAATATTATTTTCCCACAGCAGAATTAGATTATGATAATATTATATCTACTTATGCGGGAATAAGACCTTTAGTTATGCAGAAGGGTAAATCTGAAAGTGAGATCTCCCGAAAACACATTATATTCTTCTCAGATGATGGATTGCTAACAATAACAGGCGGAAAGCTAACAGCTTGGAGGAGTATGGCTGAAGATTTGCTCAAAAAGGTTGAAGAAAAGGCTATTTTTCCCAATATTGAAAGAGAATTAGGTTTCTCAAAACAAAAGTTTGTGATAAGCCTAGGAAAAGAAGAATGGTTAGAAGAAGTTAAAAAGTTAAAGATTGAAATAAATACTGACATTACTAACCATTTATATCAACAATACGGAAAAGGTGCTATAAAGATTCTTGAAATGATAAAAAATGATGAATCTTTAAAAGAAAAAATAATTGAAGATAACGATTTCATAAAAGCAGAAATTCTCTATTGTTTAAAATATGAGCCTACTCCTCATCTAATCGATGTATTTTGTCGAAGAACAGAAATGTCTCTTTGGATTGATCATAAAATTGCTTTAAAGGCAGCTAAAAAAGTTGCTGAAATCATGGCTGATGAATACAGTTGGGATGAAAATAAAAAAAGTCAAGAAATTAAGTTGTATATGGATTACATTAAAAAAACGGTCTCATTTATTTCATAATCCTTTCAGATTTTATTTTTAATTATTGGACTCCCTTTGAAATATATTTTTAAGTATGTATATACAATATAATAACAAATCTAAATTTACATTAAAGAGTGAAAGTAATTGATTTTCGCATGGGATTTTACAGAAAATTTTATGAGACCTCTAGCACGATGGGGTGGATTTATTTTTTTAATCCTTGGAATTATGTGGATAATTTATGCCGTGTATGAGACAAAAAGGAGAGGTTCCTTTAAAAAACGGAAGGTTGAATCATGGGAATTTGATATTACTCGATTTCTGAAGATCTTAACATACTTAGGAATTTTAGTGGGAATCTTTAGTATGATTAGTGGAATCGGTGAATTAATACTTGATGAGCCACCAAGTGTAGCGTATGCAAATAATGTAGGATATGAGAAAAATCTATTTTCAGCTATTTTACTTATCGTTTTTGGTTTGTTTACCTTATTGAAACCAATGAATGATCTCCCGATTGCTAGTATTGTAGGATTGGTAGTTGCTAGTGCGGCTGCTATTATAACATGTTTACTAATACCAGATGTATTAGTTGAACATATTGCCATTCATTTTGATCCAAAATGGTTTTTCATAATATTGTTTATCATTATTCTAGCAGTTGTAGCCATTCTTGTCAAATTCTATATTGGCGGAATTATGCGTATTTCAAAAATACTATCATGGCCTCCTTTTGCATTTATAGTGGCAGTGGTATGTTTAATCCAAGGAATTTTACTGTTAGTGATTGGTATTAGCATTTCAGGTTATTTCTAATTCTCTAACTTTTTTTTTATCTTTTATTGAATTTAAAAAAGAAGAAAATCAATTTCTTCATAGAAATAATCAGAATAAAGGTTTTTAAGTAAATATAAGTTTTTTCAAATTATGAAAGCTTTAATTGCATATTTTACAATGGGAGGAAGAACGAAGAAAACTGCCGAAGCTATCGCAATTGTTCTAACTAATTATGAAGTGAGTTATTTTCCAATAAAATTAACTGGGAAATTTATTGAAAAGATAAAAATGCTAGACAAGTTCGAGAATGATGATTTTTCAGCAATAGAAACTGAACTAAATACTCTTGATAATCAACCTTATGATTTACTTATTTTTGGTATGCCTACTTATGGAGATAAACCCCCAAAAGTTTTTGATGAAATTATAGCCAGAATGGGAAATCTAAGCGGGAAAAAAGTAGTAGTATTTAACACGGCTCGTTTTACTGGTGGAAAGGCACTTGAATATATGAAAGCAAAAGTTGAGAATGTAGGGGCCCAAGTAATCGACCAAAGAAAATTTAGAAAACTATTCTGGATAGGAAAAAAAAATGCTATTGAATTTGGTAAACAAATCAATGGTAGACAGAAGTAAGTTGATATAAAATAAAAAGTAATTCAAACAAAAGATATTTTTTCAAGACTTTTTTTATTATTGGTTAAAAAAAACTGAATCTATGTGAAGGTTGTCTATTAATTTCACCGATAATGTCATTATTAAGTTCATAGGAGCAATTTGGACATTTTTTTTCATCAGTCACATCAATCTTTTTGAAAATATAACCCCTTCTTTCTATTAATAAAAAGTGGCAGTTTGGACAATATGTATTCCCGCCCTCCTCATGGTTTATATTACCAACATATGGAAAATTTACTCCTGTATCCTTCGCAATTTTATAAGCAGTATCAAGCGTTTTGTAAGGAGTACGTTTCATCGAAGGCATTTTAAAATCAGGATGATAAGCAGAAAAATGGACTGGAGTATTTTTTCCTAAGTTTTCTACTATCCAATTACATAGTTTTTGAATATCTTCCTTTTTATCATTTAAATCTGGGATGATTAAATTAGTAATTTCAACATGAATTCCATTTGATTTAAATATCTTAGCAGTATCTAAAACGGGTTGAACTGATTTAACACCACATATTTTTTTATAAAATTCATCGGACATTGCTTTAATATCGATATTAGCGGCATCAATTCCTACTTCAATCAACTCTTCTGTGGCTTCTGGAGTTGAATATCCATTTGTGACTAAAATTGTTTTAATTTGATGTTTTTTCAGAAGAGGAACTGTATCCATAATCCATTCATGCCATATTAATGGTTCATTATAAGTATAAGCAAGTGTTTTTGCACCACTCTTTACTACTTTTTTTTCTAATTGTTCTGGTGTCATTTCAACTAATGACATTCCACGACCTTCATACCCTTGAAGGTCATAAAATCCATTTTTTCCATTATCGGTTGGATTTGCTTGTGAAATACTCCAATTCTGGCAATTTTGGCATTTGAATGAGCAACCAATTGAAGCAATTGAATATGCTGTAGCACCAGGCCAAAAATTATAAAGAGGCTTTTTCTCGATAGGGTCTAAACTTCCTGAAGAGATGAGCGAGCCATATATAAGTGTGAATAGTTCTCCATCAAAATTCTTTTTTGTTCTACATATTCCAACCTTTTCTGGTAGAATTGTACATTCATTAGCACATACGTGACATTTGACCTTATTATCATCAAGTTTATCGAATAATCTTGCTTTAAATTTCATATTAACAACCTTTATTCACATTTTTTTAGTTATTGTATCTCTAAATATATAATAGATACGAAATTTTATAATTCTTATAGATTTAAATTGTAGATATAAATAAACAATATTCTCGGTAGATATTTTCAAAAATTTTCTTCAAACTTATACTTCAAAAGTAGTTCAACATTTTAAACTATACATAGGCAGAATTCTTTTTTATATTTAGATTTCTTAATCTTCAAGTTTTGTGAAACCCATAAAAATGGGCAAATTTAAAAAATATAAAGCAAAATTAATTTTTAACGTGAAGAAAAAATGTCAAGAATAGAAGAAACCCTTTCATATTTCAAAGGAAATTGTAACTGTACTCAAGCAGTATTAAGCTCTTATAGTACTCAGTATGGACTAGATAGAGATATAGCATTAAAAATAGCTACAGGCTTTGGAGGTGGAATGTCTCATTTTGGTCGAACATGTGGTGCTGTAACTGGAGCTTATATGGCTATTGGTTTAAAATATGGTATGGGAATAAATGAGGTTACTGAAGCGAAAGAAAAGACATATCAGGTTATAAGAGAATTTTCCAATAGATTTGAAGAAATTAATGGTTCTGTTCTGTGTAAAGAATTACTTGGCTGTGATATTAACACTCCTGAAGGTATCGAATATTTCACTCAGAATGAATTATTTGAAAAAAAGTGTATTCAGTATGTTAAAAACGCGGTAGAGATATTAGAAGAACTATTATAGCAAAAATCTTTTAAGAAACTACTAGCTAGACCGTTAAAACGAGTGAAACTGTACTCATCTTATTTCAAATAATACTATCAATGATATTTTGTTGTATTATTTGTGGCATTAGTCCGAATGCCTCTATCCCATCCACCGAAATGGCATTTGGGAATGCTTTTTTCATGATTT
>Ga0209635_10004403_pt1 | contig 11046 bp, 7 predicted proteins | sample DeeMarSWOR230_32_FD_187463 | JGI IMG/M metagenome (GOLD analysis project Ga0209635, IMG submission 187463) | Marine sediment microbial communities from White Oak River estuary, North Carolina - WOR-2-30_32 (SPAdes) (version 2) | ecosystem: Environmental > Aquatic > Marine > Intertidal zone >...
GTTCTGGATCACCAGGCACGGTCTTGTCTTCCTCTTTTCAGCTCCCCTGGCCGGATTCAGGTCGACCAGGACTGTTTCCCCCTGTCTCAACTCCAGGCTCACTCGATATTCTCTCCGTCCGCATGCTTGAAATCTTCGCTGATCTTAAGGTTCAGTTTGGCCTTGGCCTTATATCCCTCTTCCAGCTCCTTTTCCAGCCGCTCCTTCTTGATCAGGTTGACGTATTCCTCAGTGGCCTCTCTCACGAACTTGCTGAAATCCATGTTCAGCTTCCCGGAGAGCTCGTCTATCTCTTTGAGCAGCTCATCAGGGAAATAGATGTTCTTTCTCACTTTCTTTGTGCTCATAGTCGATTGTTTTTATGCCCCTCTCTTATATCCACACAATATACATACATAATATATGCACGAAGGTGCACCTTGTCAATTTTTTTATGAGGTCTATCTGTCTTTCCGGAGAGGGATGATTTTCCTTAATATATCCAGCGGAAGCGCCCGGGCCTTGCGTCCGCCCATGCCTTCCATGTCCTGCGCCTTGAACATTGAGTTGAGGATGGCTTCCTCGCAGGCCTCCGCAGCCGCCAAAAAGAGGCGCGACATCTGGTTGTTCCTCAAAACCTCGATCGTCATGGTGCGGGATTCAGACCGTGCCGGCACCCTCAATCCCTCAGCCGTGGAGAAGGCGATGGCATAGTCGCCGCTCCCGCCCGAGTAATACCCCCCGGTCCTCACGATCCCCAGAAGAGCTCTCTTGGCCAGCCGCTTCAAATTCCGGCTGTCAAGAGGCGCATCGGTGGCCACCACCACCATGCACGAGCCCTCGGGCAGGTCCTCCGTTCCGAACTTCCCCATGTATTCCCGGAGCTTCTCTCCCAGAGGATAGCCGTTTATCTGGAAGATCCCTCCGAAATTCGTCTGGACAAGAACTCCCACTGTGTAGCCGCCCCTTTCCTCGGGCAGCACCCTGGAGGATGTCCCTATCCCTCCCTTGAACCGGAAGCAGATGGTTCCTGTGCCCGCTCCCACCGAGCCTTCATCCACAGGCCCGGACTTGGCTTTCTCTATCGCCTCCAGCACATGCGCCTTCTTCACATGCCTTCCCCGGATGTCGTTGAGCCAGCCGTCGTTCGTCTCTCCCACCACAGGGTTGACCGAGCCGACTCTCTCATTCCCGGGAAGTGAGAGTATATAGTCGATCACAGCGTCTCCCGCAGTCGGGACACTCAGAGTGTTGGTCAGGATAATGGGTGTCTCCAGGTTCCCCAGCTCTTCGACCTGGGTCGAACCCATGAGCTTGCCGTAGGCATTGGCGATATAGACCGCAGCCGGCACCTTCTCCTGGTAGATATTCCCCCCATGAGGGAGGATGGCGGTCACGCCTGTCCGGATGTCCTGTCCCTCGATGAGCGTCACCTGCCCGACCCTCACTCCCGGAACATCGGTGATGGAGTTCCATTCCCCGGTCTTCATGGTTCCGGTCTCGATGCCGAACTCCCTCATCCGGGGCCTCTCCTCGGATGAGATCAGAGTAAGACCTGCGATGAATAATACCAATATGAGAATAATCGCCTTCTTCATTCGTCTTTCCCCTTGGGTGTTTTGAGATTATGATGGTAGTTAATATAGGGATAAAAATCAATATAAGTATTTATTTGACTGAAGCAATATGAATACAATAGTATTTTTTTTGGATTATAATTGAAAATTATAAAAACAAATCATATGTTAATGAATATTTTTTTTTTGGTATGCTTTCATTTTAATCTATCAAATCTTAATAGTGTCCAACACATCATAGAATCTAATTTTCAACCACCTTATAATTCAATAATTAAATCAGGAAAAATAATGAAAGAAAAAGGAGATTTTTATGAGGCTATCAACGAATTTAAGAGAGCTTTAAACATTGCCGATGAAGATAACATGATAGACGGACAGTTATACTGTCTAATGAATTTAGGTGTTTTGTATTGGAATGTAGGAAGAATTGAAGATTCTTTACGCTTTTACAAAAAGGCAGTTATCCTTGCAGAAAAGGAGAACCTAACTGAAATATATAAAAAATGTAAAGATGCGATTGAGCTTTGTAGCCTTTATAAAAAGGGAAAAGATTTACGATTCCAAGGCGAGTATCAACAATCAATAATAAACTTTAAAAAAGCAATTGAAATAGCTAGAGAATCTAATAGTAGGGAACATGAGCTCAAATGTCTTCGCCAGTTAAGCTTCAGCTTTGAGGATTTGAATAATTTAAATGAATTTTTTACATTAAATCAGGAAGCTTTAAGGATTGCTTTAGATATTAATCATATGGAAGAAAAAGGAAAATGCATTATTAATATTGGTAATTTTCATAAAAAAGTTGGTGATTACTATGAAGCACTCAATTGTTATTACCAAGCTTTAAGAATAAAAAGAGATTTAAATAATAAACAAGATGAGTCAATTTGTTTAAACAATATTGGCATTATTTACCAAGATTTAGGAGATCATGATAAGGCCCTTGATTATTTTAGAAGAGCATTAGAAATAGATCATAATTTAGGAGACGGCATTAATATTTTAATGGATTTAAACAATATTGGAACAGTTTGTAGGAAAAAAGGAATTATCTCTAATCATCCCAAAGATTTTTATAAATCTTTGTTTTATTTTAGCGAATGCCTCAACTTCCAAAAAAAATTTTCAGATAGGAAAGAAAGAAAAAACGTTTTTGAAATGATTGAAGTCCAAGTTTTAAATAATATTGGTGTTGTTCTTATTGATTTAGGATATCTGGATAAAGCAAAGCAGTACTTATTATCTGGATATAATAAATCTTTAGAGATGAAAAATTTAGAATTTAATGGAATGTGTTCAGTTAATTTAGGATTTATAAGTCTAAATCAGGATGATTATGATGGGGCTATTCAAATGTTCCAGTATGCTATTAAAATAGCTAAGGAAATAATGAATGCGCAAATTCTTTGGGAAGCTTATTTTGGTCTTGGGCAGTGTTATGAAAGGAAGAATTTTTGGGACCAAGCAATTAGGTTTTATAAGAAAGCTATTGATGAAATTGATTTAATAAGAAGTCGCATTTTATTGGATTCCTATAAAATTGGTTTTTCAAGAGATAAATTAAAGGTCTACGAATTTTTAATTAATTTATTGTATCGAATAAATTTGGATAATTCTACAAAAGAATTCGAAAAAGAAATATTTTATATTGTTGAAAAAGCAAAGGCTAGAGCCTTTTTAGAAAACTTAGCACAGTCAAAGATTGATTTAGGAACAAAATTAAATCCGGGTCTGAGGAAAAGTGAAAATGATATTTCTAAAAGGATGTCTTCTTTAATTATTAAAATTTCTGAGCTGGATCTTTCTGAATCTAGGAAAAAAGAGCTGTTAATTGAACTCGAAAGAGAAGAAGACAAGTACAATTCGTTGTTTTTTAAAATAAAAAAAGAATTATCGGAGATTAATAATATTGTGTCAGTTGAGCCATGTAGGGTTGAGGATATTCAGGATTTATTAACCAGAAAAGAAGTACTATTAGAATATTATCTTGGCGAAAGTCATTCAATAATGTTTTTAATAACAAAAGGGGAATTTTGTGTGTTTTCTCTGCCTGCGAGAGCCAAATTAGAAAAATCAATAAAAGCTTATATAAAAATTCTTTCCAATCCGACAAAAGATAAATTCGCGGGTGATCTTGCTGCTAAGCGTATATATAAAGAACTGTTAATTCCTGTAGAAGATTACCTAAAAAGGCCAATTGAAAATCTCATAATTATTCCTGATGGGATACTTTATTATCTTCCTTTCGAAACACTCATAGCAAATAATCAGGACCAGTCAAAAGGATCTTATTATTTAATAGAAAGATTTAAGATATCTTATGCTCCCTCGTCTTCTATTTTATCACTTATATTAAATAAGCAATCTAATCTTGAATTTTCTAGAGGCCTATTGGCTTTCGGAAATCCTTCCAGTAATTTTCTAGATTCAAAAGAAAAGCTAAATCATAATGGATACTTTGAAACATTTAAAGAATTATACTTAAGTAGTGGATTTGTATTCTCTCCGCTTCCTTACAGTGGAAAAGAGATATTTAAAATTTCAAAATATTTTCCCCATAAACAAAGAGATCTTTTTCTTAAAAATAATGCAAAGGAAGATGTTTTAAATGAAATTATTCGGAGTAATTATAAAATAATACATTTCGCTTGCCATGCTTTATTGGATGAAAAATTTCCATTTAGATCTGCCCTTATTTTATCTTCAGATAAAGACTCAAAAGAAGATGGATTCCTTCAGGTTCGTGAGATATATAATTTGAATTTAAAGGCTGAACTTGTTGTGCTTTCTGCGTGTCAAACTGGAAGAGGAAAATTAGAAAAAGGAGAAGGGATTTTGGGTTTTCCGCGCATTTTTTTCTTTTTAGGAGCTAGATCAGTATTATTATCACTTTGGAATATAAACGATGAATCGACGTCATATTTTATGAATTACTTTTATTATTATCTTTCTAAAAGGTATAATAAGGCAGAAGCTTTGCAGCTCGCCAAATTAAGAATGTTAAAATCCAAATATCGTCATCCGTTTTACTGGGCAGCCTTTATACTGAATGGCGACTTCGATTCTTCTATTATTTTGAATTGATTATACTACTCTAATAAAATAAATTTTTGTAAATTAGATTCAACTTTATTCCCATTAGGCAAAAAAGCTGTTACCATCCAAAAGTATGTCTTATTACATCTTAGATTTTGAACTATTTTATCTGGCAGAAAAGAAAAGCTTGAGATTATTTTATTACTTTTCCAGACAGGGAAAAGACTATCGTCAAATATTTCAAGTAAATAATAATTTGAGCCTTTAAATTCATTCCACTTGAACATTAATTGAGACTTAGAATGTTCCCCATTTAATGGTTCGAGAAGATGGATTTGTTGAGAATCTATTCCTCTAATTTCTTTATTTATTTGATTTTTAAAGAATACCACACTTAATACGATAGTTACTGTTCCAATAAAAAGACATAAATATTTCCAATTGAAAATTAGAATTAGCGGTTTTTCTTTTTCCTGTATTTTAAAACTTTTCTCTTTAATTGGTTTGATTATTGACAAATTTGAAATTTTTGGGAAAAGCAAAGTTTCCAATTCACTTTTCAATTTTTTTTCATTTCTTAAAATATTCAAAATGAGCTGAAATTCTCTAGCGCAAAAGTAACAATTCGTGATGTGGGCAAGAAGTTTTGTTTTTTGTTTTTCAGAAGTCCTTTTATTGAAGAAAAAAATTATCTTTCTTAATGGTGGGCAATTTTTGCGAGATATAGGGATTTTTTTTGAGATATAAGCACTATATATATTCCGTAATTCTTTAAGATTTATTTTCAAATTTGACACCTTTTTCTTTTAATGACTTTTTTAAATCAGATAGTCCTCGGTAGAGTAAATTTCGAGTTTTATCTTTGCTCCACTTCAAAAAAGTTGAGATTTCCTCAATAGTCATATTTAATAAAAACAATTTCACTACTTTCCGGCGCGATTCAATAAGCGACTCAACTGCTTCACCTATGATATCTCTTTTTTTGCTATCAACTGATATTTTGGGAAAGTAGCTAGATTTATATTCAGAAATCCATTTGTATTTTTCATATAGAAATATTACTTTTTCTCTTTTTAATCTTCTAAGCTTATCAATTACAGAGGAATCTACGACTTTTCTTATGTAAGACGCATAGTTTTTTATCTTTTTCTCATTTTCTAAGATTTTCCATATTTTTATTTTTACCTCTTGTGAAATATCATCGGGGTCGATTCCACTTTTTTGAACATTGAATTTTTGAATATTTACTTTTACGAATCTTGAGAATTTATTTACTAATGCTTCAAATTCTTTGATTTTTTCATCATTATTGTCCATTTTTTTTCACGAATTGTATCATTGGAAAAAAAATACGAATATTTATCTTTTTAATTATATAGATTCTTTTTTTTGTTTGATATTCTCACTTTATTAGATTAGAAATAAAATTATTTTTTTAGATTAAAGAATTGTGTAAGCATAATATGCACTTTTATCAATTTTTTTGATGGTTTATTTTAAGTTCTTTTATTATTGAAAAAAAATTTTTTTTAATTAGTGAAACTTTTTAACCTATTTAATTGCTAAGGTTAGCTGATATTAGAACTACTTACACTTTTAATATTCAAAATTAATTAATAATTGCCAACTTGACTTACCAAAGCTTATTTAATAATATTCATTATCGAGAAAAAAGGTCATTTTCAAAGATTTCTTTTCAAATATTGACAAACTGAATATCAGGGATGTGGGAAAAAACACTAGATGACCTAGATTTAGAATTCCAAACAGAAAAACCTCTTATCAACCTCCCTTTTTTTAGAGAAAAGACAGATTCAATTCTCATTATTCTGATCATATTAACAAGCGCTTTGATTGTGTTTTTCTCCGTTAAAGTGCGAATTTTCCATTTATGGATAGAATTTTTAGGAAGCAATTCATTCTTGAGATTCGCAACGTATCCTTTGTTGATTTCAGCGACGGTCGTGATAACCGGCATTATTTTCCGGACCGTACTCTGGTTTCGCTACAAACCTCAAACAATTGAAGCAGGAGAGGATTTTGAGTGGCCGTATGTTACTGTCATCATGCCGGCCTTGAATGAGGAGGAGCTGATTGAGAAATCAATAGACTCGATTTTCTCCAGTCATTATCCTCAAGACAAGCTTGAAGTCATCTGTGTAAATGATGGTTCTACTGATAGGACTTATCATTATATGATAAGGGCAAAGATTAAATATGGAAATAGGCTTCAAATTATTAATTTCAAAAGGAATTTAGGTAAAAGGAAAGCTCTTTATGCCGGATTGAAAAAATCAAGAGGAGAATTCATTGTTACCGTTGATACGGATAGTAAGATAGGGCGAAGTGCAATCAAAAATATTATTATTCCCCTGATTAATGATGAAAGAACAGGAGCTGTGGCAGGGAGGGTTGCTGTTTTGAACGAAAAGCAGAATTTCCTTACCCGGATGCTTTCTATAAGGTACTCTATTTCTTTTAATTTTGGCCGTGCTTATCAGAGTGTTTATGGAACTGTTTTTTGCTGTCCTGGAGCCTTGACTTCTTACAGAAAAGCTGTCCTTCAGAAGTTTATAAAGAAATGGGTGGGCCAGAAATTTTTGAACACTCAATGTACTTATGGAGAGGATAGGGCTCTCACAACTCAAATCTTAAAAGCTGGTTATTTGACCCGATTCCAGTCCAATGCTCTCGTCTATACCAAGGTTCCTTCAAGATTTACTCAAATGGTAAGAATGTACCTGCGCTGGACTCGGAGCTATATCCGAGAATCTGTGCTTTTCGCCAAATTTATGTTTACTAAATACAGAAAAAAAAGGCGCATTCTTCCCATCTTCGATTTTTTCTTTTTGAACATCCTCCATCCCTTCCATCTCTTTTCCTTGGGATTAGTGACCTATTCTTTTATAGTTCAGCCAATTTTTATACTCAGACATTTTGCCTTCCTGGTCATTTTTTCCTTCCTGCTTTCCCTTTATTATCTCAGAACCAATAAAAGCCTGGCCTTTCTCTATGGTATACCTTATGCTCTGATGACCGCTTTTTTTATGTGGTGGCTTGTTCCGTTTGCAGCTCTGACTATGAAAAATCAGTCGTGGCTGACCCGGTAGGAAAGGGAAGGCAGGAATTTTAAAAGAAATCTCAGGTTTTTTTTCTAAGTCTTTTGCTTACGATAAATATTGCCCCAATGGCTACCAATAATACGATTCCTATGATCAATATTTTCGATGAGGATTTTGGAAAGATGATTTCATTTGCCTTTCCTGAGGCGATGAAGCCTGCCCAATAATAAGGGTGAGATAAGACGTCTGACTCAATCATCTCCAGCTTAGCTTTGCGTAAGGCATCCATGATTGAATTAGAGGAACAGAGATGGGTGTAGAATCTTTCCATGAGTTGACAGCTTGCCTCATCGTTTACTGGCCATAAACTCATAAGGATAGAAGACGAGCCTGCATAAAAGAAAGCCCTGTTGATACCTTCTATTCCTTCTCCTCGGAGAAGCTCACCCAGACCTGTCTGACAAGAAGAGAGTGTAACCAGGTCTGCATTGAGTTTGATGTTATATACTTCTCTCATCTGGAGAAAGCCATCTTCTTCAGGGTCCTTGTCCAGACGAAGTACGATAGAGGAGCGGAGTGGCCTTCTCTCGTCTATGATGCTGTGAGTGGCGAAATGGATGATTTTATAGTTGTCGAGATCGTTGCTTTTTAACTGTTCTTCTGAAGCTTCCTTTCTCTGGAATACGGTTCTTTTTTTTGTCTTGAAGAGAGAGCTGATTCGGCTGATTTCTAGTCCGCTGAATTCCAGTCTGAAAAAGCCAAAAGACCTTGAAGAGAAAAAGACCTGAAATATGTCTCTTCCGTTCTCATCTGTCTCAAGGGTGCCGAAATCCGGGTCTCCGAACGCCAGCAAGTCCATTCGTGGTTTATGTCTGTTCGAGTTTTTTCTCTCGGCGATTTCTCGAAGTGATGAGATCGATGGAGCATAGGCTATCTTGTAATCCTTGATAAGCCAGTCGTTTCCTTCTTTGCTGGTGATCAATGTTTCAAAAGGAAGAATATGAAGGATATCATCAGGCATGAAGATTATGTTTTTTATATTATTGCTTAAGCCTGGAAAAACAAGTTGATTGAACAGCTCATTACCTAATTGAAAGTATTGATTATCCTTGTCAGTAATTGTTTTAAGATACTCTGTGACCTGGTTTTGGATAGAGTCAATTGATGGGATTGGGAATATTTTCAAATCATTTTTTGTGATGGTAAAGGCATAGGAATTTTCCGCTCCGATAAGATAAGCGAAAAAGGCTGTTTTCGAATCGAGCAGACTTTTTTGAGCTTCCTCGAGTGAGATAATTTGGGGATACCTAAGGCTTGCATATGATGGGCTTTTTTGCCGAATTTCTCTCTGGAGCGCATTTGATTCATCTTCATAGGCTTTGAGTTCTTCATGAAGATTATTTCTCTGCTCTGAAGTCAGCTCAGCAGCCAATAATTTCGAATAAATATCCGTGATGTTGTTCATCAGTTCTTTTTCTCTTGACAGGAGTTCGGGGTCTGCGCCATAGGAGATGTCTATTTTGGAGAGTTCTAAACTGTCCAGGAAAGACCTTGCCTTTGCTCTTTCTAAGTAGTCAAAAGCTTCTAAGGCATATTCTTTATCATGCTTTTCGTGATAGAGCCTTACGAAGAGGTTTATTAGGCAGTGATAAGCCTCGATTCTTTTATCTGTCCCCAGGAATTTAGCTTTAAGTTGTTCTAGCATGATTGTGGAGCGGATTCTTTCAGTCGTTTCGATGGATGCCCTGTAGTTTTCCATAGCCTTGCTGTAATCTTTTTGCTTTTCGTAGACCTTGGCGAATCCAAGGTAGGCTTCCCAGAGAATCTGATCACCTCTTATCTCCAAGGCCAGATCTATCGCGCTTTGGAAATATTTCGTGGAATCCTCGTAATTTTCGAGATTGAAATGGACTATGGCGATGTTATTGAGTGTCTGGCTCATGCTTTCATAGTTTCTTATTGTGACAGCCTTTTCATAGCTTGATTGGAAGAATTTCAAGGCGTCATGATAATATAGCGATTCCTGGGTGAGATTCCCGAGGTCAGCATAGATAGTGCCGATGTTATTTAAGGCCCGGACTTCAGTGTTTTCATCACCAGTTTGTCTGGTGAGTTCGAGGCATTCCTCAAAGTATCTCTTTGCCTCTTGGAAGTCTTCGATTTTATTGGATAAAAGGCCTTTAATCCTGGTTGTTGTTCCCATGTTATTGAGAACCATTGAGATGTCTTCTCCAGACTCTTTATCAATTTCAAGAGCTCTACTGAGATAATCAAGAGCTTTTTCATAGTCACCTAAGCTCTGGTAAATTGCTCCCATATTATTTAGACAATATGACTCATAAAATTTGTTTCCAACAGTTTTGGTAACATCTATTGCTTTTTCATAATTGTCGAGAGCCTCAGAATAATTATTTAATTTATAATGATAAATTCCAATATTGATTAGACATCTTGCTTCTTCAATTTTATGGTTAATAGAACGAGCCATTTTTACTGCTTCGTCATTTAATTCTTTAAATTCTTTAAGCTTGTTCTGGTCCTCATAGACAAAGCTCAATAAGCGTAGGCATTTGAGTTCGTGATCTCTGCTTCCTATTTTTCGGGCTAGATAGATTGCTTTTTCAAAATTATCTATTGATTTTTCGTATTCTTTTGAAAGCCGAAAAGCTTTACCTTGGTTGTATAGATTATATATTTCTAAAGCTGAATTGGATTTCTCTAATGCATTTTTAAGATTTTCTTTCTTAGCGATAAATTGGGCTTGTTTGAATTTGTCTGCTGAATCATCAATTTTTCCAATATTCCAGAACAAAATGCCCAATTCTTGAAAAATTTCGCACTGTTTTTTTTCGTCTTTGTTTTTTTTTGCAAGTTTAAGAGAATTTTCAAAAAGCTCTATTGACCTATAGAAATTTCCGTGTTTTCTAAGATTTTCAGCTTGAATAAATAATTGAGAATATTCTTGCACTGAATTGATTTTCTTATAGGGATGCATTTCGGAGTTAATAGATAAAAAGATTAGAAAAAAACAAAGGGATTTTACAGCAAAATATAATACATCAAATTTCTTCATGATATTATCGTAAAGATTCATTTGATTTGATTCTAAATTTTATCAGATTAAGAGGAAATGAATCAATCGATGTTAAAGGTGGATTTTATTATCATCCCTGGAGAAATAGGATTTTAAGAATAGTTATAATTCTTATGTTGGAATAACGATCTTATTGAAGTACAGATAAATGTATAACGCGTACTCAGGCATTTCTTTCCTTATGCCTGAATTCAAATTTTCTTTTTTAGCTTATACTTCGTTTAAATATGAACAGTGTTAGTCTTGATCTGGTTTTTTAATCGAGTTAAGCGTACCGGTGACTTTCTTGACCTTG
>Ga0209635_10004405_pt1 | contig 11043 bp, 9 predicted proteins | sample DeeMarSWOR230_32_FD_187463 | JGI IMG/M metagenome (GOLD analysis project Ga0209635, IMG submission 187463) | Marine sediment microbial communities from White Oak River estuary, North Carolina - WOR-2-30_32 (SPAdes) (version 2) | ecosystem: Environmental > Aquatic > Marine > Intertidal zone >...
TAAAATGATAAGAAGACTCGTCCTTGACGTGCTAAAGCCACACAACCCCAACGTAGTCGAACTTTCTGAAGCGCTCAGCCACCTCGAAGGCGTGGAAGGTGTAAACGTAATCATTTACGAAATCGACCAACAAGTTGAAAACGTAAAGATCATCATCGCTGGAAACAGCATCGATTTCGAAGGCATCAAGAAGAAGCTGGGAGAGATGGGCGCTACCGTCCATTCGGTTGATGAAGTCGCCGCTGGCAAGCGAATTGTTGAAGAAGTAAGAACACCACAGGACAAATCTGCCCGAATGTAAACAGTCAATTGAGAGCGCATTCAGCAGAGAAAAATCCTGAACTCTTATCTGGCAAGTGGTGGTGCGGCCGCCGGGATTTGAACCCGGGTCGTCAGCGTTCTGCGTTCGATGGGCTTGGCAGGCTGATGTCCTAATCCAAACTAGACTACGGCCGCCTGATACTGGGTTACGACCCAAATCTAATCCACTTATCATAAATACCTTACTCAAGCTGAAAGCCTCAGGACTCCGAGAGGGAACATTAAGGAACGTGTCTTACAGCCTAGCCACATTCAACGTAACAGATTGCGGCACGAAAAAGCATGGCAAAAGAAGGCTTTTTGAGGTATCTTCATATACAGTGTAGTTAGCGCTTCCACTGGTTTTGCGGGGGGAGAGTTTTCCTAGCGTGCGCCTCTGCGAAGGTAGGCATCTCTGAATTGGGCGGCTAATAGAAGAGAGCCCAGAATCAGACACACGTACATGATTAGCAGCTTCACGACCGCGTATTCGTCAGGGTCCCAAAATAGCAGTAGAAGGAACCCTGCAAGAAGCAACAGTCCGCCAACGATAAGGTAGAGCATCTTCCGTTCGTATGGAACCCTTTGTGACTCCACACCGACTCATCTTCCCTAGAGGATATTCACATTTCTCCTTAAATTACTAGTGCAACTTCAATTGATATGAAACGCAAAGAAATGAAAGAACGCGCGCGCAAATGTAAAGAAAAAGAGCATTTAAGAGCGGATTGCACTGCAATAGAAGTAGGATTAGGACGAAAATGAAGCACAGCAAGAAGCTAATGGGCAGCCTTTTAACGATTCTGGTCGGTGCGACACTATACATACTGGATACCGTAATTCTCAAAACACCGCTAGTGACGCTAATCAGTGGACTCTTCCTGGTAGGAGGACTCGTTGGATTGATCCTAGCAATCCTGAGAATACCAAAGTAACGCCGAGCCATCATACGCCCTCGCGGTATCTCCTTCCATACTGCAGCGCATATGAATCATTAATGCGAAAACCCCAACAATCGTGCATGCACGATTCTAATGTTGGGTTAAAGTTTTATACAACCAAACCAAAATACGCTCATTAATAAAAAACAGGGGGGGATATAATGGCTGATATTACATCTTTTGTAGTGACCTATCTTGGTATTGTAGTTGGTGTCGTAATCAGTGTTATCTTGCCAGTTCTTCGCAAAATGCTTCCAAAACCGCGCAACATGACGTATCGCACGCATTTTTGGGACACTGCAAAACCGTATCTCGCGCTGGGCGTTTTCTCACTTGTCGTAGGTCTTCTAATGATAGCTTCTTTGGGAGACAATCTTACTGATTGGAAAGTCAGCTTGCTGCTTGGGTACGCTTGGGATTCATCACTTCAGAAATTGAGCCCTTCTGGACTCCGCGCGAATCCTACCAAATGTCTTACCGCACCAACTTCAGAAAAAGAGGGTGGAGATGAAGTCGGGTGAGAAGCTAGTCTATTTCTACTCTTTCTTCGGATGTTTGCCTGAATTTCCATTCTTGAAGCTTTCGTTTTCTAGTATGATTGTGGGGCCGAATTTGATCTTTAACTTATGATTCGTCGCACACGTCTGAATTTTGTCCTTGAAGCCTTGAGTGTCAACCCCCTTTATCGCCTCCCAAAGAAGGTCACCAGCTTTGTAATCCATAGTGTCCTTGAGAACCACGTGGCACCAGAGCACGTCATCTAGTTTCGAAATGCACTTCACGACCTTTTTTCTGTCCTTGTCAGAAACCCTGAAACTTGGCCCGTCTGTGAGCCTTCCGCCACCAAATCCATGATCTGCCGTGTTTATCCCTCCTGATTACACAGTGAATACGTGCGCTTAAGAGCTTTTTCGAACACACCTTGAGTTTGTTAATCGAAGAATTCTCAGCCTTAAACTAGTTATGTCGCCCTACAGAATCCCCATTCGTTGTCATACGCTTCCACGATACCACAAATATACCTCATGCTTCCGTTGCGGTTCAGTTGTGCCAGTGCACAAAAAGGGAGAGGCTTTTGGGGTCAAGCGTGAATTTTCCAATGGCTGTGTGGATATGTCTTTGTTGCGCGTTACTTGAGTTTGCCCTTTGCGAAGTCTTTTAGTACGATGTAAATATCGGTGTTGCGAGGGCGGTGTCCATTTACGTTTATGGTCTCGATCTCCGCCACCATCTTATCATGAGTCATGGGTTGTCCGTTTGCGTCTTTGTAGAGTGAGATGTGATCAAACTGGAAAACGATGTTAGCGGCGGATTTCCCACTATCATGCCTGACAGTCCAAGCTCTGACTATGTACTTCTTTTCAGAGATTTGCCGGGCAGTCTCTTCGATCTCTTCGTCACTGATTGGGCTTCCTGTCTGTGTTTTGCCGAAGCCATGATCTGCCATCAAATCACCTGAGGAAAACACATCTTTTGCACTTGTACTTAAAATTTCTCTTGACATATGGAATTTCACTGAAAGAACATCGAGAAAACGTGATTGCGCGTGCGGAGAAGAGGGAGAATTGCGGGAGATATTGCCACCGTCACACAAGTCCAAACTAGACTACGGCGCCACGTCTTTACATTGAGGTTCGACCCAGAGGCTAAAACTTCTTTTAAGGAAAGGTTAAAGAACTTCGAACCTAATTCTCGGTTTCTACAGTGGACTCGAAAAAGGAGGCGTTCTCTTGGGATTCGTTGAGCCCTTGCCGGCCTTTGCTGTTTCCTTTCTTTTCCTCGGACTAATGGTGTACAAGCGTGTGGGTTTGGGAATAGCTCTAGCTCTCACAGCACTGTTCTTGAGCATGCTTTCTCTTGACATAGGCAGTATTCCTAGCGTGTTTGAGAAAACAGTGACCGACTCTGTTACAGTCTCACTAGTATTGGCAACCTTCGGGATAATGCTGCTCAGTCAGCTTTACAAGGAGACGGGGTTTGTGACGATTCTTAGCCGAAGTCTGAGCGAAATCGTCAAGAATTCCAAATTTGTGATCAGCGTACTCCCAGCCATTATTGGTCTTCTTCCAGTTCCAGGTGGCGCCCTAATGTCAGCGCCCATGGTAGAGGTTGAGGCAAAAAAGCTCAAATTAGAGAAAGCCAGGCAAACCTATGTAAACATATGGTTTCGACACACCATTTTCCCAATCTACCCAATGAGTCAGGTTTTGATACTCACTGGAGCGCTTACAGGCTTATCTGTACTTTCGCTCATCATGAGGCAAGTGCCAGTTGTAGTCGCAATGGTCGCCGTCGGATATCTCATAGGGTTCTGGAAGGTCTCTGCAACCAAACATGACGCTTCGAAAATGAATCTGGCATCGAACCTAACCTCTCTTCTGAAGGTCTTTGCACCCATTCTCGCTATGATTTTTGTGATAGTGAGCTTCAGCATCGACGTCTCAATTGCCGCGTTTTTAGGTGTGATTGTGCTGCTTCTAATTGCCAGGCCAAGTCTAAGCGCCGTCTCAAGGCCCTTGAGGAGTAGTCCTATCTACATGGTAACACTAGCAGCGTTCGGTGCAATGCTGTTGCGAAATGTTACCATAGCCTCTGGAGTTTCAGAGGTTTTCGCGATGTGGATTGCTGGTAGAAACGTTTACGAGGTTGTGTTATTGTCGACCCTACCGGCTGCCTTAGCGTTTCTCCTAGGATCTCCATCTGGAGGAATCGCAATTAGTGTTTCAATGTTGGCTGGAATAATAAGCTTTGCACCGAAAGCCGGTGGTTTGCTTTACATGGCCACGTACCTTGGATACTTGGGCGCTCCTACGCATCTTTGCCTAGTTCTGACAGCTGATTATTTTAAGTGCTCTCTAAGCGGAGTGTACAAATATCTCGTTCCATCTTTAGCGATATCTTTCCTCACAGCAATTCTGGTCTACTTTCTGCTCTGAAGTCTATCGTTTCTCCCAAACGTCGAGAGGAGGCTTGTGATCAGCGGGTATGGGTGACCGATATCTCCTTTTACCTATTCTCCGTTGGTGTTCCGTCTTCGCCCTGACCAATACGTCATTGCTTGTCAAGAGATCAATGGCTACACCAGCCATCACCTTTGCTGCAAATATTAAAGACTTGTGTCCGAGTCCAACGCCACTTTGCGCAACGAACTCCCAGGAATGTCCCGGCGTACCTAGAACTGCTGTTGCCGTGCCAAATTCCACGGTGGGTGCTTGCCAACTCACGTCAGCGACATCGGTGCTGCCGTGACTAGTTTCACCTTCGCCCCACGGCTCAGGAATTTCATCATCCATCAGTTTGTTCACAAGTTTCTCCCATCCTGGACGTTTAGATTTCTTCAACTGAGCCCTCTTCATCTCCGGAGTAATCGTTTCCGCGATTTCCTCAGCAAACTTCCTGTCTTCGCTGCCGTATCTGGGAAGGCCGATTTCACGCATGTTTTTGACAATCAGCTCTGTGACAGTTCGATTGGGAACTAAGTTGTAACACCCTTCGCAAAACTCAACCTTTACCTCTGTTCTCGTCATAATCGCCGCGCCTCGTGCAATGTCAAGAATCCAATTGTATATGAACTCTAATTCCTCCCTTTCAGGCGCCCTTACGTAGTACCAGCTTCGAGCGTATCGAGGTACAACATTTGGCTGGTCTCCCCCTTTCTCGATTGTATAGTGTATGCGTGCGTCTTGGATTACGTGCTCCCTCAGGTAGTTCACCCCCACATTCATCAACTCCACCGCATCCAACGCGCTTCTGCCATGCTCAGGGGAGCCGCCTGCATGGGAAGCCTTGCCGCAGAAATGAAACTTGACGGAGTTAACAGCCAGACTGCTTAGCAAGGAAACGTCATTCATGGTGCTTGGATGGTGACTGATTACGGAATCAACACCGTCGAAATACCCGTCCCTTACCATGAAAACCTTGCCCGAGAAATTCTCTTCAGCGGGGCATCCAAAGAACTTGATAGTGCCCTTCAATTTGTGTTTCTGCATAGCGTTTTTAACTGCTATTGCTGCCGCCATGCCGCTTGCCCCATGGATGTTGTGTCCGCATCCATGTCCAGGTTTTCCTGGTTCTAACGGGTCCTTCCTTGGGATCCTTCTCTGCGATAGTCCGGGCAGAGCATCGTATTCGCCCATTATGCCGAGGACTGGTTTTCCTTCACCCCAGGTGGCGACAAAAGCTGTGGGCATACCTGCAATGCCACGCTGAACCTGAAATCCATGCTTCTCCAGCTCATCTGCAAGAAGCGTTGAAGATTCAAACTCAATCAAGCCTAACTCGGCAAGGTCCCATACTTTGTTGCTTATTTTGACAAGTTGTCTCTTATTATTCTCAATCCAATCAAATGCGACCTTCTTGAAAGTAGACATGAAGAGCACCCAGAATACTCTATTAGCCTCGCGCCAGGCTTTTTATGGTTTGTGTGCTGGATACATGAAGCTCATCAGGAAAGCGAACGGTTAAGCTTGCCGGAGCAACATTGTAGTACCGAGGATCGCGTTCAAACATGTGTGCGCGTCAGAGTCCGGGTTTAGGTCAATGATTCACGTAGAGGGTTGTGTGTTCAATTGTCCGTATCACACGCGAAAATCCTTAATAGTTGCACAACGCACCATTTGACTTGAAGGGAGAACAGATGAGAAGGGCTATTCTCTTCTCCTTGATTACCATTATTTGGCTGGCTTTTCTGAGCATTGGTGAATGCCAATGCAGGTATGTTGAGGAATTAGTGCCATACATACCGTCTCCCCAATCGGTCCACCTGAAGCTTCACGAGTCCGACGGAACCTCCTACGTCAATGTGTCCATAAGATTTTCCGATGGAGGCTTCGGCGTCTCCGATTGGGGAGAAACCAGAAGAGACGGAAACGAGATCTGGGTCAATTCCGAGATCTGGGAGTGGACAGGACCCAGCATCCAAATCATGATAACGGTGTCCAACACGTACAATCTCGGGCGGCTAGAAGGAGGCGACTACACTTTCACTTTCATGTGCTGGAATTACCAGGTCAAAACCCTCGATTTCACGGTCGCTGCAGTCGATGTGCCGACAATCGATCTGGATAATAATGGGTTCATTGATATAGTCGACCTGGCTATTGCAGCCAGAGCCTGTGGGAGCAGACACGGCAGCATGAATTGGAATCCAATAGCCGACGTCAACGAAGACGGAATCGTAAACGTTGAGGACCTGACTCAAATTTCTTTTCATTTTGGGGAAACGTGGTAAGCAATTGCACACCACAATGAAATTCAGCAAGGTGGCAAAGACACTCAACGAGGTCAAGAAACTGATAGAGAACGGTTTTCAATACATGTGAGAAACATGACCCTAGATTCTTCAGAAAACGGAGGTGAACTATCTAGGGCTTATCTGTGGTGCCGAGGGCCGGCTTTGAACCGGCGACAACCCGGTCTTCAGCTTCACCCTCAAGCGATTGCCTGAGTCGGGTGCTCTCCCAGGCTGAGCTACCTCGGCATGCAAACAAGATTATGATTTGACTGTTTTCCTCTTTTCATGGGCTGTTGCGTTACTATTTGATTCTGATGAAATGGATTCTACCAAATTCTGATGTATTCAAGTTCTGCCTTAAAAAAGTATATGGTCAAAGGAATTCTACAGCAGCATAAGAGACAAGCAGCTGCTGATTGGCTTGTTGAAAGCTTGGCTAGTACGGCGTGGAATCCTTGAGAAAAAGATCATGCCCTTATTCGGTCAAAACCAGTGGACCGAGTTTGAGAACTATGGAGCCATTTACCTCAAGAAAGTATAATACGTCGCCTGCCTTTAGCCCGTAGCTTTTCCGAATCTCCAAGGGGATCGTGATTTGTCCTCGTGAAGTCATCCTTGACTGGCCCCTGAACACGGCTTCAACTTTTTCTTCCATAATTCACACCGTCGCGTTTTCAACCATTTGGTAATTGCCCTAAGGTGCTTATAAAATGCTTTTCCTACTTCTCTATTGAATTGCACTCCCGTTATGCATATCGGACGTGATCATGTGAGCCCCATGGATGAATGGCGCGTGTGATTGAAGATTCTGCGCTTGCACACAAGTTGCTTGGGTACGCCCACATAGGAAATCTGACATCCACTACCTTATGCGTGTTATTCTTCTAGTTCCTACAGAACAGATAAGTCGCATTGTTCCTACGATTTTTTAAATCCAGAAACGTGCAGATATACTTAACAGATAGTTTCAGGGAGGTGATAACACTTGTCCAAAAAGAAAAGCGGTGGAAAAAGAAAGGGCACGAAGCTTCCTGAAACAGTCTCCAAACGACCAATGTCAATCTCTAGAAAGCCAGTAACGCTCACGCGAAAACCTGCGTCCATGACGAGGAAGCCTGTGTCGATGACGCGAAAGCCCGTCTCGATGACGAGGAAGCCTGTGTCGATGACGCGAAAGAAAGTCACAATGTCCAAAAAGAAAATGAAGGCCTAAGAGTTTGCGAGATGACTTTTAGGCTTTGTCTCGTCCCCTTTTTTCTATTTTTTCGTCTTTCTTCGTCTTTTGCCGTAGGCAGTTTTTCTTGGTGTTCTTCTGATTTCCGTGTGAACATGACTTGTCGAAATCTTCGTTGGTGCCAAGATATTTCCTGTCACTGCAAATCTGTAGACTGTTTGCGTCAGAGCCAAAACGTATAGTTGAATCTGATCGAACGCCGAAGAAGGATATTTACCAACAGACCTAAACGACTTTCGCAGTCGGAGATAGTAAGCCGCGAAAGCAACATGCAGAATGAATGGAGAAATCAGAAAGAGCAGAGAAGTGTACAAGGAGGTTGATTGAAAACCAACCACAGCGAGAACGACAGAAGAGATCGCGAGTATTGGATATGTGATAAGCGCTTTCCTTTTCTGTTTCAGAAATGACGGCTTTCTATCTTGAAGCTCCCTTTCCACAAATCTATTTATCTTTTCGACTCGATAACAGAGACCGCCAAACGCCTTCCTGAATTTTCTGAATTGTTTTGGCAGATTTCGCAGATTCTCAGTGTTCACATCAAATATGGCATCGAGCAAACCTACTTCAAAGGCTCCCGTTGGTTTCAAGCGCCTCTTGAGTTCGTCCTGACTGCTAGCTGCAAATTGCAGTTGCGCTTCGGAGGAGTCCAATGACTCGCTTATGAGTTTCTTATTCGCAATGAATCCAGAGAGATTCTTCGTTAGGACATTCAATTCTCCATCTTTCATTTCCACAAGCGCTTCTTCGCTCGGGAAAGGAGTTCTGCTGAACATGGAAAGAGCATAGTTCGTTTCGGTTAGTAGATTGTCCAGATAACTACACCAAGCCTGACATAGGAAAAGAGAACCAAATGCTGAAAGGTCTTCTTCGATTTCCTCTGTCCTGCCAACGAATATGAGTCTGCTTTTGACAGGCTCAAAGAAGCATACAACCTGGTATTTGTCAGGACGTAAAAGCACTTTCTGGAAGTCCTTCTGGTTCTGTGCAACTAGTTTCGCTATCGAGTCAAAGCCGTAGATAATTCGCTTTTTGAACTCTTCAGTTTCATCATATAAATCGGCGATTGTAAGATCCTCAACATAAAAGGTTGGAAGCATTGTCTGCAACATCTCCTTCTGTTGAGTTGGCGGTAACTCGATGGTCCAAACCTTGCCAAAAGCTGAAGTCAAAAGATATAGAGCAGTCTTGGATTCTCTCTCAATGATCTGGTTGACAACGTCCTTTGCTCCAGGTCTGCCAGCACTAGCCAACTCATCTCCCATTTCTCTTAGTAGAGCCGTCATATTCGTCTTCTCTTGACCATGGATTCCGACAGATTCATATATCTCATGCTTGTGGCGAAGGAGGAATCTTTGATACATAGAGGAAAACGCTTCTTCCACCTTTCGCAGGTGCTCTCTGATCTGAACCAATGCCAACTTCACTCCGCCCATACGAAGGACCGCAAGACATTGAGTGCCAACACTTTTGACATCACAGTTTAGCGTAAACTCTCTAGCTACTTTCGTCACTTCTTCTTTCAGATTGTCCACAAGTGTTTGTGAAGCCTGAGTAGGCAGATGAAGAAATACTGACAGGTCTCTGTCATGGATAACCTCGAACGGTAAGGTTCTAATCAAAGCTTTTTTGACAGCTGCGACGAGTATGAGACCATATCCCGCCACGGTCATCCCGAAGTACAGAATGGAAGCTACTCCAACTATTACTGTGGTTATTGTCAATAATTGACCAAACAGCATTGCTGACCCTATAGTGGTAACCGTGATGAACACGTCTTCAGTCATGTACATTAGAATAGTTAGGGACTGATATGCCAAGTATACAATCCAGCCAATTGAAAAGAAGGCATATACCAGAAGAATTGCTTTTTTCCTACTATCAAAGCTCTCAGACTTCTCCTTAACCGACCTTCTCAGAAGTCGCGTGAAGAGCGTTTTCACATAGCCGTAAGACTCCTCTCTCAAGTATTGATTATTCACCAAATCTCTCAAAACGTAGTACCCGTCAGTTTCAAAAGGTGGAGCAAAATCTGCCAGTGTTGAATAGAAGCAAAAAAACCCAGCCATGGTTAGCACATGAGAGAAGAAGGATGGAAACTGCCCAAGAGAAGTGGTGACAATGAGCGCTGATCCAATTAACAGCGTGGAGAGTGGCCCAGCAAGGGAGACCATCATTCTCTGCCATCGTTCAAGCATCCACGAGTCAGTAGTGTTAATGTAGAACATAGGCCCAAAATAGAAGAAGCCCGTACCCATTTCCTCAGGCGTTCCCCCATAATGAACAAGGGCTAAACCATGGGCAATCTCGTGAATGATGATGACGGGGAGCAAGATTATGAAAAAGTAGAAAAAGAACCCCACAACGGACGACCCTGCAATCTCGAAATTGCTCTTGTCCGCCAAGAAAGCGGCGAACCTAGGTGCGAAAACCACTGCGCACAATGCAATAAAAGCAAGGCTCGCCCAGAGAAGAGGTCGTCGGAGGAATGTTCGGATTCCTTTGTGAACTGATTGAATCAGGGCCTTACTTCTCTCGAGGACGCATATCCTTACCTCAAACGCTGAAACAACGCTTATCCTCTTTTTCTTAGCAGGTTCGAAAATCGACTTAAGACAGTCTTGTTCAGCGTAAAACAGCAGCACTCGCCTGACTACTGTGATATCTTGGTCTTCCCACACTCTTTCTAGTTCCTCGCTGATTTCTGCTATTGTTCGCTTGCCGTCGACCAAATTCCAAATGTGAACGGGAATCTCGCTAAGGTCATAGTAAGCTCCGGTAACGTGGTTCTTCATTATGAATATCTGCTCGCCTTCGACGGTCATCGTCTTGATGTTCACTTGAGAAGAACGCTGAGGGACAAACTGAGGATTATATGTGATTTCATAGATGAAATCCGTTCTTGAAGCGTCAGCAGACAAGTCGCATGACCCTTTTAGGAGTCTTCGCTTGACGTGTTTAAACTTTTCCAAGGCGTTAACTGGCGGCTTGGTTTCAGTCTCACCACAATAAGCATCACGAGAATTACTGATTCAACTATGCCGCTGGCACTCATCAATAATACAAAAGTGCATGGCGTGTCTTAAACTTAAATACCAGCAAATAGGAGTTTATAATGTACTCTCATGTCCAGATTTGACCAATCGAGTCTTCTGAAATTCTTACACAAGCCCCGATGTCGACATGAAATTATCCGACACTTCAAAGTATCAACCAAGCTCGTAGATTATCACCTTCAAGAGGCAATCAAATGCGGTAGGATTCTGGTATATGGAAACCAGATATCCCCACAGCTTCTCGACTCAGAGGCCAAGCAACTACGGCAAAAGGGGCTT
>Ga0209635_10004408_pt1 | contig 11040 bp, 6 predicted proteins | sample DeeMarSWOR230_32_FD_187463 | JGI IMG/M metagenome (GOLD analysis project Ga0209635, IMG submission 187463) | Marine sediment microbial communities from White Oak River estuary, North Carolina - WOR-2-30_32 (SPAdes) (version 2) | ecosystem: Environmental > Aquatic > Marine > Intertidal zone >...
TGCCTTTAGTGTATTGAAGCGGTTATTATTCATTTTCAATTTTATCCTATTTACTAATACATAAATTATAATCATGGGGCATCTTCTCCAGATGTATTAAAAAGAAGATGCCCTCTAACAGAACACCAAATTATTCTAAGATCTTCCGAATCAACCGATAAAACGACAAACCACAGTATTTTTACGTTGTTAAGATAGACTGTATAGGTTATCGCCCATGTTTGGTTTTTTATTATAGTTACTTATTATAGGAAACAATAACGACTATCCTATTTCTTAATGGTCTTCACTAAAAATTGAAAGCCTAATAATAACTTGACCTAATCCTTCTAAAAATTATAATCCCTGCTGCTATTACCACAACAGCTGCAATTATACCGCCTATTAGACCCCAATTTGTACCTGATTCCGGTGCTGGTGGAACTGGCGGGCCTGGCGGAAGTAATGGCTCCGGTTTCTCAACTGGCTCGGTGGTTCCTGCTGGAGGCTTTTCCTGAGATGACGGTGGTGCAGAGACTTCCCCTGGAACCCCTGGCGCTGGTGGTGTTGGTGGCGGTGTCGTTTCTTGACCCGGGATTTCAACTAACGGGACCAAAATAGCAAAGCAAGTAAAATGCGTAACGGAGGCACTAATTGATTCATTAGTTGAATCAACATTGGAAGGCAATATGGACCACTCTTCGATAGAATCGTCAAAAAAGGCTAGAACTAAATCATTTTCGTCTACACCATCAGGTATATCTGAAGAGTTATAGTGAAATGTTATCACTATTGGTGGATTAAAAGTAGCCCCGCTGGGTTCCAAATTAACAGGCATATATATGGTAGTATAATCTTCCGGTGATGGCGGAGGCATTGATTCAACTTCTGCGGTCAGACTGGTGATGCGGCTACCGCCCTGACTCCTTGCCATGGTCCCAGCCCTAATACTGATTTCAAACCTACCTTTCGGTAATTCAGCCGATATATTTATTGTTTCCTGAATCTCGCCTGAGCTGCTAATCGGTATGTTATAGGTATCTCCAAGAATAATACTCTGGAGAGTAATTGGCTGTTCGGGTGGCCCACTTGGAGGTGGTGGCTCGGGACTCGTTATCGTCACCGTGAGGTTTAGCTGTGTAACATCACCACTTTCCCATTTATATGTCTGATCAGCTTTAACTCCATTTATATAGAAGGATACCGTTGGATTACCTTCAATATCACCCTGGACGACAAGCTTTACCCCCAAATTTTCACTACCATATTTGCCGACCTCAGAAATAATAATAGGATTACCCTGTAAACCAAGCGTTACGCCCTCACATCTGCCTTCTACCACAGTTCCAATTGGTGCTGGCTCCCCATTAACTGTAATATTGCCATAAAAAGCGTGAGGTATAGGTGGTATCTGAGCCATTACCGGACCTGTGAAAAGCGTTGCTATACTTACTAAAATGATTGCAATTGTGAGTAGCCGCACTTTAAAAATTCTTTCTTTCATCATTTCTTCTTTCTTTTAACCCCCCGTTACATATTCATTATTTATAAAGCTAAATGATTTCTATTCTTCAAATAAAATGTATTCTGTTAAGTACATGATAAAATTTCTCTAACCACACTAAAAAACGATTATAATTAATTATAACAGAAAAGGTATTAATTTACTGTAATTATTATGTCCGCACAGGGACATTATAATCAAATTCTACGCTTTTGTCAATAGTAAAAAATAAACATTTTTCAAGTGAATTATAACTTTAAAAGTAACGGCATAAACGTTAATTTTATACGTAAAAATCCATCTATAGCCATTGACAAAACTTCTAATTAGTATTATCATTTGTGCGTATAGGGACATTGAAATATCCAAATATAAAGCAGTTAATTCCCATTCATATAAAGGAATTTCTATCGAATGAAGAACTGGATTTCTAAAAAACGTTTACTCCACTCAGTTGTCATTACCACGTTAATAATAATCCCATTACTTTTTCCTATGGAAAAGGTTGAAGCTGGTTGAGGAGATCCCACGCTGACCGTGCATGTCAGCCCTGAGAGTGTAGGCTCTGTTAAAGTCAATGGTATTGACTATTCTGTCCAACTAAGCTTCGAGCAAAATACTGTTGTGACTTTAGAGGCTGTACCAGCAGAGGGATATCAGTTTGCCAGTTGGACTGGTTCTTTGAGCGGTAACACAAATCCTGTAGAACTAACAATGAATTGCTCTAAAATAGTAACCGCTAATTTCTTGACTTTGTCCAATTTAAATTCTATAGGCAATTTCGTTTGGAAGGATATCGATGCGGACGGTATTCAGGATTCTGGAGAAGTCGGGATAGATGGAGTTACTGTAAAACTATACGATTTAGAAAACAATTTGGTTGATACCAAGATTACTTCGGGTGGTGGATTCTACAATTTCAGCGATCTGGAACCCGGTAAATACTATCTGGAATTTATCGATTATAGTGGCAATTACGTCTTCAGTCCAGCAAATCAGGGAAGCAATGACCGAATCGATTCGGATACGGATCTAACAGGTCGTACTAATATTGTCAACCTCTATAATGGGAAAATGGATATGACTTGCGATGCTGGGCTTTACCGACCCAGTACTCTGACTTATACGATACGTCTTTCATCAGGATGGAATTTGATATCGCTGCCACTAATACCCGACATAACCGATCCAACAGCTGCGTTTGCCGGTGTCGATTTTGGTACCGTATATCAGTACCGACACCCTGATGGTCCTACTCCAACTGGCTGGGTATGGTATGTCAATGGAGGTACCCCACAAAACGGTTTTAAATGGGGGGAGGAGACTGGTTACTGGATTAGCAGGGGTAGCCCCGCTGACAACCTGGTATTCGATGGCGAGGAGCTCAATTCCAATACGATTTTGCCGATAAACTACTATGTATACGACAAGTGGAACCTGATTGGCTTCAAATCAACAACTCCTAAGCTACCATCAGAATATTTAGCCAGTATAGAGGGCAAGTATGCCATGATTTACGGATATAAAGATGGTAGTTTCTTTATCGTCGGTACAGAGGGTCATGAACTAATGCAGCCGGGACAAGGATACTGGATCTACATCCTTGAGCCAGGTACTATTTCGCCACCCATTGAACAAATAATAAGCAACATAACAACGGAAGAGGCATATGACATGATGAATGGTTATCCGGACAATTCCGGACTTGTCATTCTTGATGTACGTACTCAATCAGAATACGATAGCGGCCATATAGAAAATGCGGTTCACCTCGACTACTATTCGGCAACCTTTGATGAAGACTTAGGTAATTTATGCAAGACATATACATATATTGTATACTGCCGATCTGGAACACGATCAGGATGGGCACTAGACCTCATGGAAAACTTGGGATTTCGAAAAGTATATAACATGGAGGGTGGTATCCTACAGTGGATAGCCGATGGCTACGAATTAGCAAGTTAGCTATGGCTATACCTAGCGGTTGCTTTAAGTAATAACAAGTAAGGATATTTGAACTCAATCAAGATTAGCCACAAAGACGGTTTCTTGAGTTTGCGGCTCGATATAATATACTTCGTTACCAATTATTGCTGAATTAATAGCATGAATAGCGCCATACGGTATCTTTTTCTCATTGAATAACGAATTATATTCATTATAACCGATAACCTCAAAGGATAATATATAGCCTTGTTGTAATGCCCTATCCTGTAACTCTATTGCATAATCATCACAGTCAAACTTTTTAATATTATTACCCACCCGATCTACTACATCGAAGTGTATATCGATAAATTTAACGTCATTGAGCCACTGTTTCAGTTCGACTAAGCTTTCAAAATAATCAAGCGACCTCGGCACCTCTATTTCCTCAACTATAATCTTATCAATAGGCTCATATACGACTGTTTCAACCGGCTCATAAACCACTGTCTCTATCACCCTCTCAACAGGTGTATAGACAACTTTCTCGACGATTCTATCAACAGTAACTAATTCATATTTTACGACGACCTGTGGTTCGTAGTATTTTTGACCAAGGTAACCGCCGGCACATATCAACATAGTCCCTAGCACCAGAAAAATTAGCGTACTAAGAACCCTGATAATTCTGCCTCTAGTTAATGAGGTTAAAAATTCTGTCGGAAATCTCATCTCAAATAATTAGCTTATGCGTGTAATGTATCCATCCATACTTCTAGACAGTCTGCCCTTAGACAGATCCTAAGCAAAATTAACACGATTTATCCCTGATGACATGAAAGTTAATACCCATATTAAGTTAGGGATAAATTACAAATTACCCAAGAGATATCACTTCGCGTAGTGATCTTAATAACGCGAAAAAAACAAATATAATAAAGGTGCTTGCATACAAGCACCCCCTCTCCTACTACAGTTCCAGTTAAAACCATTAATTTACTACGAGAGCGCTAACATAAGTGACATCCCTCCCGGGTTTATTCATACTCGGTAGTGACATCCAGAAACATACCGGCCTCATATATTTGTGGAGGTTAATCAAAGCTCGAAGCACACTGATACATTCTATCTGCCGCTGACGAAATAAGGAACGAAGACATAAGATAAACTGGTTACACTAGATAGACGAGGGATACTAAAGCAAACTTCTATATAACTAGGTGTAAATAGTAGCTAAAATCAAATAGAATCAATTTTCTCAGAGGCAACAGTGGTTTAGCAACCAACACGAAACTCTGCTTGATATGTAGTTTGCGCGTCAGTAAATACCCTGGAGAGCCAATTATCACTCACAAGAAGGTTTATAAAGATGAGCTTATCCTTCGGTCGGCAAGCATATATGTTATTAAATGCCATGATGGTGGATCGTATACAAGTGAAGACCGCCGGTGTCCAGCTGACGATTGGAAAGTCTTTAACCATAAAAATTAAGTGATTAATAATAGCATTACAGCCAAGATGTAACGTTACTTACTAATCCAAACGATATCTACCTTATCAGTAACAACGTGGCTGATTGCTACCTAACAGTGCTTTTTGAAGAATATCCTAACGGCCCTACACAAATGCTATACCGCACCTGGAAAAGCCTTTGTTCAGAAGGTTAATTGAGAAGCTGGCAATAAGTAAGGGTTTAAAGTCTTGATCATAGCCACGGAGATTATACTCGAACTAGGGGTTGCCAGAAGTAATAAAAAGATAATTTATAATTTTTCCTCAGGGTATTGACATATCAATATTATGGTGTTAATCTGTCCGTGGAGGGACGTAATCTGAACGTATAGGACCATCTTACTTCGAGCTCAGTCTGGGAGGTGGTGCGTATGAGTAGTGGCGTTAAAACCACTGAGCTTGCATGAACAAACGATTTAATTGAATAGAAGCAAAACAGCAAAGTGGTTGCCGGGATAAAAGAATAATAATTGGTCGTTTGCTTGTGATTAAAGTGTAGAGATATGTTGCGGAAGAAGGGAGGAAAAGTAAGATGGGGAAAACAGGCAAAATCGGAAGACATATTATAATTGCGGTGCTGTTGGCACTGAGTTTGAGCCTGACGACAACAGTACCGGCTGCAGCAACTACTGACGTTATTGAGGTAAGTCAGCCAGTACAGGTAACATCCAACGCGTACTATGAACGAGGTCAGTCTATTACTTATGATGGGACCAGTTACTGGCTTTTCTACGGCAGATCAGCTAGCGTGACCGGGAATTACCAGTCCGGAAATCCTGATCTTCACGATTACTGCATCTATTACAAGAAAGCGGGTACCCTTGCTGGCTTGGCGGCAGACCTGGAGACAGCGGTGACGGGCACACATAACAACCAACTATATCTAGGGGAGACCGACGCTGCCTACTTCAATGGAGAAGTATGGGTTTTTGCCTCATATGATACTGGCTCCAGCTGCGATCTTTATGCCTGGCATACTACGGATGGCGGCTCATGGACGGAAACCGGTCCTATTGTCACTAATCTGCCTGTCGGAGCAGCACATTTTGCGTCAACTACCTACGGTGGCGAACTGTGGATTGCCTATCAGATTGGTAACCAGTGGAAAACTAAGCATTATGACGGATCCACCTGGAGTGAAGAATCAGACCTCGTCAGCGGCTACGGTACCGGCAAGTTTTACGTAGAAGGTTCCGGCTTATATTTCGCTGTGGCGCAGAAGACCAGCATTTCCATTTACCAATACAGCCTAGGCGTCTGGAGTGAAATGGCCAGTAAAGCCGTAACAACTGAATATGCCTATGATGCCGCACTGTTCAAGAAAGGGAGCATATATATGTTCGTCTACGCCCCTCTGCCCACCGATTGGTCGTACCAGTGGATAAAGGGGTACGTGGGCACTTCTTTAAGCACCATATTCTCTAGCGGTACCGAAGTTATGACTTCCGCCGCCGAGTATGGCGGCAACACATGGGTAGAAATGTGGCCGATTGGCTTTACCGACATTGAAGGAAACAGCTATCTATTTTATACTTCAGAGCGTAATCCCGTCAACCCAGCGTCCGAAATAACCGGCAATATCTGGTACCTCCCGGTTACATGGGATTTAACCAATGACCATTTTACTTACGTCAAGAATGCGATTGAAGCCGCCACCAGTACAACCATCAACGTGGCACCGGGGGTATATCCGGAAGGACAATGTACTATCAACAGCGACATTTCCATCGTCGGTAATCTTATGGATAAGCCCGTCATACAGCCGTTCGCAAACATTACTGGAGATAGTTCCAGTAATGCCTGGTTCCTCGTTTCGGCAGGAATCACGTTCTCCCTAAGTAACGTGGTGCTGGATGGCAACGATTTTCTCGTATATCAAGCCATCCGCTCGCATGGCTATACTACCATTGACAATGTAGATCTCCGCACCATTCAGGGTAGCATCAGTGGCTCGCCATATAGAGGCATCGGGATTTCCTGTTTCGGCGGCACGGTTCCGGGCGGTGGGGGTAGCGACAGCCACGGAGCAGGGGGCGCTCCTAGCACTTTGAGCGTCATCGGAAGCACTTTTGAACAGATGGGTCGCATTGGCATATTGGTGAAAGGAACAGAATCGACCGCCCAGATCTTCAGTTGCTTCTTCGCCGGTAAAGGTAATGGTGATTGGCTCGACTATGCTTGCGAAGCTGGAGCGGGTGGAACGATGTCAGTTAAGCACTGTGAAATGATGAATTGCACAGGCGTTGCGTCGGTCGATGGCTCCACCTCGGCGGGAATACTTGTTACTACTTATTGGGGAGATGGAACAAAAGCTACTATTGTCAATAACGAAATACATAACAACACCTATGGCATAGCAGTTGGCTATGACGAAGATGATACCAGCGTTGTGACGGCTCATTGCAATAATATAGTGGGAAATACTTCTTCTGGCATAGATTCAACGGCGCAACAAGTTGATGCCGAGAACAACTGGTGGGGGCATTATACCGGTCCGAGCGGTGAAGGCCCGGGGTCAGGTGACGGAGTTTCTAATTATGTAAATTATGATCCATGGCTTTGCGGTCCCTGGCAGGTAACTCCACCATGTGGCACTCCACCTCCACCTCAACCTCCACCGCCAGTCGAAGAGCATGGTGCCCCTGTCGGCATTGAGGTGTACTCAGTAAATAAGTCTGCTCTTCTTGCACCATGGATTGCCTTGGCTGTGGTGATTATCGCTGGTGCTATCGTAGCTGTAAAGCGACGAAGGGCCTGAAAACTGAACATTAGCTATGTTCAAGTTAAGAAGTTGAGAAAAGGCAAGCCCTACAAATAGGCCTGCTGTGGTTTGTTTGGGTGAGTACGGCTTGCCTTTCTCGTTATTGTTACCATTGCATACTTTTTCCGAGTAGGTGAAGAGGTTTATTCAGATCAGTCTTACTAGGTTTGAGCAGCCATAATTGACGAGCTGTGTCGCTTTCTGCCAAACAAAGTATTTATTGAGAATACAATATGGAATCCACTAAAAACAGATTCGAAACCACAGAACGTCAATCATTATTGTTGGTACTCTACACCTCATAAGTAATTATGAAACCGCCTCTTCAACTTTCCAGCTGTATTCTACGTTACCTTTGGGACTGCCCGTAGATTTATCACATTCCGTGTACGTGACTTTGATTTCCTCAAAATTTAGTGATATTTCCTCCATTGGAGCATCTACTGCCTGAACAATAAATGGTCCGCTGTAAGGCAGGATACTATCTGGGGCAGGGGATATCAGCGCGTATGCTAAGGGATTGCTACCGGTAACCTTGTAGGAAGTAATCAGAACATTCTTTAATTCATAAGCATAAAATGTACCTTCGCATGTACTTCCCTCTGAAGGGCCCGTAAGATGGATTTCTACCTTAGGAAATACCTTCCCCTTACAGATAGCTTCAGCAAGTTTAGGTGATGACTTATCTATCTGTTTAACGATTACAATGTCTTCTAAAACAACGTCTCCCCTTTGTCGAGTAGGACCAGTAGCACCACCGCCTGGGCTGACAATGGGTTGGCTAAATGACACTATTTCACTCCAACCATCGTGGTCTACACTCTTTGATTCCCCGTCAACGCCTTCAAATTTAACGTAGGCACTGCTGTGTGCAGTTGGCTCCGTTGTGTCAGGTTCTGGTTCAGGAGTAGTTTCAGGTAGTGGAGGAGTTGGTGAAAGTTCGGGAGTTATTTCTGTTGGCTGAGGAGCCGGTGAAGTTTGAGGAGCTGTTTCTGTTGGCGGAGGAGTTGGTGAAGGCTCAGGAACTGGTGTTGATGGCATTTCAGGTTGTGGTTCAGGAGTTGGCGCTGGTTTTTCTTGGCAACTCACTGCCATAGTTAGTGACAATAGGATCATTAGTCCAATTGCTAATAGAGTATGCAATTTCTTCATTTGTCAAACCTCCTATATTTTCATTCTCAGAATATATTGTTTCAGTATTGTACTACGTCATTTCAATTTAGTCTATACCTTTATCTTCAACTTAAATATAACGGTTAGAGTTCGACTATTTTCTCAATACCCATGTGTGAAATCTGACTATATTTAAGTATAGTAACCCACTTGACAACCTAATTAGAGAGGATTACTATGACCGCATAGGGACATATTTGTTGCGTATAAGGACATGCTAATCCCAGTAGGTAAAGGGGGTGGCAATTATGAGAAACCACATCTCTATTAGTAGAGTTTGCTCATGAGTTGATAAAGATCAAATTGGAGGCAGTTAAAATGAAAAGCATGTTAAAATTTTTATACTTCCTGGTAATTATAGTAATAGCAGTGTCTCTTACGGTAGGTCTGGCAACTGTATCTCTGGCTGACTGGAATGAGGGTGACTGCTATAAGATGCACTTTCCACAACTACCCGACTTGGGGGATGGTGGCGTGGCTATAGTAGCCAGTGCAGCAGTTTTTCCGGGCATAGAAGTAGCTGATGACTTTCAATGCATGGAAACTGGAAATATCACCGACATCCATATCTGGGGCTCCTACATAGATAATATGGTGTCGGATAACAGGAGTTTTGTACTTCGCATCTATGATGATATTCCTGCTTATGAGAGTCCGACGGGGTATAGTATGCCAGGAGAACTCTTATGGAGTCATACATTCGCTGAAGGTGAGTTTGATGAGTTACCGTTAGTGGATAGACCCGAAGAAATTTTATATAGCCCTTGGAGTGGCATACCTCATTCCGACAATATGGTCTGGCAGTACAATTTCAATATCGACCCCGTTGACGCTTTTCCGCAAGAAGAAGGTAATATCTACTGGTTGAGTGTGTACGAGGAGTATGGTGATAATTGCGTGTTTGGTTGGAAAACCTCCACAAATCACTGGAATGATGACGCGGTCTGGACACACCAGCCAGGATTTGGTGGTCCGTGGTATGAACTACAATGGCCACCTGAAGGTCCTGATCCTATATCACTCGATATGGCCTTCGTAATTACCACCGGTACCGGCACTATTATCCTAGAAAAACAGACCGACCCTGACGGGGACGATAGATCCTTTGATATTCTCGAATACCCTACTGGTGCCCTTGTTACATCCCTTCAGGATGATGGTACCCACTCGATAGATTGCTTACAGCCAGGGACCTATATGTTTGTTGAGGATGTGCCGAATTGTTGGAGTCTGACAACTGTTGACTTGTCTGAGGTTGGAGGATTTGAGAACAGTAGTTATAACTCGACCACGGGAATCGTCACTTTAAACCTCGAGGCTGGTGAGACTATCAATGTCACCTTCAATAATACCAAGTGGGGCATTGTAACCGTGGAAAAAGAGACCGACCCGCCCGGCTCAGACGAACTTTTTGAATTCACCGGTACCTTTTCCGCAAACCTCTCAGATGGTGGGTCGTTCAGTGGTTGTATACCGCCAGGCCAACACACAGTAACGGAGCTAGTACCAGATTGTTGGGAACTAACCGAAATAATCTCGAATGACAACAACGGCAGTACTGACATAAGCACTGGAACCGCCACCATCAACCTAGAGCCCGGTGAGGAGGTTACGGTTACCTTCAAAGACATGGAGTATGGCTATATAATCGTAGAAAAACAGACCGACCCTGACGGTGCACCCTCCATTTTTACCTTCGCAGGCGACCTCTCCGGGACTATTGGCGATGGTGAGCAACTCATTAGCCCCTGCCTGAGGCCTGGTGACTATACATCCTGGGAACTACCTAAACCATATTGGAAACTGGTCGACATCATGCTGGATGATGCCGCTAGCATTACCCCCAGCACTTATGACTTCAGCGCACGCCAGGTGTACTTCAACCTTGATCCCGGTGAAACGGTCAAAGCAACATTCACAAATAGATTTATACCACCACCGCCAGAGGAGCCGCCAGTTGAAGACCACGGTGCACCTGTAGGAATCGAAGTGTTTTCCGTAAATAAGCCTGCTCTTTTGGCGCCATGGATTGCCTTGGTTGTGGTCATAATAGCTGGTGGCATAATACTGGTAAGACGCTACCGGGCTCACAGTTAGAATCAATAAATCACAATAGGAAACAGAGCCATGGGTAGGTTCTCTTTTGGGGAATCTGCCCATGGCTCTATACATAATGGGACTG
>Ga0209635_10004414_pt1 | contig 11032 bp, 11 predicted proteins | sample DeeMarSWOR230_32_FD_187463 | JGI IMG/M metagenome (GOLD analysis project Ga0209635, IMG submission 187463) | Marine sediment microbial communities from White Oak River estuary, North Carolina - WOR-2-30_32 (SPAdes) (version 2) | ecosystem: Environmental > Aquatic > Marine > Intertidal zone >...
CCTTCTCTTTTCGCTGTTGTCCCAAACGTTCCCGCAATCGCTGCTATGGCTGGTCACCTCTCCTCTAGGGGTGTACGGGGAATTTCCCCATCCAGACTTCTTACAGTCACTAATCATCAGTCGCGAGTCCCTAGTCACTATTAACTATCGACTATTGACTATCCGACTCCGTAGTTTAAATGCTAGATTCTCTTGATCTCGCCCCGTTCCATCATGCTCAATAGTTCATCAATAGTAACACCCAATCTCCGGGCCAGTCTTTTGCGCTTCTCCCTGCGTTTTTGCCGATGTCGAATCAGCGTTCGGCGTCTTTTCCGACCGCTTTTACTTCGTGCCATTAAAACCACCCTTGTCTAGTATTATTCTGTCATTAAGCCGCCTTTCTGCAGAAACTCTCTAGCAACTTCAGCTGCCTGCCGTCCTTTTTCATCCACCTCGTAATTGAGCTGCGCCATCGTCTTATTATCAATCTTGCCCGCCAGTTTGCTGAGAATGTCCTCTAGTTCAGGGTACTTTTCCAGAGTATGCGACCGTACAACAGGAGCAGCATAATATGGTGGGAAGAACTGTTTGTCATCTTCTAGCATCACCAGATCAAACGCAGGAATCCGTCCATCGGTCGCAAACCCGCAAATCAAGTCCACATCTCCTTCGGCAATGGCTTTATACATCAGACCAGGATCCATCCCTTTCGGCTCTTTTTCCAGCGACCAGCCATAGTGTTCGACTAACCCGGGATAGCCGTCCGGACGTTCCAAAAACTCATGAGTAAAGCCAGATGTGAGCTTGTCCTTATGAGATCCCAAGTCCGAGATCTTCTGAACTCCGAGTTCCTGCGCCTGGTCGCGGCGCATCGTGAGCGTGTAGGTGTTGTTAAAGCCTAACGGCTCAAGCCAGATGAGTCCATACTGCTGCTTGAAGGTATCTTTGACGGCATCGTAGACCTTCTGTGGATCTGTCATGGGCTCCTGCTTCAAGATTGCTGTCAGTGCTGTACCTGTGTACTCAGTGTATAGATCGATCTCGCCGTTCTTGAGCGAATTGAAACAGATTAGCGTTCCGCCCAGAAACTTCTGCTCTGCTTTGATGTCGCTGTTCCCCTCTATCAACGCAGCCATCATCTCACGTAGAATCACTTGCTCGGTGAATTCTTTTGAGCCGATAACGACCTCCTTCTCGCCGCCACCACAAGCAGCTACGCCGAGTAGTGCGATCAACGTAACCGCAAACACTTTTCCCCTGATCATTCTCTACCTCCTTCGCCCTTAGATCGTTGAAAATCGTTCAAGTCGTTTAGCGATCCCAACGACTTGAACGGTTTTAACTACTCCTACGCCGCAGCAAAACCTTCAATAAGCGTTTTTTGCCCAATCTCCATAAACGAGACAATTATGGCCCCTGAGCAATTGACGGAAGTTGGGGCTGCTGCCTTATCCACCACCAGACCCACATCATCCAGCTTGCGATGATAGATGAGTTCGCCAACTGAGTATGTCTGACCAGCGCGATATATCGTGGCTCTGTCCTTTTCGATGGCAGATACGTCCGGCTGCTTTTCCCGATAATATTCGTGGCGTGTGAGCGCGAACTCGCTATCACATGCGGTGCAGAGAAGCCAATAGAAATCGTCCTCATCTTCTGCCTCGCGCATCACAGACATAGGCACCACTTCCCTGCATACAGGACAGTACTTGTGCCTCCGCTTCACCTTCGTTCTATTTGCTGTCATACTGTTTCACTCCTCGCAGTTAAAGCAAATGCTATCGTAGGGTACTGAGAAATCCTATATAGGTGCACAGAATAATTGAACACCATGTGGGAGAATACTCCTGCACTCGATAACGGTGCACTCGACAATCGCGGTCGGGAGACCGCTCCCACAGCAACAGGTTAATGTTCAAATGACTTGCTACCGCCCTCTCCTGCCTCCTCTTTGACCTCTAACCATGAGTTTTCTGCGCCTCTGATCGGGCTTCATATATTTCTTCTGCTTTAGCTTCGTTCTCCGCTTCGCCCTTTTTCGGCGCGCAGTTCCTGATTTATCTTTCGACATATTGCCTCACTCCTTATGTTTTACTTTACAGAATCGGGAAGTTCTGATCAGCCAACCCTATTAATGCACTCACGGATTTGCTAACCGCATGTGTGAACTGCTAATTCCCCCTTGAATTCTTTCTCTGAGTTCTGAGTAAGCTCCTTCTACGCCTCTCGCTCGGCTTGATGTAGCACCTCCGCTTTCTCATCTCTTTAATCAGCCCCTCTTTTTTACACTGTCTCTTGAAACGGCGGAGTGCTTTGGCTATGGATTCATTCTTCTTAACCGTTACCTTGGCGATCTACCTTCACTCCTTGCTTTTCGGCGGAATAGCCCTTCTTCAACATTCTCGATTTCAGCAATATCTCTGGAATCATCACTGAAATCCTTCCTGCTCAGATCACAAAGTGCATAGATAACAAGGTTCAGATCATCGCAAATCAAAACTCCAGAATCTCAAGTGATGCCCATAAGTTCCTTAGCTTTGTCAACAGCGCTGGCCGCGTCCCTTGCGTATCCATCAGCGCCGATCTCATCAGCGTAATCCTGTGTCACCGGGGCACCACCGATCATAGTCATAACGTCATCTCTGATCCCGCCCTCCTGCAGAGCTTCCAGCGTGGTTTTCATAGCGGTCATAGTAGTAGTCAGGAGAGCGGACATGGCGAGTATACCGGCTCCATCGTTTCTCGCCGCCTCGACGAATTTCTCCGGCGGAACGTCAATACCCAGATCGATCACCTCAAATCCAGCACCTTCCAGCATCATGGCAACCAGGTTCTTGCCAATGTCGTGAAGATCGCCTTTCACCGTTCCGAGAACCACTTTCCCAACAGGTTCAACTCCCGAAGATACTAGCGCCGGCTTGAGGATATCCATACCAGCGTGCATCACTCTGGCGGCCAAGAGCACCTCTGGAATGAAGAACTCGCCGTTCTTGAACTTCTCGCCTACAACGTTCATCCCTTTTATTAGCCCTTCATCAAGTATTTCACCGGGCGGGATGCCCTCATCTAGTGCCTTCTGAGTCAGTTCCTTCACCTCCTCGGCCTCGCCCTTTATCAAATTCTCCGCAAGCGCCGATAGATCTATCATTTAGATACCCTCCTTCATTTGCATTTTGTGTAAAAACGTAAGATCCGCGTAGATCCTGCCGCTGCTGTTCCTCCATCCGGTAGCTACGAGTAACGAGCGACGGGTATTACTGCACTGTTCAGCACCCGTTACTCGGCACGCGTCACTCGTCACCTTCCTTCTTGGGGGAAGTCTCTGATACTTTCTCGGAGGAGGTCTATGCGAACCTTACACTCGGGCCAGCGCACCTCCTCGATCCACTGTGTCGGCACCAGCACTTTCTTGCCTGGCAGCCAATTCCGTGTGTCTACCACTATATAGTGGATAACCCAGGTCTCGTCTTCCACTACGAAGTTATCCACGTGGCCCATCTCTCCGTCAATGGCCTGGATACGGTAACCGATCACTTCCCTCGTGCTTCGCAAGTGCGGATCGCCCTTATGCTCCTCAATCGGGTGCCGTTTTTCCTTCGCTTTTATATAAGGATACCCATCAAACGCTCCAGCGATGAGGAGCCTTCCGCCGCCCCAATAAAGTGGCCAATCGTCGGGTAATTTGCTCCTCCGCTGGCGATAGACCGGCTTGCTCGCGTCAATATCGGGACTGTTCTCCACCTGCTCTTTTGTGAGTTCCAATGGGAGTATATGAGCCTTCGAATCTACTTGACCGAGAGCGGCGCGCGGAATGAGCACCATCCGACCCGAAAGCCAGCCCCCGATGCCAACCACAAGATATCGGATAGTCCAGGCCTCATCGTCGAGATAGAACTCATACACCTTCCCAATATCGCCATTAGCTGCTCGGATCTTATACCCGCGCAACTCTCTCGTACTCCGTAACATTGCTGCATCGTCAGTAACGGGTAACGCTTGACGGGTAACGGGTAGACCTATCACTCGTTACTCGTTACGCGTCACTCGTCACCGATTTACTCCTGTTCTTCCAGTTTGACCAATGCCTCAAACTTCACATCCACACCCATTATGCCCACGATCTCTTCCTTAGCGTCCCGTATAGGGGCGGAGACTGTTATACATAAGGCACCGGTGTATTTTGAGGTATAGAAATCAGTGACGAACACTTTACCATCCCTCAATGGTCCAACGAACCACGGTCGATCCGAGAAATCATCATTCTCTCCCATGTTCTGGTATTTTGCCTTGTCCACTGAACGGACTATTTTCCCGGTCATCATGGTGCCATCCAGACCAGTCACATAGATCAATTGTATGAAAGGATTCCCACCAAGTATCTTCTGCATCACAGGTTCCTGCTGCGCCGGGTTCATTGACCTTATTTCGGGCATTTCTACTGCTGCTTCCACAAGATGAGCGGCTATTTCACTCGCTTTTATCTTCAGTTTGTCCAGATCCGACTCGAATAAGTCCGGCAGGAACTTGCGAGCCTGTAGAAGCATCTCCTCCGATGATATGCCAGTTACCCTACCTTTAACATATTGATCCTGCACCCATTCATACATCCTCACTATCCCTGGATGCCGTTTGCCTATCATTCTCCCGCCTTCAAGTCCTAGATGATTGTTGACCCAGCAGGCTATACCCGCTAGACCTGACTTATCCGATATGGTAATATCCAAAGGTCTGTTCAGGATCCTCTCCGTATCAAAGATGCTGTAAATCTCCGGGTCCTTCAGGACGCCATCGGCATGAATACCAGCCCTCGTCGTATTGAAGTCGGATCCCACGAACGGGTAGTTGGCCGGCACACGAACCTTTAACCTATTCTGGAAGTAATGGGCTATTTCCGTAATAACCGTCGTATCCATGCCATCAGCATCGCCAGTTAGGCCGATATACTCCATCACAAGACCCTCGATGGGTGGATTGCCGGTTCTCTCGCCGAAACCAAGCAGTGTGCCATTGGTGGCTGAGCATCCATAGAGCCATGCTGTGGCAGCATTAATGTGCACCTTATGAAAATCATTATGTCCATGCCATTCTAATTGCTCTGAAGGAACGCCACCCTCGTGTATAAGACCGTGTATCAGCTTCGGCACACTGCGCGGCAACGCAGCGCGCGGGTAGCTGACACCATAGCCCAGGGTATCGCAAGCTCTCACTTTTATGGGTATCCCACTTTCCTCTGATAGGCTCATAAGCTGCTGGACAAACGGGATAGCGAAGCCGTAAAAATCAGCTCTGGTGATATCCTCAAGGTGACACCTGGGTCTGATACCGGCTTTCAGAGCAGCATCCACTATCTCCAAGTAATCCTCTGCCGCCTGTCTCCTGTCCTTTTTAAGTTTCAGAAACACATGGTAGTCCGAGATAGACATCAATATGCCAGTCTCTTTCAGCCCCATGACCTTCACAAGCTCAAGATCGTCCTTAACTGCTCTTATCCAACCGGTTACCTCCGGGAAGAGATATTCGCGTTTCAGACATTCCTCAACAGCTTCCCTGTCCCTATCGCTGTATAGAAAGAATTCTGTCTGTCTGATAACACCATCGGGGCCGCCCAATCTGTGTAAAAGATCGAAAAGGTCTACTATCTGCTCAACGGTATATGGCGGGCGCGCCTGCTGACCATCCCTGAAGGTTGTGTCAGTGATGAACATATCTTCTGCTGGTTGAAGGGGCACGATCATGTGATCGAACTGTATCCTTGGCACCTTATCATAGGGATAGATATCCCGGAGCAGATTTGGTTCATCCACATCCTCGATCTCATAAGTAGGTAAATTCGCTTTCAATAAAGTTCTTTCGTCAACAAGTTCACTCAAGCTGGTCAACTCCTCCTTTGTGAATCCATTGTATTCGGTGATTGAGAAAATACTGTCTCTCACTCATAATCTGTGCCTCATACCCCGGCGTAGCGGGCGTCACAAAACAAAGCCAAAGCTGTGATATCATGAGTGTCCAGGCTGTTGCAGCTTAGAGGGCTCCCTCGAGCTTGCGGATTCTTACCGGGTGGCGCAATTTGTGAAGCGCCCGTTTTTCGATCTGTCTGATCCGCTCCCTGCTGACGCCAAATCTGCGCCCAATCTTATCCAGAGTGCGGGGATTGCCGTCATCAATACCGAATCTCAGGCGAATAACCTCCTCCTCCCGTTCGGAAAGGCTGCTCAGTGCCTCGTCAATTCTTTCCAGAAGCTCGTTCTGGGCAGCTTCATTTTCCGGGGACTTAGCCTTCTCGTTCTCGATAAAATTCGCCAAACAACCATTCTCTGTTCCAAGCCGTTTGTCCAATGAAACCATGTAGCGCGGCGTTTGAAGGAGCTTTTGCACCTTTTCAGATCGGACTTGCATCTCGTCGGCTATTTCCTCTACTGTTGGATTCCTGCCCAGTCTCCGTGCTGCGTGTGCTGAAGCGCGCCTGAGTTCCTTTTTGCTCTCGATTATATGAACTGGCAACCGGATCGCTCCGCCACAGTTGGCAATAGCGCGCGATATTGACTGACGGATCCACCAGAACGCGTAAGTGCTGAATCTGTATCCCCTGTGGTAGTCGAACCTGTCCACTGCCTGCATCAACCCTACGTTTCCCTCCTGGATGAGGTCCGAAGCCGACAGATCAGCACTCACCCTTGCATATTTCTTAGCGACGCTAAGAACGAGACGCAGGTTGGCCTCGATGATGCGCTTTTTAGCGCTGTTGATGAGTTCCCTTCCGCGGCGTATACGGTTAAGAACGTCACCGAGGTTGCTGTTGTTAAGCCCAAGCTCACTCTGCAGATCCCTTAATGATTGCCTTGCTATGTCCATGGCTCGGTCGTGTAGAAGCTCCTGATCCTGGGTTCTCAAGGCGGAGGATATATCATAAGGCTTCTCTCCGGCTATCTGCATGAGCCGCGTGATCTGCGACTCTGTGAGATACTTGCCTGAACCGATACCGGTGATGACCGTCTTAAGAAAGGATATATCTCTAGCTATGCATTCTACCTTAGCAGCGATCTCATCTATATCATCTGTTGACAAACCCGGCCCTAGACGCATCTCAGAAACGGCCTCCTGAACCATCTTTCGTCCCTTCTCTATCTGAGCAAAAAGGGAGATCTCGTCCTCTTTCGTAAGCAACGACTGTTGCTTGATCTCACGAAGGTAGATCGCTAGAGAGTTCTCCAGGCCGTAATTACCGTATATTGTAACATGATCATTCGACCCCTGCTGATCCGGTACGCAATCTAACCTTGACAATAGCGAATGCTCATGTGCATTATCTAATGGATCGTCTCCCATTTCGTCGCCTTTTTCCAAATATTCTGCAACGTCCAGTATGTCTTCGGTCCTTTCCTCAAGTGAGCCTTCGATGATGGATGATTCATCTTCTTCTGCTTCATACTCTTCTACATCCAGTTCTTGCATTCCCGATGTTACTCTCTCCATATGAGTTATTGCTAATACAAGTCAAAAAACAGAAATATAGAAGAATGTAATTCACAGTAAATTGCGGGCTATATATCCTTCCATTACCAATTTGAGATCCCACCTTTCTGGTGTAAAAACTTGCTCAGGACACCGCCCAGATCCTGAGGTTCGTTTCACAAAGCTCAAACATATATCGGCTATGGTGGAGACTTCCGTTTTGAGATATACCGACCTGCTTCCTTCTGTCGTTATCGCCTCTTATTCGCGCATGTTCGTACATGATGCTCAGAGCGGCCAAATTCACCAACACATTCGTCAGTGATGTAAGTTTGGGAACACAACTGGAGCGTCCTCCAGCAGCCTTTCGCTGCGATGAGTTTTTATACTTTACCAGCCTTACCTGAGTTCCACAGCTTTCGTCCATGTTGTATTCCACTTCATCCATGAGGGCCCTCATTAGAAATATCCCTCGGCCACAAGGCTTCATTAAGTTCCCAGGACTTAGCGGGTCCCCTATACCCTCCAGATCAAACCCAGGTCCACAATCCTTAACAAACGCCGTCAACCTGTCTTCGGCAATACGGAAGCGGAATTGTACCACCTTTTCGGGATCATCTCTGTTACCATGTTTTATGGCATTGGTCCCCGCTTCTATAACCGCCAACTCCAACTGCTGCTCGACTTCCTCGTCAAATCCCATTTCCTTAGCGATATAGGATACCACCAGATCCACCAGATGTATGTATTTATCGTCGCTGGGAATACAGAGAACTATCTCTACTACTTGTCTTTTTCCTTCCATCTTCATCGTTTATCCCCTGGTGGCTCACAAGCTTCCTGATCTCTCGCTCCAGACGCTCCCTCTCTGATCGCTGCATATCAGACGTGTAGTATACCGAGACTACTAAAGTGCCAGAGCACTTCCGCTCCCAGAACTCCCTTCTGCCGTTATCCTCTACTGCTGACCTCACATCATCCGACTCGCCCACGTCAATCATGTAGTATTCACCGTTCCGGTAACAGAGAATTGAGTATAAGCCCGGCCACTCTTCGATCCTATCGATCTGGTCAATAGCGTAACGACCGGTAAAAAACGAATTTCCCATCTCAAAGTCCATAAGAAGTTCTCCTATCCCTGCTTTACCATATTGCTGGCTTCGATCAGAGCTAAAGTTCTCGTGGCAAAATCGGTTGACTTTAAACTGAGGAGTTACACGAATCTGCTCTCAGCTTGGTGCCTTAGCCTCTATCGTCCACGACAAGGTGGGTTATGTCGCCTCCTGATCTTTCGCTCAATTCGCACCCTCTCCGACTGTTGCATACCGAGAGTGTAGTATACCGTCACTACTAAAGTGCCAGAACAGTTTTGATACCAGAGTTCCTTTCTGCCATTGTTCTCCACTGCTGATTTCACGTTATTCGATTCACCTACATCAATTAGATAGTGCCTGTTGCCGCGGCGACAGAGAATTGCGTATAAACCTGGCCAATCTTTAATCTCCTCAGTTTCATACATCGCGTAACGACCTGAAAATGAGTGACCTGCTACCTTAAAGCTCATAAAAGCTCCTCCTATCTGGGGTCTGTCATGATCCTGAGCTTTCAACACTTCAGACCATCTGACAGGATCGGTGCTTTGGGATCGGCGTCGTTCTGTTTCCCGATGACCCAGCCTCTACACTTGGCATGGCTGCCGCAATTCCATCCCACATATTCGCCAATCCCTGTCGAAGTTTTTATGATTCAGCGGAACCCGGGGCCAGCATCATGGACATTTTGTATCCTCTCATCTTCGGCGGCGACACCACCTCGCCGATGTCGGAAAGCTCTCTAGCCATCCGTTGCAGCATTTCCCTGCCCAATTCCGGGTGTGTCCTCTGTCGTCCCTTGAACATAACCGTGAATATAACCTTTGCGCCAGAGAGCAGGAACTCCTCGGCATTTTGCTTCTTGAACTGATAGTCATGCTCCGCAGTCGCGGGGCGAAGTCTGATCTCCTTTGTCCTGTCCGCCTTTTGACTTTGCCTTTTCGCCTTCTCCCGTTTGCTCTGCTTGTATTTATACTTACCATAGTCTACTATCCTACAGACTGGAGGATCGGCATTAGGAGCAACTTCCACTAGGTCAAGCTCCCTCTGCTGTGCGATGGAAAACGCTTCCTTCGGATGCACTATCCCAATCTGATCGCCGTCAACATCGATCAGGCGAACCTTTTGCCGCGTGAGAATACGGTTCTTTCGAGACGTGCGCGGCACGCGAACACGGTGCTTCTGTATAGCCACTATATTAAGACCTCCTTATCTTATGTATCGGCTTCTGTATGAGCACATTTTGGCCAAATGCAAAGTGACATTAAGTTATAGTGCAATTGATATGCCAGATATATATCTTGCTTTGATCCATCCGGGTTGAAGGTTCACACAGGGGGGCATACAGCCTGTTGGAAGGGATAACCCCTCAAACGGTTTTGGGCAGTTTTTTATGCAGAATAACAGTATGTGTAAGGATAACCTTACACATGGAGGGCATCGTATCTCCAGAAAGCACGATAGAGCAAGCTTCCCGGCATATTCTGTAAACTATACTTTACAGTTAGTAATAACTTACACATCAGAAGGGGAGGAATGAAAACGAGATTGACGCGTTAGGATGATGGAAATCACCCCTTCAAGGAATTGGAAGGATTGGATGAAGAAACGAACGATTATCTAAACAAGGAAGTCCGGTTAAAGCCTGATAATATCCTCCCATCATGTCACCTTGGCAGAGATTCCGTATTTTCGTATCTTCTCGTAGAGTGTAACCCGTGAAACTCCCAATAGCTTTGCCGCTGCCTTTTTATTGCCGTTTGTTGCCATGAGCGCTCTCTCGACTGCTCTCTCCTCAGAGCGCTCAACCGCTTCCTGAAGTGGCATTACTTCAGATGCTTTAGCAGGTCTCTTATATAATTTCTTCGGAATTTGAACAACCTGACTCAGAATATCCAACGGCAAGTCCTGCGTTTCTATCTTTTCTTTGTCCGACAGTACGCAGATCCGCTCGATAACGTTTTCTAACTCTCTGACATTCCCAGGCCAAGAATACCGCATCAATAGTTCCAATGCTTCTGGACTGATATTGCTTGGCTTGCCGCCGTGATGTATGTTGTAAACTTGAAGGAAACAGTCCACCAGCAAGGAAATATCGCTCTTTCTATCTCTTAAAGGTGGCAGATCGATGGTAACTACATTAAGACGGTAATACAAATCTTCTCTAAAATTACCACGCTTCACTTCCTCCAATAGGTCAACGTTAGTGGCAGCTATCAGACGGATATCCACATCAACAGGATTCTTCGCGCCTATCGGTGTAACCTGTCTATCCTGAAGCACGTTCAGCAGTCTCATCTGCACGTACTCCGATAGATTAGCCACCTCGTCTAAAAACAACGTGCCGCCGTTCGCCTGTTGGAATTTACCTTCTCGCCTCATAGTGGCACCCGTGAAAGCGCCCTTTTCGTGCCCAAACAGTTCACTCTCCAACAGTTCCCGCGGAATAGTGGCACAATCTACCTTCACAAACGGTTCTTTCCTCCTCATACTTAAATTGTGAATAG
>Ga0209635_10004416_pt1 | contig 11031 bp, 12 predicted proteins | sample DeeMarSWOR230_32_FD_187463 | JGI IMG/M metagenome (GOLD analysis project Ga0209635, IMG submission 187463) | Marine sediment microbial communities from White Oak River estuary, North Carolina - WOR-2-30_32 (SPAdes) (version 2) | ecosystem: Environmental > Aquatic > Marine > Intertidal zone >...
CAAATCCGGAGGGGAGCGATTCACCGAGTATTACAGATCATTTTGTAGAGACTACAAGACAGGTGGAGCTTTCCTATTGCAGCTTCTTCCTTCAAGAAGATAAGCTCGAAACTCAACGGAAAATGACAGAAATTGCATATAAGAGATACGTAACTCATGTGGCTGAAAAGGATGTAGTTCCGGCGAGTATTGATTCATGGGTTGTCAGGTTCGGAGCGTCAAATTTTTCTGATACAGCCACGAGAAACTATAGTCTTCCATACATTTTGGGGATGGAGGGATTTCCTTTGAGAGATTTGGTTGTTGATTTTCTTGTTATTGTTGGTTTTTCCTTTGGTTTCACATATTTCGTCGTGAAAAGAAAATTGGCAAAACATAAGTAAAGAAATGATACTATCAGATGGAGAAACTCTTGGTGTCTTTTTGCCATGGTTGGGATTCTATCATTGTGTATTCTGTGAGGGATCAGAAGTTGTTCCTGCTCTGGATCAGTTGGCATCTGCAGTCAATGAGTTCGGGACTATATCTTTTGAATATGATTCCGTGGGAAATAGATTACAGCAGACACTGAATGGAAATACGGCCACTGCAGGGGGAAATTTCTTTCATCCCATACATGGTTCTTGCCAAACTGGCTTTTTGTCTTCACTATTTTTTTGCACTATTTTTTCTATACCGTTCATTAATTCTTTTAGCTCATACTCAGAAAATATGTCTTCAAGTACAAAAGTTTGGTATTCCTTTGTTTTTTTCTTCATTTCTTCTACAGATATGCATTTTTCAATATCCACATTTTCCATCACCAAGACATGACGGGGTAGAGTGTAACTGTTGGAGGAGGATTCACATTAATTTCTGGTCTTTCATACTTACATGATTTGATCCGATAATCACATGATCTAAAACTTCAATGCCTAGTATTACACCACACATACACAACTGCTTGGTCAATAAAATATCCTGGTCAGATGGTTCAGGATCTCCTGATGGGTGATTGTGAACTAGGATGATGTATTTGGCACCTGTGGTAAGAGCTGGTCTGAAGACTTCTCTGGGTTCAACTAGAGATGCATTTAGAGAACCTAATGATATTCGTTGGTGATTGATTAATCTCTTTTTGGTGTCTAAGAGGATAACTCTGAATTCTTCTTGTTTAAAAAACTGCATGTGAGGTGCCAATAGCTTTACTACATCATCAATAGAGGTAATTACTGGATGTTCTTCTTCACAGTATGATGCTACCCTCTTGGATAGTTCAAAGGCTGCCTTTATCTGGCACGCTTTGACAAATCCAATGCCTTTCACTTTCGTTAACTGGGGAATGGATGCAGTGACTACATCTTTAAGATCTCCAAATTCTTTCAAGAGATCAGCAGCAATGTCACCAGCTGTTTTCCCACTGTACCTTGGAGATATTAATACCTCTAGAAGTTGTTCAGGTTTTAAGTACTCTGGCCCATAATGATCCAGGGTGGTTCGTCCATCATTTAAGATCTCTACGAGATCAGAACCTTTATTAACCTCATCACCAGCACCTGTACTGGTGGAGGTGGTTTCTTTGTCAGTCATCTGAATCACCTTCACCCCCAGCAGAGGTCTATCTTGCAGGAATTCCTCTGCTGGGTTATGAATTCTATTTCTTGTTCATTGGTAGCTTAAACTACCCAAATTGATCTTGAAATCATCATATATAAATGTATCCTGAGAGCAGTGGAAAAATAATATTAAATTCTACCTGCAAAAGCAGAAATCTTCCTCTATGAAGTATTGCAATAGCCCTGGCATCTCAAGAGAGGTCTGGGATTGGAGAGAGGACTCCATCAATTATAGCAGATCAAATAAAGGACATGGAAAGAGAAGTGGCTGGCTATCATCAACAATGCTGTAATGAAGACTGAATGAATTCTACTATCAATTGTTCATCTCTATACACAATATGGTTACAACCCTTGTTTTTCTCGTATTTCTTTTCAACATCATTTAGGTGCTCTTTCAGCCTATCCTCTGAAAATATGTCTCCAAATACAAGATTCGTGGAAAGTGGTGTTTTTCGTGGATTTTCATCTTCATTTATGCATTCTTCAAATGCTAATGCTCTCCCATCACACCTCTGTAAGTTTGTGGTTTTGTGTACATGAAGGAAATTTGCATTACTTTTTAGAGGGAAATACTCATATCAATTAAGATATAAAAGAAAAAAATGATTCTAAAAAACGCTCTGTAAGTTTGTGGTTTTGTGTACATGAAGGAAATTTGCATTACTTTTTAGAGGGAAATACTCATATCAATTAAGAAAAAGTTGTCTAAACATTGGTAATTTAGAGGGAAAAAAGCCTGAATGTGAAGTGGAAGTAAGGGAATTAATAAATCACTCTGATGAAGATACTACTTTATTGCAGATTCCGCAAGATGTTACCAGTATCAAAACATTCCAAGCTGCAAGAGAATAGAGAGACACAGATAGCCAGATGGCAAATTGGCTGTTGAAGCAATATTGAAGAAAACCTTTGAAATGTGAATATGGCACTTTATTGTAGTTCTTTATAAAGTGCCTTAATTGTATTCTCGAATGGCGTTACTTTTGTATGTCTTTCATTTTCTTCCTCTAGCCAACTAAGAAATCTTTTTTGGTATTCATTGAAGTATTCTGGTTCGAGCTTTGCATGAAATCTCTTCAGATTAGTCCCGAGGTTTTCTATAGCTTTCCTGACTTTCTGAGCTTCTTCTTCCTCTGTTCTCTCTAGCATTTTCCTTATTGTGTCAATAACTCTGATGGTCTCTGTCCCCTGTTTTTCCAAGTGTTCCCAAGCAGTAATCATGAACCTGGTCATATTAGCAGCGTATTCTGTCCAGAATCCCTTCATATCCTTCTTCATCTTAAAATCAACGATTTCTTCAGCCAGTTCTATGGTCTACACAGGATTCATCTCCGGTCTATAGCCTTCTTCTTGAACACGGTACCTATAGAAGTCTTCAACAATCAACTCTTTGGGAACAATATCTAACCTCGTCTCTTCAGGAAAGATTTTTTGACATTAATATATTCTTGATCAGATTAGGATTCTTCGATCTTGACACTCTTAGGTATTGTTTATGTATCATATTTTCTAATACTTGGTAGGGAAGAATCTGTCTGTCTGAATATATCAAGAGAAGTTCCCCAAGAGTATATATTACCTTTTGATAGAATATTTCATGAGCCAACATTAAATCAAAGAGTTTTATTATCCCTACTTTTAAACCTGTCAAATCTCTGGTTTCTGCTAGAGATATCATTAGCGAAAAATAGTCTTCAAAAGGGTCATCTGTTTTGCTAAGGCTTAGATCTCTAGCGAGTTGCATTTCTAAAGATATATCTTCCTTCTCTGATCTCCTCTGTTTTCTAATTATTTCCAGAGATTGGCTAAGATTGAATTCTCTTGCAATATTATTCTTAGCTTCCTCGAAGACTTTTTCGATGTTGGTAAATGCAGATATCTTTCTTAAAACGACACCAATCACAGAAAAGGCCATGAGAATAGCAAAAGTATCTAAAATCAAAAGGCGGTTCAGAATCTGGAGTTGAGTTGGTGTATATATTTCAGACAAAACAGTAGGGATCGAAACTAGAACATGAAAGCTTGTAATAATTGCAGCGACTATAATGAAGAAAAAAAGGTACCATTCTAAACCTTTCCACAGATTCTTCCTTAATCGAGAAGGATATCTCGAAGTGAAAAAAGACTGGAGAGCAAGAGCAACTGCAGGAACAATAGCCAGTGTAGCAGTGAAAGATTGTATCAAAGCGCTAGAAAGCCATCTTAAGTTTTCTGCCTTGGATTGCCTGAAGGGTTTAGTTATTCCACAGAAAATGTTATGTAACTCCCCGTGATGAATCGTGCCTGTTCTGTACACAAAAACAGGACAGCTTCAGCAATGTCTTGGGGGGTCGCTTTGGTTCTTGATTTCCAGTGGGTTCCGTGCTTGATGAACGACAATGCTGCTTCCATATCAACGTGGGCAGTATGACCGGGGCCAGGATTTATCAAATTAACAGTAATATTGTATTTCCGCTCTCTTAACGCTAAATGCTTAGTCAATAATGCACGACCACCTTTCCCGATGGCATACTCTACAGGGCCGAACTCTTCTGCTGCCCAGTGCCCAGCACCATACACACCAATGGTGATGATACGGCCCCATTTGTTTTCCCGCATAACTGGCAAACATTCACGAATACAGTAGAAAGCTCCATTAATTTCAGCCTCTATAACTTTCTGGAACTGTTCTGGCAGTATTTCAGTAATGTCCTGTGGGTTCCATAATCCACCTGCATTGTTTACTAAAATATCAATTCTACCGAAGTGGTCCACCCCTTTTTTGACCATGGACGCCACTTCTTTATAGTCTGTGGTATCAGCTTTTACCAGTAAGACGCGCCTGCCCATGTTCTGGATAGCTTCTGCAACTGGTTCCGCACGATTATCAGCTTCAGCATCTTTTTTGCCAGTACCGTAGTTCAAAATGATGTCACAGCCGTTTTTGGCAAGAGTAAAAGCAATACTTCTGCCCATGCCGCCGCCTGTTGAACCTGTTATTAAAGCAATTCTTCGCATCATGGTATCCACCTTCATAATCAACTCGTTCATGTGACAGGTGAAATTCATAACAGAGTAACAGAGTTTCTGTCTTGACGATTTCGGGTATGTTAGTCTCTGCAGTATTACTTTTAAAGATTTGTAGTATGCTCACAATTCATTATCAAGAGCTTTTTTGATCATCTTTTGTGACAGCATTTGTAAGTCTTGTACTGATTTAGATAGCCACTCGGTCATTTGAAGTCTTACAGTAAACTCAAAGATAAGCGGAGAGTACGCACCACCTTAAAATAGTTCCCAGAAAGTAGCACAAAGATTATCCATTCAAGTTCTTCTCCAACTCCAAGAAGACATACGGCCGAAACTGAATTCATATAAATCGATTTTCTTGCAGATTCCATTCTGTTGTTAACATAATCAAGAAATATTAGATTTAACATAGATCGTGCCAATTTCCTTCAGAGCACTCACGATTTCCCGTGGCTGGTGCACTTCTCCTCCGATCTTAGGCAGTGAAACAGTTTCTCTGCAGGAATATTCCCGAATAGGGTGCACCATCTGGCCCAGATTCATTTCAGGTACATAAATTCTCTTGACTCTCTCCCCCACCTCTTTTATCTGCTTTACAGGGAAAGGCCACACACTGATCATCCGAAAGTACCCTGCTTTGATCCCTTCTTCTCTGGCCATCTCCACAGCAGTCAATGCTGAACGTGAGGTAATTCCGTAGGAAACCACAGCTATATCACAATCATTCATGTACTTTTCTTCGTACATGGTGATTTTTTCCCGATCTTTCCCGATCTTTTCTACTATGCGGTTAATTAACCGGGTGTGCACTTTTACATTATCTGTTACTGGAAATCCTCTCTCATCATGGGTTAACCCAGTAACATATGTCCGATACCCTGAACCAAAGGGAGCAAATTCAGGTATCAAACTCCCCTTGTGGGTATATCCCGTTCTGAAAGGCACGTATTCACTTTTTTCAATGGTAGCAGGTGTCCTGTTTACAATTTCCACTTCATCAGGAATGACTATCTTTTCCCGCATGTGCCCTACATCTGCATCGGTCATTAGCATGACTGGTGTCCGGTATTTCTCTGCCATGTTAAAGCTGTGAACAGTCAAATCCATGATTTCCTGCACTGAATTGGGGGAAAACGCAATAACTGCATGATCACCATGGGTTCCCCATCTGGCCTGCAGCATATCTCCCTGTGCTGCCATGGTGGGCTGGCCAGTGGAAGGTCCCGACCGCTGCACGTTCACAATGACACAGGGAGTCTCAGTCATACAGGCATACCCGATATTCTCCATCATCAATGAAAATCCAGGACCAGAGGTGGCAGTCATAGCCTTAGCCCCCGTCCAGGAAGCTCCAATCACTGCAGATATGGAGCCAATCTCATCTTCCATCTGGATATATACCCCACCTATCTTAGGCATTAACCGAGACATGGCTTCAGCAATTTCGGTAGCTGGTGTAATGGGATAACCGCCAAAGAAGGTACACCCAGCGAGTACAGCCCCATAGGCGCAGGCGATATCTCCCTGTTCAAACTGTACTTTGGGCCCTAACACGTTTTTTCTCTCTTCCAGCTCCATTTGCATCATCCTCTTCTTCGTCAATGACTGCAATGGCAAAATCAGGACAGATTAGCTCACATAAGCGGCATTTCACACATTGATCTTCTCTCACCACTGTGGGAGGGAAGACTCCTTTCTTGTTCAGCTCTTCTGAACGTTCAAACACTTCTTGCGGGCAGAACATGATGCACAATCCGCATCCCTTACATAAATCTTCATCAATTTCAATCTTTACCATTTTTCATCGCCATCCTTACTAATCCTGTGAGATGGATCATCTTCAACATCAATAGTGTAGATAGAAGGAACAGCCTCAGGGGACTGTAAAAAGAGAGCCCTTCTGGGGATAGGGTCCTGTCAAACTCATTGAGTACGTCCACAGGACAGCAGCCCACACACCACGCCTGGTGTTTTCGGGAGCTACATACCCAGATGGTGACTCTGAACCTGCCTCTGTCTCCTTCTGCTTTTTCAATTTCTGCATAGGTGAGCAAATCTATGTTGGAATATCTCCCAGTTTCAACCATTTTTGGCGCAGCAGTACAAATTGAGCAGTCATTAGTGGGGAATGATTTATCCAGTAAAACTACTTTACATCTATTGTCTGCCACGTTTGAAGCTTCTTGCATTCCTCCGATTCCTGCTCCAGTGATGAGCATGTCTTGCTTCACCATGGGTAGTTCATAGAAAGAAATTATATAAAGTTTTCCCCTAATTTCTAAAGGAATCATAAGAAGAGTTGATTTCAGTTAAAGATTCTTCAGTAAAATAGGAACATTTATAAAGCAATTCATCAATTCTATCAGTATGTGCATGCCCGATAAGACTGACCTGAAGATCCTGGAACTGCTCCAGGAGAACTCCAGAACGTCTTTTAAAAAGATTGCAAACCAGGTGGGAGTATCAGAAGCCACCGTGTACAACAGGATAAAAAAGATGGAGCAGAAAGGGCTCATAGAGAAGTATACCGTGAAGTTGAACCTGGAAAGCTTTGAGCACGCCTGGTTCACCGCACTAATCAGGGTTCGGTTGGGCTCTGGGAAACATGTTCTAGAAGTTTCTCGCGTGCTGCAGGAAGCATCCCACGTGCATGCGCTCTACGATGTTACAGGAGATTATGATTTCGTGCTGATAACCCGCTTTTCCAATCACAAAGAATTGTTCAGTTTTATACGCAATTTATCCTCTATTGAGCATGTAACTCACACCAACAGTGAGATTGTCATGAAAGTGTTCAAAGAAGACTTTTCTATGAATTTGAATTTATGAAATGAAATTACTGAATTATTAACTAAAAGTGCTATTCAAAAGCAATTTCAACTTCTAAATCAGTTAACTTGGAAATAATTTCTTCTGCTGACTGCACATTGGTGGGAACTCTTCTTTCATCCTCTTTTGGAATCCTCACTCTGTACCGCTGATCTCCAGAGGGTAGATACAGGATGTTCATCCCCAAAATTCTGGCCGGGTGCAGCAGATCCTGAATAATTTTTCTAATATCGTCAGTATCTTCTATGATGCGGATTTTCTTTCGTAACGCTCTCTGCAAGAACTTCACTGTTTTCCCCCCTTTTCCAATCAAATTGCCAATTTCCCCTTCTCCAACAATGATCACAATTAAAGAACGAGACTCCACTGCTTTGACAAAGGTGATATCCCTGATATGGTGCTCCTGCTCCAACTCGTAGAGCAATTTGGATATCTTGACATCTAGCTCGGTGATGATACTTTTTTTCAGCTTTTCTTCACAGCCTAAACATAGTATGCCGCTTTTAAGGCATATCTCACAAATTGGTGCCTTCATACATTTCCTCCTCTACTTGGAGAGGGTAATTTCTATGGTTGAGGTATTGATCGTACCACCTTCTCTTCGGGGGAGCTCTTCAGTGCCGGTTTCGATGTCTTCCACCTTCAAGTCAGAGAGGAACCTATTTCTGGTCAGTTCGCACACATCGACTGCTGTGGAAATTGCTCGTCCGCGGGCCTTCAGTACGACACTCTTGTTCCCTTCATTGAACAGTGTTATCACAGCCAGCACATAGTTCATGGGGGCTTTAGTTCCTACGTAAACCACATTGTCAGCCATTTCAAATAACCTCCTCTTCTCGTTTTTTCGTTGAGTCCATTAAAAGCTTTTCGGTTGGAGCGCTTTTTCATTATTGAGGATTTGAGGTTTAGTTACGAGAACTATTGTATCTAGTTTTTTCTCCTCCCATCTTGAATTTATTATATGTTATATAAGAGTTTGGGTATTCGGTATTCAATAAGAGGTGGTTAGGAGAGGATGGTAAGGCCAAAAAAAGGAGAAAAAGAATGAAATGATGAAAAAGAAGAAAAAGGAAAAATAAGAAAATAATAGAAAATGAAAAAAAGAAAAAAGAAAAAAGAAAAGATAAAAAAAGCTACAGTAGGGAAATCTCCCAGTGTTCAGACTTCTCCTGTATACCGTTCAGGTTCATATCTCCTGACACTTTGAACAAGACTGCTTCGCCATACGTGTTATAGACCATTGTAAGGGTATGTATGTCGATCTGTTCCAGTAGTTTAACTGCACCCATGGTGCCTGTACCAGTCAACCCTGCTACTACCAGTATTCTGCGATTGTCAACGCTGATCACAGCAATGATGCCGTACTCCTGTCCATAAATTTTTTGACCGTCCTTCAACAGGTACCAAGTTTCATCTTTTTTCATCTGAATGGGCAAGTACGCATTGATCTCCTCACACAAGGGATTGACTTCAGGTCCACCAACAATCACTGTTATTCTCTTTTCACTCTTCAAACACACGTCCCCACTAAGAAGTTCAGCCAGTATTTCTGCTCCTTCTCTGTCCACTTCTGGTCTCCCTGCTTTCCCGATGACGATGGATGCTCCGTGAAATATCTCTCTGTAGAAAGGAATGGGTGCTTTCTCTTGCACATACCAAAGAAGCTGCTCTGCAAACTCTGTGTGGCCAGTAAAGGTTGATCCGCTGACAAATCCCCATGATCCGCCTACCAGGAGATCTCCCTTACCAATTCGTTCCACTGCAAGAAGGGCTATCAATTCTCTTGATTCTGTGAGTACAGAGCCATCGGTGTCCTCACTTTTGGTGGTGGGGTTCCCGCAGAGGAGAGGATAACCCCCCTGGTTGACCACCACTGATTCTGGGCTGTACAAACTGATGGGAGGGAGAGATGCAGTTAATGGGTGGGGTCTCCAGGCGTCAAAGAGTGGTATATAGGATTTTCCACTGTTGATGTGGTCGGTGAGCTGATCATCGTTGAATCTCAGGTGAGATCCTAGAGCCTCCAGCAACTGGTTGGTAACTTCTGAATGATCTCTGTTCTCAAAGTCCCCAGCTCCGGTAAGAAAGAATGTACCTCCCTGCACCAGATATTCAGTGAGATGTTCTGCTTCTTGCAGAGAAAACTGGACATCTGGATTGGCTGAAAGAACCAGACAGTAGTCCTGCAAATTCACCGTTTCCAAGTCCTCAATCTCCACCGAGAACCCCTTTACAGAGGCAAGGCGGCAAAATTCAGAAAGCCGATCTTCTTGCAGAGGATATCCTCCGTGCCCTGCATCAATAAGGATGCGAGGATGTTCGCATCCTGCAGGGACCAACGAAAGGACCAGTAGTGTCCCTATCCATAATGCCTTCAAAGCTATCACCAGCTGCAGTGGACCTCCTTTCCTTATAAGGTTTTAGTCTGTAGGAATCTGTGCAGACTGGTAGAAATGGAAAATCTATAGAAAAGTCATAGTCAAGTGAGCTTTCTGGCTTATGGGAGCTGAGGGAAAGTCAGGGATGACCTCATTATTACCAATCAAATAAAATATTCATGGAATGTTATTGGTTACATCTGCTATATCACGAAAATTAATCGGTTTCGGTTTGAGAGGATCATACACAAACATGGATGGTAACCGAAAAGTTTATATATACATCTGCACCATGATACAGTAATAAAATTCACAGGAGGTGAAAGATGTGAAAGAGAGGAAAATAGCAGTGATAGCCTTAATGGCGATGTTAGGTCTGAGTATTTCCGCAGTTGCTTCTACGAACGATAATATTTCTGTTGACTACGCTTTTACAGCAGTAATGGTAGACGGACAATGGATGATAGAAGATACCTTCATACAGGAGATTGCTGGAGAGCCTGTGATGCCCTACAAGGCAGCTTCAATTCTGCTTCCAGAAGGTGCAGTGCTAAAGGATGTCAAGGTACAGCACGGTAAACCTATCGTAATGGATGGATTTGATTTGCCGTGGGGTCAATTGCCCTGCACATTCAGTGGTCCTAAGCCAGAAAAGGTAGGTCCAAACCCTGCGATCTACAACTCCAACGGTTGGTACCCTGATAAGCTGGTTGAGGTTTTGGGCGTAAGCTCCTTCAGAGGAATGAGCATTTTGAACCTGAAACTGTTCCCTGTGTCGTACCAGCCAAAAGCTGGAAAAGTGAAATTCTACGAGAAGCTGACCATTACTGTTCAGTTCGGCAAAGGTCTAAAGCCCAAGCTGTACAGAGGATTAGCAGGTGACATAACAGCTGCAGCTGGCATAGTGGACAACCCTGAGGTGGCTGGAACCTACGAGGGTGGTGGAACTCCACTGGCAACAGAAGAGTACATCATCATCACCAGCAGCGGTTTGAAATCCACATTCCAGACATTAGCTACCTGGAAGGGTGGCTACAACAACGGAGCTGCTGTCTACGACACGACTTACATCTACAACAACTATACCGGTGCAGACAACCAAACAAAGATCAGAAACTTCATCATTGACAAGTACACCAATAATGGTACACAGTACGTCTTGCTTGGTGGAGATACTGGTGTCGTACCCTACAGAGGACTCTACGTGAGCACTGGTG
>Ga0209635_10004417_pt1 | contig 11028 bp, 7 predicted proteins | sample DeeMarSWOR230_32_FD_187463 | JGI IMG/M metagenome (GOLD analysis project Ga0209635, IMG submission 187463) | Marine sediment microbial communities from White Oak River estuary, North Carolina - WOR-2-30_32 (SPAdes) (version 2) | ecosystem: Environmental > Aquatic > Marine > Intertidal zone >...
GGCTTATTTTCGAACTTAAATCTCATAGTTAATCACTGATATTTGGTATTTAAAGGAAGGAGGAACATTATGTCTGGAAGGTTGATTTATGCTCTTACTTTGATCCTGGCGTTGGCTTTGACTGCAAATACCGCGCTCGCCGAACTGGTTGCTTACTACCCGCTGGATGAGGGCACCGGCATTACTACCGCTGATGCTTCCGGTAACGAACACCATGGGACATTAAGAAACGGTGCGACATGGATTCAGCCGGGATACTTCGGCGACAGTGCCGTCAATTTTGACGGCAGTTCGGGTAGCAGGGCGGCTATCGGAACATGGGATCCTTCGGAGGGAACCGGTCAGCTGAGTCTTGCTCTCTGGGTCAAATGGTCTGGTGAACAAAACTTGAGCGACCACATGGGCCTGATAGGCAAAAGAGATTCATGGGCAGCAACCGGCGCGCTGCGGTGGTTCCTGGAAGTTCGACAGGATGGTAGAATCCATATGAGGAATTACAATCAGGGAGTAGCAGCTCCGGCCGGCACGTTAGATCCCTTCGTAAACACATGGGCACACGTGGCAGTCACATTTGACGGTGACATTGCAAGAATTTATCTCAACGGCGAACAAGTAGCATCAGGTGAATTTTCGTTACACGATAAGGCCGATGCTTCTATGGGTATAGGCAGTACTCACGGCGGCACAAGCGGGACATCAGAAGTTTTCTCCGGTGACCTGGACGAAGTATATATCTTCAACAATCCCTTATCACAGGCCCAGATACAGGATTTAGCTAAAGGGATAACTCCAGTATTTCCAAAAGCTCGATGGCCACAGCCGGAAGATGGCGCCGCACTTTGGGAAAACTGGGCAAGCTTTTCCTGGGAACCGGGAGATGGTGCGGCTTCCCACGATATATACTTGAGCGAGAGTTTTGAAGACGTCAATGAAGGTGCCGGCGATACGTTCCGTGGCAACCAGACCGGATTGTTTTTTATTGCCGGCTTTCCCACCTACCCGTATCCGGATGGCCTTGTTCCGGGAATAACGTACTACTGGCGCATCGACGAGGTAGAAGCCGACGGCGTTACGAAACACAAAGGCGAAGTTTGGAGCTTCTTTATTTCGCCCAAGAAAGCTTATGGTCCAAGTCCGGTTGATGGCGCCGGATTAGTAACAACGGATGTGACTCTGAGCTTTGCTCCGGGTATTGGTGTGAAAGTCCATCATATATACTTCGGCGAAAATTACGCCGACGTGGAAGCTGGAACGCAGGATACGGACAAAGGTTCGATTGCAGTGACGAATTTTAATCCCGGCATTCTTGAGTTTAACAAAACATATTACTGGCGAGTTGACGGGTTTGACGGCGTGGAAACACATAAAGGTGATGTTTGGAGCTTTCAGACGACTCCGCCCGGATTAGGGACTGTTGTGCTTGAAATTTGGGATAATATTGCCGGCGGTAGTGTGAACGACCTGACGGGCGATTCTCGCTATCCGGCCCAGCCGGATTCTACCCAGTCTATAACGGAGCTTGCCTGGGATCCGGCCGAGGACAATTATGGAGGCCGTATGTATGGTTGGCTTTACCCGCCTCAAACCGGGGATTATACATTCTGGATTGCCAGTGATAACGACAGTGAATTGTGGTTGAGCGCAAATGACGATCCTGAGAACGTCAGGCTGATGGCCAGTGTAGATGGCTGGACCGGCGCCAACGAGTGGACCAAATTTCCCACGCAGATGTCCGAACCGGTCGCATTGACAGCCGGCAGTAAATATTATGTTATGGCCATTTGGGTAGAAGGCACGGGCGGCGATCACTGCCGGGTGGCCTGGCAGGGTCCCAGCTTCGAGAGACGAACGATTATTGCCGGTAGTTATCTATCGCCGTATGAGCCTGTGAGTGCCTACGGCCCTAACCCCGGCGATGGTGTCGTGGGTGTCAAGCGAACGCCTACGCTTACTTGGAAGCTGGGGATCCAGGCAACTTCGCACGAGATATATTTCGGAACCGATGAAGAAGCAGTGCGTAACGCGACCATGGCTTCACCTGAATATATGGGTCCTCAGGCTCTTGGCTCTGAGAGCTATGAACCGGGCAAACTCGCCTGGGAGACCACATACTACTGGCGCGTCGATGAAGTCAACGAACTCAATCCCGACAGTCCATGGACGGGTAATGTTTGGAGCTTTACTTCGGCCGATTTTCTAATCATCGATGATTTCGAAGATTACGATGCCGATGAAAATCAGATTTGGTACTCCTGGCACGACGGCCTTGGTTATGGTTCTGAAGCAACTCCACCGTACTATGAAGGTAATGGTACAGGAGCAGCGGTTGGCGATGAAACTACACCTTCTTATACGGAAGAGACCATCGTTCACGGGGGCGGCCAATCGATGCCATTCCTCTACAATAACAATAAGCAGGGCTATGCTAATTATTCAGAGACTGAACTGACATTGATAGATGTGCGGGATTGGACAGAAGAAGACGTGGCGGAATTGTCACTGTGGTTTAGAGGGTATCCGGCGTCCGTCGGAAGATTCGTCGAAAGCCCGGCTGGCACTTATACGATAAACGCTTCCGGCGCAGATATCACAGGTCCCGCAGATGAGTTCCACTTTGCCTATAAAACGCTCACCGGCTCAGGCTCGATTGTTGCAAAGGTCGAGAGCGTGCAAAATACAAACCAGTGGGCCAAGGCCGGCGTTATGATTCGCGAGACTCTTGATCCCGGCTCGGCACACGCTATGGTGTTTGTCACACCCAGTCAGGGTGTTGTGTTTGAATATCGTCCCCTTGCCGGTGATAACAACTTGGGAGCAGCAGGGCAGCAAACCGGCATTACGGCACCGTACTGGGTGAAATTAGAGCGAAGCTTGTCGGGTAGCTTTACGGCTTCCCATTCTGCTGACGGCACGACTTGGCAGCCAATACCTAACACTTCGATGGCGAACATACAGATGAATGCGAATGTCTATATTGGTTTGGCGGTGACGGCCCATGATGCGTCTCAGACGTGCCAGGCCGTATTCTCAGACGTTACGTTTACCGGCACGGTCGGACCGCAGTGGATGAATCGGGATATCGGAGTAACCAGCAATGATCCGGAACCGATGTACATTGCGGTCACAAACAGCGGCGGCGTACCTGCTGTTGTATACCATGATGATCCGGATGCGGCACAGATTGACGTTTGGACCGAGTGGATAATCCCGCTCCCGGTTTTTGCCGATCAGGGCATAAACCTGACTGATGTTGACAGGATTGATATCGGTCTTGGCACGAAAGGCAATATTTCAACGCCCGGGGGTTCGGGCAAGATGTTCTTTGACGACATTCGGTTGTACCGAACAAGAATTGTTCCTTAAAATAAGTTGTTTTGCTGAATTAAAATAAGCAAATGTATCGCTTCGGGGCCTGTACTGATTTAGTCAGTATTGGCCCCGTTCTTTGTATCAGTATTACAGTTTACTATTTTGAGAAAAGGAGTCCGATAAGGAAACTGTCAGCCTCTTTCTGATTTGCAGTGTTTGACACATTGCTTTTCACCCGTATACTTAATCCGATGCAACTAAAAAATTTCTAAGAAATATTGAAATATGTGCAAAAAATCGACATTTTTTAGGACTTGCTATAGGCAAAATTGGGATTTGTGGTAACATTTTGGATACAAAAAGTCACCATATAAATCGCGACATTTTTAGCCACTAAAAAAAGTGCAATGTCGTTCTATCTTAGCTTCTTTTTAATGTGGTTATTCTTGGGCACCGTGGGAGCGCAGTAATTCGACGATTTCAGTGTGTCCGTTCTTTTGAGCTGCGTGCAATGGCGTCCTGCCGGCTTTAGTCTTGGCATTTACATCTGCACCTTTGGCAATTAGTAGTACGACTATCTCCTTACGACCCATAGCAGCTGCCCAGTGCAATGGGGTCACGGTTCAAGATGTAACTGCCTATCATTCAAAAGGATAGACTTGATGTCACACGGTCCTATTTGCCCTTGACAAGTACAGAGAGGGGACAACCGGATAGGGGCGCCTGCTCAAATGGGGAGTGGTGGGAGTGGGGACGGGCGGATAGAGAATGCACAGCAGGTCTGTCCCTATCTGCCCTCGTTTATTTGTTAAATCCCTTGTGGTTCATGAATTCCCAAATGCGCCCCATCCAGGTATAGCTGCCCGTGCCCGGGGCGGCCTTCCTCTGGAAGCAGTGATTACGTTTGACGAGCGTGTGGAGATCAGACTGGATCCCCATCCGGCGAAGCTGCTCCCAGCATTTCACCGAATTCATCGCCGCCCAACCATCCGTATCGCCGTGGATGAACAGGATCGGACACGTCGCGAGGTCGAACGAGAACTCAGGGACGAGCCGCGCGTCGTCCTCGTTGCCGCCCTTCGCATTCGGGGCTTCCGCGCCGTCCGTGAGCGCGTAAGCCGGATAAACCGCGACCGCCCACTGCACGTTGCAGGGAAGCTTGTCAAGGTCGTCGATCGGCCAATAGGAACGGCGTTTCGAGCTGGTCGCGCCCATGAGCGTCAGGTGTCCGCCGGCCGAGGAGCCCATGATGCCGATGCGGTCGGGATCGAGCCCCTTCGCCGCGGCCTCGCTGCGAACGATTCGGACGGCGCGCTGCAGATCCTGCCACGCCGTCGTGTGCTTGGCCAGCCCGCCCAGCGGACGTGGCGTGCGATATTTCATCGTCACGACCGTCATGCCCTTTTCGTTCAGGTAACGCCGTGCCGGCGCGACTTCGAATCCGTCCGGATCGTTGCCATTGTAGCCGCCGCCCGAGTAGATGATCTGGATCGCCTTCGTCTTGAGTTCCTTCGGCATGTGCCACTCGAGATAAGGCAGGCACTGGTTCGTCTGCACATCCGGCATCTTGCCTTCCGGCCAGACTGGCTCCTTGCTGTATTCGCCGCGCGCATCGTCGTTCGGATAGCGGGCCATCAGATCGACTTCCGCGCCGAGAAGCCCGTCAAAATTCATCTGGCGGAGGTACTCGGCGACACGGTCGAGCCAGTGGTCGTAGGCGGCGCCGTCCTCACCCTTGCTCGGGTCGCCCATGAAACCGTGGGGACGGTCCGCGAAGAGATGGATCTCGGCCGGGATTTTCATCCTGCGGAGCTGGCGGTAGATCTGCGTGGAACCGTTCGGCGAATAGATGTCCGCCCCTCCGTGGAAGAGCGCCATCGGACACGTCTTCGCGTCGAACTTGAACACGTCCGAGAGCTTTACGTCGATCGCGTCGCCCTCGCGCGTGTTGGGGCCGGTGAGTCCATCCGTGAGCGCGTAGGCGGTGTAGATCGGCACCGCCCAGTTTACGTGGCATGGAAGCTGGTCGAGTTCGTCGACCGGCCCGTACGCTGGTGTGAGCGCGCTCGTCGCGAGCAGGACCGTCAGGTGCGAGCCCGCGGAGAACCCGAACGCGCCGATCTTCTCCGGGTCGAATCCTCGTTTCTTCGCATCGTTGCGGACGAGACGGACGGCGCGTTGCCCATCCTCCCACGCGCTCTGGTAGATCGGCAACCCTTGCGGACGCGGCGTCCGGTAGGTGAGGCTCACGCAAACGAACCCCAGTTCGGTGAACTTCTTCGCGACCCGGTCAATCCACACCCCGTCGCAGCAACTCTGATAACCGCCGCCTGAAATGAGCAACATGCATCCGCCGTTTTTCTCCGCTGGCGCCTCGTACCAGTCGAGATACGGCATCGCATGGTCCGCCGCCTTGAATCCTGCAGCCTTCACCTCCTCGGTGGTCGCCGCGATCTGACTGGTCTGGAAATCCGGGATCTCTCCTTCCGGCCACAGCGCGACCCGCTCCCCCGCAAACGCCAGAACGGCCACCAGTAACCAAGAACAAAGAATCGCTGATAGGAATTTTGATGTTACAGCCATGCCGCGATTATATCACCTGTGTGGATAGCAATTCAAGGGATATGCCACGCTTGGTTCAAAATTTCTTCTGGACTAAGTAAATGTCACACACCGAGTTCATTGAATACTACATCAAAAAATCGGCGTTTTCTGGCAAAAATCAAGAGGGGAAGAATCTATACATCTGCCTATTCTAATGCCTAAGGATGCTGCAGCCTTGTAGGCTGGGGGCATACTTTTATAACTTACTGTAAAACAGGTATTTACGGCATTATATACCTTTATGCGCAGCGCATAATACAGCGCATAATCCCTAAAATGCTGTTTTTCTTCTTACTTGAGCTACTATCTATACGCGCCTTCAGTTGGATGCGAACCAACAACCATTGGTTTATAAAACCAACGTTTTCCCTATTTTTATCCTGAAAACGAGCGGCTTGGCGTATTACCCCTGAAAAATGTGCCTTTTAAGCGGTCAATCTCGGACCAATGATCAACAGTTCGGCTAATGAGTATGCGTCGGATTTGTCACCTGATGGCTTTAAGCTCTACTTTTCCTCTAACTGTTCCGGCGGACAAGGTTTAGCGGATATATGGCAGACACTAATCATCCCTATTATTGACCTCAACGGCGACGGAATTGTCGATGTCGCGGATATGTGTATCGTTGTTGATAATTGGGGTACAGATGAGCCATTGTGTGACATAGGTCCGATGCCCTGGGGTGATGGCATTGTCGATGTTGGGGACCTGATTGTCCTTGCTGAACATTTGTTTGAGGAAGTTCCACTAGCTGAGTAGATTGTCAATTGGAAACAAGAGAAAGCAGTAGAAAGGCAGGTGCAAAATGAAATTGTTGAATAGTGGCAGAACGAGATTAGTGTTAATTGGAATTGTGGCTGGGATTGTCTTTGGCGGTGGGAGTGTGAGGGCCGATTTTACCTTCGGGGAGTGGACGAATCTGGGTACGACAGTCAACAGTTCTTATAGAGATGCTATGCCAAGCGTCTCTGCTGACGACCTAGTTGAGCCAATTATTTGTTTTGGTCAGGGCGATACTTTTGATCCTTCACCTGAAAATCCACTCGGCTCGTTAGTAACTGCGGACTTAAATAGGAGAATGGCATCAGTTCGGGATACCATAAAACTACAGACTGTGGATAACCTCGTGTTCAAAAGCGGCAAACGGTTGCTGATAGGTTCACAAAGGGCTGAGGAGCTTGAAGAAGCGATTCGGTCGATACCTGCCCGAGTCACAGTGGCGGAGCGCATGATGGGATACCCTTCAAAGAAAAAGTTGGGTTGATGGAGAAAAATGTTTTGACTTCTCGCTCTCCATATGCAAAAAAAGTACCTTTCCCTCCCTAGTTTCTTCCAACAGCCCCAGGACTGCCTTAGGGCTTTTTTTCCATTGATCTGGCTTCCTTCGTGGTATAATGACGTTCATGGTTGAAAAATCAAAATACCTACCAGTTGCAGGAAGGAGGTAAGTCATGGATCGAAGGACGTTCTTGAAGACAATCGGCATATCAGGTGCCGTCGGATTGGTTAGACCCGATCATTTGCTGGCCGGGCGGGCTTTCAGTTCACCTGAGTACTTCGATCTGCATCCGTTCATAAAGGAGCACCCCGAGGCCGTATTCATCAAACGCACGAACGTAGCGGACAAGACGGATTCAGAAGCCAAGCGACAGGAGGGCATAGCTCTGGCCCATGACATTTTCGTGCTTGCTGAGGCACCTGGAGTTCCACTTTCCCACCGGGTTGCCATCAAGGCCAACACGACCTGCGGCGCAAGTCCGCAAGCCTCTCAGATGGGTATCGTGACGGATGTCCACTTTGTGGAAGGGGTCATCGAGGGCATGAAGACGCAACTGGGCCTGCCGCCGAGCAAGTTCTACGTGAGGGAGGGAAACTGGTTGGGTGACTCGTACTGCCCCGAGGCGTACTGGGACAGCGGGTACGGCGCTATGTGTGAACGTACAGGCGCCAACGGCGAGCGCTTCGACAGCGGGCGTCTACAATCTGAGGTGGCGCTGGGCAACCTGGAAGAGGGCTCTGAGGTGACGTGGGTGGACTACCCCCAGGGCGTGGTGTTCAGGCGCATCGGTTACGTCGCTCCATACAATCAGCCGGACACCTGGCTGTTGAACATCGCCAAGTTGAAGGCCCACGGCATGGGCATGACGCTGTGCTGCAAGAACCATCAGGGCGCGTGCGTTCACCCGTATATTCACTTCTGTGCCGGGGTGCAGGGAACCATAAGCCGGGAGCCTCGGATGGCCGGGGATTTCCAGCCCGATGTGATGGAGCACGTTGCAGAGCTGCACGCTCAGCATCTGGCGGCCGGGGTACCCAGGTGGGACAGGCCGGGAAGCAACTGGAACAGCGGATATGGCATGGAGATGTGGGGCCAGCGGACGTGCGACAACCTCGATGCTTCGGACACGCGTTTCTGCATTATTGAAGGCATTTACGGCCGCAACGGGAACGGTTTCGACTCGGGGCCCGGGCCCGGCCGCACAGCACAGGACTTCATGACCAACGTGCTGATCTTCTCCAGGGACCCTTTCCGCGCCGACATCATCGGCAACTGGCTGGCCGGTCACGAGCCAGGCAACTTCGGCCTCTTTCACATCGCCTGGGATCGGGGCCTGTCCACCGTGCTCAATCCCATGGACATCCCCGTATACCTTTGGGAGGATCCTGTACCCAGGCTCATCTCGCTCACAGAGCTTGAGCGTACTCCGTTGGTCACGTACTACCTCAGGCGCAACTACGCTGGCCAGAGCGAGCAGGAGTGGCATTTGGTGGACGAGGAGTTTGACTACGGTCCGTACACTTCGGTCGAGCATACGGACGTGCTCGAACCCACTGTGTTCGTGCTGGCGCAGAACTACCCGAGTCCGTTTGACCCCTCAATGCTTATCGAGTACCGCTTGCCTTGGGAACAGGACGTCAGGATAGAGGTGCACAACGCGGCCGGACAGCAAGTGGACGTGCTCGTGGACGCATGGCGTTGCGCAGGCGCTCATCTAGTCCAGTGGAATGGACGAGGAAGAGGTTCCGGGGCCTACTTCCTGCGCCTCAGGACGGCAGATGGCTTTCAGATCACCCGGAAAATACGAAACTAGGCAAAATCCGGGGACGTCTTACTTATTTCTACCTTTGCCTTAGCTGGCTGTGGTGACTTGTTGATGTTGGATTGAGGGGGTATGAGAATTCAGATCCGGCTAATTGAGTTTCACTCTTTCGGGCGAACTTCGGGTCCCATCTTGAAATGTGAATTATTTTTTCCTCTCAAGGGCATTTTTAGATTTTCACAATGGAAAACAATCGCAAAAATCCGGGCGTTCGAAGCAGTTTCTTTCATGGAGTCAAAACGGAGTCATAACGTCACCATCTAAATCAGGGTGTTTTTGGCTCTTGGGAGAGGTGGCTTTGCATCGGTTATGTCACTCGTCTACGGCTTCTGTTTGCGACAGTTGTACTCGCCACTAGTTGGCCTTTTCTGTCGGAATCAACTGAAAAGACTTTGACACACCCTTAGTTTCGTCGGATTTTCTGCTGCTCCACTAGAATTGCAATCTTCTCACTCGTATCTAAACGCTTCCATCGGATCAACCTTAGCAGCTCGCCGGGCCGGGAGGTAACTGGCCAGCAGTGAAGTAACTGTGAGCATAGCCATGGTGACAACGATGCTCACAAGATCAATGGTACTGATGCCGTAGAGTGCACCGCGAATCAAGGACGTCAGACCAATGGCCAACAAGATGCCGAGGACCAGCCCTACGCGTACAGTGCAAAAACTCATACCGGCATAAACCCTTGAACCGAAGAGCGATGTATTCCGTTTAATTGTAGAAATTCCGCTGCACTTGAGGCTGCCAATGGATGCTGTGACATTAAAATAGGCTTCTCTGCTGAAGAAAGTGTGAACATCCTCCGCTAAAATTCTGATTGCCCAGCCCCCCTACTCAAGCCGCCAGTCTATGGTACGACTTCAGCAATCCACCCAAGCGCTCAACGCAAACAATCTTTGCCGTATCATTAATCGCGTGTTTAGGCTCAATAATCTGCCCTACTCCTTGGTGAATCCGTTCATGATGATAATACTCACAATATTGCTCAATGACGTATTCAAGATGCTTCAGTGAGGACAATATCAGATGATCCAAACACTCAGATTTGATAGATTTGACAAAGCGTTCGGCGTAGCAATTCAAATCCGGACTTCGGGCTGGAAGCTTCACTGGTTCTATACCTGAACTCCTCAGTGTCTCATGGAATCCTTCTGTTCTATATAAAGGATCACGATCATGGATTAGATACCGCTTACCATACAGAAATCCGTCTTCACTGTCCGTCAAAATCCTGACTACTTGTCTTATGTATTTTCCATCAGGTTGCAGCTTGACCGGGGCAAAGAATACTTTACGAGTAGAAAGCTCCATCACAAAGAATAACGTACAGCGGACGAGTCTGCTGCCTACGAGAAGCTCGATCGTAAAGAAATCACAGGCTGCTAATACATCCCAATGGCTCCTGATGAATTCATGCCAAGTCGATCTTACAGTTAAGTCTGGCTCAGGATCATAGCCGTTTTCGATTAAGATGTTCTTAACACTGGATTTGCAGATATTGTAGCCAAGATATACAACCTGGTCTCTGATCTTCTTATAGCCCCAGCGGGGATTCTCCTGCTTGAAGCGAATGACCAGATCTACAATTTCTTGTAAAATCGGTGGACGACCAGCATATGTGCGATTCTGAGACCCATCGTATTTTTCAGCAATGAGTTTCCGATACCATCTCATAATCGTGTCCGGGGTAAACAATTCTGTACATTGTTCCAGCATCCTTCGACTTAGCTTCTTGGCCTTGGCGGCCACTCGCATTCGCTGTCTGTTGGTCAATATGATACGCTTGTCCTGTTTTTCCTGATGCTCTACAAGGACTCGTACTTGCTCCCGCAAATAGTCGATCGCTTTGTATAACTCCTTGTCGATGCAATAAGTCAGGTATGTGATCAATGAAAGCCATAATCTCTGTTTCATAGTCGAAACAGACTACAAAATCTGACTCAAACAGGCAAATATATTCGTCCAGAACAACACTAACTATCTCTCATAGAAAGATTTATGTGGGATATATTTT
>Ga0209635_10004418_pt1 | contig 11028 bp, 10 predicted proteins | sample DeeMarSWOR230_32_FD_187463 | JGI IMG/M metagenome (GOLD analysis project Ga0209635, IMG submission 187463) | Marine sediment microbial communities from White Oak River estuary, North Carolina - WOR-2-30_32 (SPAdes) (version 2) | ecosystem: Environmental > Aquatic > Marine > Intertidal zone >...
GGGAATTGCGAAACCAACGAGTGCGCAGATAGACCCGGCAAGAGCCAGTCCCCAAATCCTTCTTCTTAAGGCGCATATACCGCCAACGATGGCAATTATGATGGCAATCCCCCCCAATATCCAAAATCTGACTATGGGAGCATCAATAGATAATTCTGCCCCGGGGAAATCGCCCATGAGAATCAGCGCAATCAAGGTCCAGAAGAGGCATAACAACAGACCAACGGCTCCTCCAATAATGCAGAGTATGCCCGCGGCTGTCGGCTTCCAGGTCTTTTCCTTTATTGCCCCGGCTAATCGTGCACCACACTTGGTGCACACTTCAGTCAGGGGCGTTGTTGGGGCACCACACCCGGGGCAAAAACCGGTGCCAGTCATTGGCTTAGCTCCACAATTGGTACAAAATTCTGGAGTCCCTGGTAACTCTTTGCCACAATTTCTACAGAACATCGCCTGCCTGCCATGCAGGCACTGGTAGTTAGCATTTTTAAATGAACTTGCTGAACAAAAGATGAGGATTGCTGCCTTGATTCACATAACCTGCTAAAGCATAAATTTATCTCAGCCTGATTTCTTCATAATGGTAGCGCGTTCAGCTGTATTTATGGTATTTTCCTTTACATCCATAAATAATTTCAAAAGTTCCCTGGCCACAAGCAATAGTAGCCAGGCCAGGAATGAGCCAACCATTACTATTACAATCCGAAAACCACCTTCAATTCCACCAGTGGTAATTCCCCAAACAAGCGAACCAATAAAGCCAAGTACTAATACTACCCAAGCTATAACCCTCAAAGCACTAGTCGCATATTTTATATAATAGTAATTTTGTGTCTTGTTTGCCTTCCGCCCTCTCTGCAAAACACCATGCGTTTTCTTCCCGGGCATCGGCAGCCATCGTTTTTGAATGAGCTTGCCCAACAAGGAAAAGATTACTGCCTTCATTCACACAACCTGCTAAGGTATAAATTTATCTCAGTGTGATTTCTTTGTAATACTCTCAGCTGTGATTCCGGTGTTCTCTGCTGTGATTCTGGTGTTCTCTTCTACATGGATAAGTAAGTAAAAAATTTCCCTAGTTGCAAGCAAGAATACCCAGGTCAGGAAGGAGAAAATTACTCCTCCAACTGCATAAATAACACCCATAAGTCCACCCGTCTGAATTCCGAAAACAATCGAACCAATGACGCCAACCACCAGTACTATCCACCCCAGGACCCTCAAAACAATAGTTGCAAACCGTAGAAAAGGATACTTTTCCATCTTGCCTCCTTTCTATCCTGAAAGTTTTTTCAAGCACGATTTTGTAGTTGCCTGACTCATCAGGCACAATAACCTCGTAACTTGCAGAACCTTGGGCCTCACTCAAATTCGCCCTTTCCCAAGCTAACGAATATAATGGCGAGTAACCCGAGAAGACCCAAAGGACCAACAAGTGCACAGATAGACCCGGCAAGCGCCAGTCCCCAAATCTTTCTTTTTAAGGCGTATATACCACCAACAATAGCAACTACCCCCAATATAATTAATGGAGCACCAATGGCACTAAACCATGGCATCCCAAGAAACCATCCGATGCTACCAACTGCAGCAACTACTATGCCGGAGATCGTCCCAATAGCCCCCCCAATGATAGCTAGTATGCCACCGACTGTCGGCTTCCAAGTTTTCTCCATCTCTTATCCCTCCTTTCCATTTTTTACATAACGATATAGTTAGAGGCTCGCATTGTCAATACCCCAAAACCTCAATCACCGCCACGGCAGCGAGTTTGCCTGCCGCAATCCAGCCCGACGCTGCAACCACCACACCCTTGCCTTGTCGCAATAGCAAATCGTCACACGCAAATAAACAACCAGCCAAAGAGAGCTTACCACATCCAGGGAAGCCAGGGTATGATTGTCAAGCCCACCGCGACTAGAATTCCCGTGACTATCGCACCTATTCCCAGGCTAATAAGAACCGTCCGCCACCACAATCCCCAAGCTAATTTCCAGGTTGGCTTTACCTCAGTATCCATCTGCTTTTTCTCCTTTTTTATTTTTTCCAGGTTCCAAGCTTCTCAATTCATTGAATAGCTTATGTGGCCCCTTCGATTCATTATAATTACAGCTATTACGCTATGTCAATACAGTTAAGGGATTGTTTATCAAATCGCTCGTGTTGAGCTTATCGAATCATGATGGCACTCAAGAGCAGACCAAATTGCCCTTCGACTTCGCTCATGTGGAGATAGGTTGCTAGACAATCTCTCTGAAGGCTTCCAGGTAGCTTAACCAAGCTCCTTGACCATATAAGCGCCTTCCAGACCATAACCAAGTGAGCGATAATACTCCCTGGCACCGACACCACTAAGCACCGATAACCTATCCACCTTGAATTCCTCTCTGGCGATTCTCTCTGCCTCTCGAAGCAACCTTTCGCCGAGACCGTGATGCTGAGCGGCTCGCTCCAGCTTCCCCCCCAAGGGAACTTCAGGACCAAAAATGTGTAGCTCCCTGACCACCGCCTTTTCCCCGTTCATTCTCAACCTCAGCAAGCCAAACAAGGTTTCATTCTCATCCTCGTAGGAAAGGAAGACCTCTCTACCTCCCCAGGCTTCGTAATCCATCCTGGTTAACCAGGGCTCGCCAATTATCCAGCCATCCCTCAAGCGATGTCCATATTCCCGACAACGAATGCAGCTACAGCGAAGTCCTGTTTGCCCCATCTTTTTCCTAATAGTTCCTCTGAGCGCCAAGTCTCTACTGCCAGCAATGATAAATTTGCTGGGAATATCCCGCATCAACCTCGAAATCCTCACATATTTGGGAATTAGAGCTTTAATAGCCATAAGCAAATCAATCATTTCATCATCACCATAAGGCTGGTAGCGATTATCCCGATACCAATTCTCTAGCTCACTCCCCCGAACTACCAGCGTGGGATAAAGCTTGAGCCCATCGGGGCGAAAGCGCTCGTCCCCAAACAATTGCCGCGATAGCTCCAGGTCATGCTCAGGTGTCGACCCTGGTAAACCAGGCATCCAATGATAGTAAACCTTAAAGCCATAATCCCGTAATAGCCTGGTCGAGGATATAACCTCAGCCACCCCATGTCCCCTCTTCGTCAGGCAGTGAACCTCATCGTCCAAGGTCTGTACCCCAAGCTCCACCCTCGTGGTGCCAAAATCGAGCATGCTCTTTATCTCCTCCTCCCCACAAAAGTCAGGCCTGGTCTCAATGCACAATCCCACACAGCGATGCTCAGCATTTTCATTCAATTTCCTGGCTTCCTCTAAACTACTAGAGGGGATGCCGTTCAGAGCATCATAGCAATCCTTGATAAACTGATACTGATAGTCCCGGGGATAAGACAGAAAGGTCCCCCCCATGATGATAAGCTCTACCTTATCCTGGGCATGTCCCATTTCAGCCAATGTCTTGAGCCTGACCTCCACCTGCTTTTTGGCATCAAAGTCACAACTTCGAGCTCGGAGCACCGCTGGAGACTCCACAGTATAGCTCTTGGGTGCCTCAGGAGAAGTGGGGCAATAAACACATTTGCCGGGGCAAGGAAATGGCTTGGCCATAACTGCCACCGGGGTTACGCCAGAAATAGTTCGAGATGCTTTCCTCATGCCACCTCCATCAGCATTTCGCCATAATATGCTAAAGTTTAGCAGAGTGTATCTATGACCACAAACAGAGAAGTTTTCGACCAAATAGCTGAAAGCTGGTACCAGGTGAGGCATTGGCCTTTATTAAAAGAAGAACTTGAAGAGCTGGCGGCAAGATGGCAAAGCGGAAAGCTGCTCAATGTGGGCTGCGCTCACGGACCGGACTTCTTGCCTTTCAGCCAAGGCTTTGAACTCTGGGGGGTAGATTCTTCCCCAGCCATGCTCAATCAAGCTCTGAGATATTCTGCCAAGTTTAAGCTTTATGTCAACTTAATGATCGCTGATGCCTCGTCCCTACCCTTCCCTAACAATACCTTCGATTGGGCAATATCAGTGGCCACCTACCACCACATCAAAGGCAGAGAGGAGAGGGAAAAGGCATTTGTGGAATTAAAGAGGGTATTAAAGCCCCGGGGCGAGGCCTTTTTAACCGTGTGGAACCACGGACAACCAGGGTTCTGGTTCAAATCAAAAGAGCGGCAAGTCCCCTGGAGGCTAAAAGAAAAACCAATCTACCGCTACTATCACCTTTTCTCTTATAGGGAGCTAAGAAAACTATTAGTCAAAACTGGCTGGGAAATCATTACTATGTCACCGGAGAAGTCCTACCATTTCCCGATAAGGAACTTCTCACGTAATATATGCGTTCTGGTAAAGAAACAGAGCGCACATAAGGGACCAGCGATGTAACTCTTTAGCCTTATACAAAACTCGGGAGCACAAATTTTCGTAGTGACGATGCTTTAGATCCGCAGTTACGGACCCTTTCGCTTGCTGGATGAACCTGGACCCGTCTTAACCTCCACAGGAAATCCAGCCTCAATAAGGCCAAGGAAGACCTCCACCAACTTAGGGTCAAACTTACTCCCGGCACTTTTACTAAGCTCCTTTACTACCTCCTCACGAGACAAGGCAGGACGGTAAGGACGGGCAGAAGTCATAGCCTCAAATGTATCAGCTATGGCGAGGATGCGAGATTCTATGGGAATCTCTTCGCCTTTCAGCCCTTCAGGATAGCCACTGCCATCCCACCTCTCATGGTGATGTAAAATACCACTTGCACAGGGAACTAGATTGGGTATGTTACCGACGATATTTGCCCCTAACCTGGGATGAGCCTTAATTGCTTCCCAATTTTCTCCATTAAGCTTCCCTTTTTTGTTTAGCACTTTATCGGGAATGCCAATTTTGCCAATGTCGTGAAGCAAAGCAGCAGTGCTCACCTTAGATACCTCATCAGGTGATAGTCCAACCGCCTCCGCTAAAGCCACGGCGTAAGCGTTAACTCTCCTGGAATGACCATAGACATATGGGTCTCTAGCCTCCACTACCGAGACCAAGGCATAAACAGCACTCAAACCGTTACGCTTGCCATAAATCCCTCCTTCATCCACCGGCTCGGATGAAATCTTGGAAGAGAGGTAGATTCGATTGCCTCCAGTCCACTTAGCATAATATAGAGCAGTATCAGCTGCGGTAACAAGTTCTTCAGATATCACCCCATCTGCAGGATAGCTAGCCAGACCAATGCTGCAAGTCACAGTAAGTGCCTTCTTCTCCATCTCCTCGGCAAGCTGACCTCGAACTCGCTCAGCTACGGCATAGGCATCTTCCCTGGTTGTCTGGGGCAAAATGACAACGAATTCATCGCCGCCATAGCGAAAAGCCTGGTCAGCATCCCTGACAGAGCTTTTGATAATTTTCCCTACCTGGCTCAGAAGCATGTCGCCAGCGGGATGCCCATATACATCGTTATAGGTCTTAAAGTTATCCAGGTCAAGCATGAACACAGAGAGCACATCGCCATAACGAGAATGTCGGGAAATCTCTTCTTTGAGTCGCTCCTCAAAATGACGTCGATTAAATAGCGCGGTAAGCTCATCAATACGAGACTTTTGTTCCACTCGAACATAAAGTTGAGCATTCTCAATTGGCGCAGCAATCTGCAAAGCCACCCTTTCCAGAAGTTTTACTTGCCTGCCATTGTAGGCGTTAGGTTTGCGACTGGCCAAAATCAGGCTGCCAATAGTACGGTCTGTGACTCTCAAGGGCAGGTAAACAACAGAACGAATCCCTAGCTGTAAGTGACTCTCCCAAGTCCAGAACCTGTGGTGTCGTTTCAGATCAGCTTCGTATACAGCTTGCCTATCCCGGCATGCATACTCCGTAGCCGTCCCTTCAAGCGGTATCCTTTCATCCAGCTGCCAAGCAGAACCTATGGTGCTGGATAGGGCCAGAAAATAAAGCTCGCTTCCATCAATTAACGCAATTGTTGCCCAATCAATATCCACCACTTTCTTTAATTCCTGGGCGAAAGCTTCAAAGATCATCTGAATGCTCATGCTGGAGGTTATGATTGCGGTTAAACGGTTAACCAAGTTTATTTCTTCGTCTTGTTCCCTCAATTGCTCATGGGAATACTCCTTTTCCATGCTCGCTGCCACCTGGGTGGTGATAAACTCCAATAAATCAATATCCTCAACAGTGTAAAGCCTCTCATCCCGCCTCTCACTTATTGCTAGAACAGCCACAAGCTTCCCCTTGTTCATTAAAGGAACGAATGTATTTACCCCTGCCAATTGGATTTCTTCTCTTTCCTCTTCCCATATAGATTGGAATTCAGGAAAGATATCGAGACTCCTTTCCGGTAATATTGTGCTTTCACGCTCCAGCCAGGTCACGACAGGACTATCCTGCCTTAATTTCAAATTCCCCATAGGATTATCCCCCACAGGAGGATAGGTAAATCGGGCGCTAAAACCTCCGTTTCCAGCCTGGGGCAAAAGCAGACAAGCTCTCCGACAGTCAAGGGACTGAGCAAGTAGTGATATAAACTCGCTGCCCAACTGCTCCAGGGTGGGAATATCGTGTATCTTGGTGATAAACTGAGATAACTGCCTGCGATAGGAGTATCTTGCCCCGATAAAGGCTTCCTCCACCTTCTTTCGCCAAAGGTCATGCGCCTTGTGAACACAATACAGGATAGCTGGAATTCCCAGACCGATGGTTACCGCTAAAGAGGCAAAATTAAGCTCAAAACCGACGAACCGGTAAGTAAGCCAAAAAAACAGCACCACCATGCCAACACCACCACCATAGAGGACTACGTATATAAGGGCTTGCCGGAATACAACACTGACATCCAGCAGACGGTGGGCGATAACGGCGTAGGTTAAGACACAGGCAACGATAAGGTTGCCAATGTGGCTCACAGGAAATTCGCCTCCCCGGGGACCAATAGAGCTAAGAATGGATACTATTAGGACAGCAATAGCAGCAAGTAAATAAACAATTTGATTACGCTCCTCTGGGCTGGGTGAGAGCCTGTATTTTTGTATCAAAGAATATATATCCTTGGCGCCTACTATGGAAAGAAAAAGTACACATATAACAATAATCGAGGGACCATAATCAACACTGATGCCGCTGGCAGTGACTTCAACGTTACTTGGGATATAGCCCACCACCGCCAGGACAATGGTGGCTATTGGGAAAATATAAGCCAATGGTATTTTGATGCGTTCAGACTGGTAGAAAGAGCAGACAAAATAATGAAGTTGAACTAACATCCAGATGACAAGACAGATGCCGATCTTAGACAGCAGGAGCTTATATGGCATAAGAAAATCGCCGCGGAAGAGAACAATGCTCAAGCTCCACAATATGGTAGGTATTAAGAATAGGAGGAAAAGCCTGTGACCTCGTTGCCATGGCCTGTTAGTTAGCAAAATAACAAACAAGGGGATATAAGCAATCGTAGCAATTAAGGGAACTAAAACATTGACATTCATGATATTACCCTTATATTAGTCAAACACATAAATTCCGGCACAATTTTACATATCGTTCTAAGCCCCTCCACAGGGTTGCTTCGCCCCGATAAACCGGGACTCGCAATGACTGCGTCACCATTTTTGTAAATCACCTTACCTTTAATATAAAGCTATTATTGACATAAATTTGGAAACTGTCAAGAAGGACTATGGTAATCCCCCAAAGGTACAGGCTTTCTCAGTCACAACTCCCCCAGCATAAGGCGAGCTTGAAGGGCTCAGAGTGACAAACGAAAGGGCGAGGTAAAAACCTCGCCCCACTTGCCTTGGCAAGGCGTCCTGATTCTCTCTAAACTATGCTAGTGTTATCGAGCAGCTGCACGTTTGGCTTCAGTTACCGGCGCAGCCTCCACCACAACCTCTGGAGCTCTTAGCATAGAAAGCACTTCGTCAGAGGGGTTAATACGCGGCGGCTTCAGACTGCCCAAACCAGCTCTCCCGGACCGCCGTTGAGAGATACACCTGGAGAAGGCACCCTCAGGAAGAAAAGTAACTGCTACCGGTCTTAGGCCAAGGAAATTTATGGCGTCACCATAGACATACTTTTGAAGGTTGAAGTGATAAACACTGTCTAATTTCTCCAGTTCATTGTACACAGATGCAGCCACGCTCTTCTCACTGGCAATATAGTTTTCCTTGAGCTCAATATAGATGTGTAAAGCTGGCTTATTGCCAACTACCTCCTTGCGTGCTGTCCAGTCTACATAAGGAATGCCAGTATTTTCAATTGCCTCCCCGATTAGTTTTTCCGTAAGGTGACCAACACCAAACATGATGATAAGTTCATCAACACGCTTTTCAAACACCATCTGGGGAATATCAATACCTAACTTTTCGTTTCGGAGCGAAGTTATTCTGACCATATCGCCAATTCTACACCTGGTTAGAATGCCACCATGGAGGTTGGTGATGACTATCTCGTATTTCTCACCCGCTTTTACCTCGTCCAGCAAGATGGTCTTCGGCTGGTAGGAATGGTCTAACTGCCATTTGAACCGCTCCCCTTCGGGAATGAACTCAAAGAAGTTGAGGTTGGGAATAAAAGTCATACCCTCATAGTCCCAGGTCTGAGTGGCATAAATACCACCTTCAGTGCCAGCATATATCTCCAGAGGCTTCCTTCCCCATAGCTCCTCTACCCTCGTCCCGAAGATAGCGCTGTCTACGCCGCCAATAACAACCGCTTTGAGCGACCATAAGTCTTTGGGCAGCATGGGACGATGAGCCAACTTGCTCTTGACTAATCCTTTAATGAAGCGAGCAGATGCGTTGGGGTGCGATAACAAAAACCTGCTGTCGGTATTCATTGCTCCTTGCCTGAATATCTCACCAACATAAACCAGAACTGATGGTAAACCACCACAACCATCAAGACCCCGAGATAAAGCTTCCTTAAAGCCGACTTCCATCCTCTCTCGAAAGGATACTTCCTCGGAATTGGAAGGTAAGAGGTCATAGCCGAGTGCCCGTTGCATCAAGTATGCCATGACGCCCAACCCATAGTATTGAGATCCCATAGTGAGCAAGCCCTTCAGGTGTTCTTTCAGTGGAAAATCGCCTTGAGGGTCACAAGTGGCAATAAGTCCCACACCAGCAGCTACCCTTTCAAACTCGTATAGGAACCTTTCCGGAAAGGGCATCCATTTAACGTGATACCTACCAGGCCAGCCTATGTTATGCACCCACATGGCAGGCTTGGTCGGCAACACATCTTCCCTTTTTTCCACAAGCTCAGGTAGGTAATCGTCATAGGTGGTCAAGGGCACCTGTTCTCGGAATTCCTCCACCGTCTCAGGCATGGCACCACGCATCACCCGCCTGCCCAGCTCGCTGTTCTTTAATAGCTCAATCTCTTCCAGAAGCAGCCTCTTCTGGATATCCATAAACTGCTCCAGTCTGAGGTAAATAAAGCCACAGCACATCTGCCATAGCTCCTCTTTGCTCCCCTCGCGCAGTAAATCAATGGGCCTTCTCATAGCTACACCTCCAGCTTTCCTCCCTGCCATTCAGATGACAAAGAGGACTTCGTTATCCTGAATATAGTATGACAGGGCTGGGAATAGCTTGGGAAGAGATTATGTTCTAGAAGATAGTTCTATTTGAAGCTGTGGAGAATGTGATTGCGGAGAAAAATGCGAGGAAAGAAAGTCAGGAGCTTTTTACTTTTGCCGAGCTACCTAAACTTTGCAGTTTCTGGGCTAATTGCTCGAATTCGTTATCGCTAGGTTGCTTGCCTAGCTCCAACCCATAGCTGATAAAGAATTCCAGGAAATTGCGCAATAGCTCTTTCGTTCCTTCCTGAAACTGGTGAAATTCTTCTCGGCTTACGCCGCCTTGCTTTTTACTTTCTTCCTTTTCCTTCAACTGAGTCTCAATAAGAAAGTCGATGAACTCAGACCGGCCCATATCACCACGATTGTCGTCCACCTTTTTCACCAGCTCAGTATCTACTATTAGCATCCTTTTTTCAGACATATACCGCTCCTATCATGACACTCTCCTTAAATTTTTATGTTAAATAAGGGGTGACCTCACGCTACTTCCAGGCACCCCTCTATAACTCCACAACAACATTCGAGCCTCAAGCTCCATTGCCATTATGGCCATTTCGGAACTCGAGTACTTCAATTATGTAGTTTATATTTTTGAGCAGTTCTCCTCCTTTGTCCGTTACCTGATAGGCAACTGAGGGATTCCCCACCTTCACTTTGTTGATGAATCCGTGGCTCAAGAGGAAACCAAGATACTTCTGTATCTGGGCATAGCTCATATTGGCGCTATACATAATCTCCGTCTTGCCAGCGCCATTTTCCCCAACCCTGAGCATATCAGCTATTATCTCTATATTAGACCTTCGCCGATTCATTATGCCATCCTACTATGTATTACCTTTAGCCTATTACTATTATACTACCCCGATAACACTTGTCAAGCCCCCCGAATGCTTGGCATTGCGATTGGTGATATAATATGGACTATTGACACCAAAGAGGATAACATTATAGGATAAATCACTGGAGTTAAATCTAAATAACCAAGGTGGTGTTTAAATTAAAGATGTAAAGCTTAATCAGGAGATGACTGATGGATAAGATCAAGGTAATGATAATTGATGAGCAAGCACTTTTCAGAACTGGGGTGCGCCAGACACTGTCTCAACAATCTGACCTGGAGATATTGGAATGCGACCCAACCCAGAATGCACTCGAGCTAATTGATGCTAGCCTCCCTGATGTTGCTCTACTTGGCTCTGACTTGGCTAGCCTCAGCGGGATTGAGCTGGGTAGAAAAATTGCCCAAAACTACCCCAATACTAAAGTCATAGTGCTGAGCCCCGACCCTGATGATGAGGAGCTTTTTGAGGTTATTAAGACTGCAGCCGCAGCCTGCTTGAGTAAGAAAGCCACTGGCGAAGAGCTGGCCAGCACTATAAGGCGGGCCCACAGTGGTGAATACCCCATCAATGAAAGCCTGATGACCAGACCGAGGGTTGCCCGGCATGTATTAAACCAATTTCGCGGTTTTACGAAAACCATG
>Ga0209635_10004424_pt1 | contig 11021 bp, 11 predicted proteins | sample DeeMarSWOR230_32_FD_187463 | JGI IMG/M metagenome (GOLD analysis project Ga0209635, IMG submission 187463) | Marine sediment microbial communities from White Oak River estuary, North Carolina - WOR-2-30_32 (SPAdes) (version 2) | ecosystem: Environmental > Aquatic > Marine > Intertidal zone >...
TCTGAAAGAACAGCCACAGCACCGTGATGAAGAGCTTCTTCGATAAATTCAAGTCCATCGGCATTCATCCCTTTTAGAGCCGTAAACATGAATCCGGGCCGGACATTCTTTGAGGAGTAAACGATGCCTTGAATATCTTCAGTCTCATTACCATTAAAGTCCAGCCGCGGCACACCGGCCAGCACGTCTTTGAGTTGCATCAGTTGTGCAGCCTCCAGCGGTTTTCCACGATTATTTTATTTTGAGGAGTCCTTTGGCGTGGAATTTTCAGATATTGAAGGACCTGCTTACTGATTTCTCTGAAGACAGGACCGGCGACTTCTCCACCATAGTACGACCCATTGGGTTCGCCGATGACCACGATCATGGAGAAAGCAGGACTGTCTCCAGGAACAAAGCCTGCAAAAGAAGCGATGTGAGCTTCAGCTGAATATTGTCCAATTGATGAGTCGAATATCTGGGCTGTTCCTGTCTTTCCGGCAATATTATAGCCTGTGATTCGAGCCGGGCTTCCAGTCCCTCCCTGAACGACTTCCTGGAGAATGGAGGTGAGTATCGATGCCGTATCTCTGGATATTATCCTCCTGGGACGGAGGGGACTTCGTGTGGATTCATCAGAGGAGTTCAGGATTCTCCTGACAATGCTTGGAGGGACAAGAACACCCTTGTTGGCGATGATGTTGACTGCCTGGAGCATCTGGAGGGCTGTCACTGAGATTTCGTACCCGATAGAGAGCGATGCAGGAGATATTCGGCTCCAGTCTTTGATCTGCCTGAAAATTCCCTTCTCTTCTGCGGGGAGGTCGATCCCCGTTTTTTTGCCAAAGCCAAAGTTTTTTATCGTTTCGTAAAAAGAATTCCTGTCTAGATAGTGGCTGAGTTGGACAGTTCCAACATTGGAAGAATGGATGATAACTTCAGGAAAGGATAAGATCCCATAGCGTTGATGGTCTCTGATTATTTTGCCAGCCACAGATATGTATCCCTGACTGCAGTCAAATGAATCAGCCAGACTGACTCTATTTGTTTCCAGAGCGGCCGAGGCTGTGACGACCTTGAAGGTGGAACCAGGCTCAAAGTTGTGGTGGATGGCATTGTTTCTATCCACTACGGTGGGAGAGCGAGGCAGGTTGTTCAAGTCGTAGGTGGGGAAATTGGCCATCGCCAGGATTTCTCCTGATGAGGGTTGGGCGATGATGACCGTCCCCCATTTGGCTCGTGATTTCAGCACAGCATTTTCCAACTCTTTTTCCGCATAAAACTGGATGGTTTCATCTATGGTCAAGACCAGGTCCTTTCCGTCTTCAGGTTCTTTTAGAGTTTCAAATTCGTATTCTCTTTTTTTGGCATCCTGCATTATAAGATGTTTGCCTTTTATACCTGCGAGTACAGAATTACAGCTGTATTCAATCCCGCTGGCGCCGACTTCATCGATATCGACTCTTCCCAGTAAGTGGGCTGCCCGTTTTCCGTGGGGGTAGTATCTTTTATTTTCTTCCAGGAAATAGATGCCATCTAAAGAGAGCTTTTCAATTTTGTCTGCTAAGTCTGGCTGAACCTTCCTTTTTATCCAGATAAAGGACATGTTTTTTTCGATTCTTTTTTTAATCCTCCGGAACTCACTTTCGGAAAGATTCAGGATGCTCTTTACTGTTTGAATTTTTTCGAGTTGTGTTTCCAGAGGCTCGTCTTCGTTGGGAGTATAGAAGACAGAACGAAATGGGAGGCTTCGAGCAAGAATGATGCCTGTACGGTCGTATATTGTGCCTCTTTTGGGAATGATATCTTTTTTGTTTTGATTATGCTGCGTGACCTGTGTTTTTAGACTCGGGTGTTCGATGACCTGAAGCTGAAGGAGGCGGATGATGAGAAAGATGAGCCAGAGCATAAAGAGAAAAGCCATCATGCTTATTCTTCTGTGTGCCTTTCTCTGGTTGATGACGCTCATTCTCTCCTTCTCATTGCTGTTCTTTGAAATCCTCGTAGACCTTCTGGTTTTCTTGGGTTTTGACCATTTTCAGTTTTTCCTTGGCGATTCTTTCCACTTTCTCGAGTGAAAGCAGGGAAGCTTTTGTGGTTTCAAGCTCTTCAACCTCAATTTTCAGCTTTTGGACTTTTTCCTCCAGTCTGTTTATTTCGTATCCTATTCTGACCGCTTCTACCTGGTGCCAGATGTAGAAGGTCAGGATTGAAATGATGAATACAGTGCAGGTAATGACCAGTATCATTTCTTTTTTCGTGAATTTTTTTCTTACCATCTAAATTCTTTCAGCGACTCTGAGCTTAGCTGACCTTGCCCTGAAATTCGCCTTGACTTCCTCTTCAGACGGGACAACAGGCTTTTTAGTTAAGATTTTGAGGACAGGATTGGAATCCGCTGAAGCAGCCAGACCTGCGAAAGTGTGCTTGATTATCCGGTCCTCCAGAGAATGAAAAGAGATTGCAGCGATGTGTGCTTTTTTAGGTATAGAATGAGCCATCCTTTCTAAGAAACCGGAAAGGCTGTTCAACTCCTGGTTGACTTCGATCCGAATGGCTTGGAAGACTTTCGCAGCGGGATGGATTTTTCCTTTTTGGGGTCTCCAGCGGCAGATTTCCTCCACTGTCCGACAGAGCTGGGTGGTTGTTTCGAATTTTGTTGTTTTTCTTCTCGAGGCTATTTCTCTTGCGAGCCGTCGCGCCTGTCTGAGCTCGCCGTATTCATGGAAGATTTGGGAAAGCTTGTGTTCTGAGTACTTATTGAGAATCTTATGGGCAGTCATCTTGTTCCGGAGGTCCATTCTCATATCGAGAGGGCCTTCTCGGCTGTAGCTGAATCCTCTCTCAGGGGAGTCGAGCTGGAAAGAAGATATCCCCAGATCCAGTAAAACACCTCTTATTTGAGAGAAGTCGATTTTGATGTTGGGGATGTACCTGAAGTCAGAGTGGTATAGTTCCACTCTGTCCGCGAAAGGTTGAAGCTTTTCTCTGGCCTTCAGAAGAGACTTCTCGTCGAGATCAAATCCGATAAGGGACGCGTTGGGATTTTTTTTGACTATTTCGTAGGCATGACCTCCCAGTCCGATTGTGCAGTCAATGTAAATGCCTTTTCTGTTTATATCCAGGTACTCCAGAACCTCATCTAATAGAACAGGGATATGGCCGTTCCCGTTCATTTGGTTTTTCCTTGAGGCAGGAGTTCCGCAATGCTTTCGAAGTCTTCATTGGTCAACGGCTTTTCCTCAAGTATTTTATCGAGTTTCTCCTTATTCCAGATTTCCAGATGGTCGGTGAGACCAAGGATTACGACCTCTTCATCGAGCTCTGCCTTATCTCTCAAGGACTGGTTGATGAGAATACGGCCCTTGGAATCAATCCGGTAGTGATTTCCTTTTCTGTTGACACGAATCAGGAAACTTCTCACGGCTGGATTGAACTGTAGAGCTCCTTCCATGGAAGCGCCTGATAGTCTTTCCCAGACTGAAAGAGGGTAAACCTGAACGGATTCGTCGGCCAGGGAGGTGATGAACAGGTCTTTTCCGTACTGTTCTTCAATGGCAGCGCGGAATTTTTCAGGGACTTTTATTCGACTGCTTCTGTCGAATCTTGCCGTATAACTTCCTAGTAAAAAACTTCCCATTTTGTCCCGTTCCGTCCCGTTTTCCACTAATATAGAGGAGAAAATTCCCGATGTCAAGGAAAAGATGCAAAAAAATAGTATTTATTTTTACTGTTTTCTAGATGTTGTGTAAAAATTGACGATGCTACTATATAAAGGATACAGGCGGGTAAAGGAAAGTGCTTACCAAGGCAAAAAAAGAGAATAGAAAGCGGGATTTTTTGGGAAAAAGAGGGATAGAGTAATAAAAAGTTAAAAAAGGGGACAGGCCCCTTTTTTATCCTTTTTTATTCTTTGACTAGATGCCGACTTTTTTTTTGAGGAGTTCTTGGGCCCTAGTATAGTCCTCCTCTAAAACAAGGATTTTTATTTCACCCAGACCATCTGCCGAAAAAGGATGGACGGATTGAACCACTTTTCCTCTGAGGATACAGACAATGCCGTTGCTTTCGAGATAGCTTTTAATAATCTCTGCCTCAACAGGTCCCCAGACTTTATGGAGCTCCTTGAGCTTTGAATCGTCAACCAGGCCTGTCTTCTTTTTATTCGTGTCGCTCATGATTTTTTCCTTTCGGCCTATTCTAGATGAGACAATTCGACTTCTTTATCTATTTTACAAAAATTGATAATAATCTGCGACTGTCTTTTAATTCGATTTCAGTCTTTTTCTTCGATTTCGGTGATTTTAGCTTCGGCAAAGAGGTAGGTTTTCAACTCTTCAGCCATGGCTTCATCGTTCCTCCTGATCCATTCCAGAACCATCGCTGCATGCTCCTTTTCTTCATCCCGGTTGTGAGCCAGAATTTCTTTCAGTTCATCATCCTCGGTGGCATCCACTCTTTGCTGGTACCAGTCAATCGCTTCGAGTTCTTCGATGAGTGATTGGATGGCCCGATGGAGTTCCTGGGATTTTTTCGTCAGTTTATCAAAGGATTCATGGTAAGCGCCTCCTCCCATTTCTCCTCCTTTCATACATTTCTAATTTTTCTCTTTTATTTGTTCGAAATAATCAGTAAGTATCTTGTTGTGGTCAAAAGCAAGAGAAAAATTGATTTCTTCTTTTGTGAATATCCCGATTTCCTGCGCATCATCCTCTGCTTTCGGCCTTCCTCGGGCCGAGGCCACAAAAACTGTTGAGATTGTGTGCTGGCGGGGATCCCGGTCCGGGTCGGAGTAGGTATGAAGCTGTTTCTTGAGCTGGACATCGAGAGAAGTTTCTTCCTTGGCTTCTCGAACAGCTGCTTCCTCTAAAGATTCACCGTAGTCGACGAATCCTCCCGGAATGGCCCATCCATGAGGAGGATTCTTCCTCTTTATCAGCACAATTCCTTCTTTGCCGTCTTCCCTTTGGATCTCGATAATGATGTCCACAGTCGGGACAGGGTTTTTGTGCTCTTTCATCGTAATTTCAACAAAGAATTTTCCAGTCGAGATTCTGCCCTCTCAGGACGAACCTTCAGAGACAATCAGTAGATGAAAGTCTTGTCAGCCGACGAGCTTGAATTTCTTTTCCAGCTTTTCGAGTTTTTCCACAATACCGCCGTACTCGAGCTCGCTGAAGGGAAGCATGGCTGGACCGGAAAAACCCTGCCTTCTGATGTCTGACGCTTTCTTGGAGACCTGATCTCTCACATAATCCCAATAGGGGTGGTCGAACACATCCGCAGGTTCTGTCAGTTTTCCTTCTCTCACGCAAAAAGCTGCGCCTGTTACAACAGGGGGACCATCGAAGAAAGAGATCGTTGAGTTGAGTTTACAGGGCATGAGAGGGCCGTTGTGGCTGCCTCGCATAAAGCCAGCGACGAAATGACCGATCTCGAAAGGAGCCAGGACTTCTCCGGTTGCGGGAAATTCTCCCTGAACACGGACTAAAGCCACAGGATCATCTTTTCCAGTGTATTTTCCTGCGATGTTGTGCAGACGTGTAGTGGAGACAACCGCTGCCTGGTTTCCTGAAGCGCGGGAATAAATGCTCTCGATGACGTATCTTTCGTTATCGCGGAGCAGGGCGGCAATGTCATAGATTTCATCGGGGGCGTTGAGTTCAACGATCTTGTCTTTTTCAGTGTATTCGACGTCGATGATGCGGAACTTGAAGCCATCACTCATTTTTGGGCTGAGAATGAGTCCTGCATTGTACATGGGATCACAGAATCCCAGGTAGAAAGGAAGGTTGTAACAACCTGGGTCAGTCTTATCCGCTGCGAAGAAAACAAAAGGCTCGTTAGGCCGCTCCTCAAATTCCATCTCTGAAACAGCCGGGCCCATTCCTTTTATGTTTCCACTGAAGGCATCTTTGAGTAAATCCTGCCCTGCGCCGTAGAGTCCCTGTTTTTTAGCGACAGCTGTTCCGGCTATAAAAGCATCCCAGGCTAATTTATGTATTTTTTCGTCTGAGATGCCCTTGTCATGTGTACACAGGATAGCGATATCGTCTCCGGTATGGCTGATGTAATGGTCGATCAGCAGGTTTTTGCTGTTCTCCTTGACAAATCTCTTAACTTCATCAACGAGCGCCTGGCTTGGCGTGATGTGACCGCCAATGCTGCCTATATCCGCTTTGAGAACGCTGAGGGTAACTTTCATTAAAACCTCCTTCTTAAATAAGTCTTGTTTGTCTTATTGATTAGTCAATTCTAAATTTGTGGCTTCTTAATGTCAACAGGAATCCATGATACTAGTCCTGACGGAGAAAGAGCCATGGAAGAAATAATGAGAATAACCGCATTTTTGGAAGAAGAAGATCCAGAAAGACGATTTTTGCAGGAATCGTAAGAGTAAGAATGCTGAGCAGGCGAGAGAAAATACTCTGTCTTTCCTTGTGCGGAGTGAAGGTTCTTTTCGCTTGCAGAGGAAAAGGGGCGTTTGAGGTTTTAAGGGTGCGAATTCACAAGGATGGCTTCAAATGAGAAGGAAGAAGGGGATATCCGGGATTGCCGGGCGACTGGGGGCTGTCTCTTTAAAGATACACGTGGCTGGATGAGAGGACAGATAACCGGCTTAAAATCTTTCCATTTGCCAGGTGCTATTTGGCACAAATCTTGCTATTATTTTTGTGAGGATAATGAATAAACAGGAGGATAAAATGATAAAGAAAAGATTCATTATAATTTTGGCCTTTGGCTTAATGCTTTTACTCCCGCAATCCCTTCGATCACAATCCGACTATGAATACATTCACTCGCCGGGAACGGATATTTATTTTGGGTACATCACTTATACTGAAGTAAAGCATGATGGGAATGATCCTGTGGTGATCAGGGAGGGCGAAGAGAGTCCTCAGGTTGCAGAATTGAATTTTCCTCTTCTCCCAGGAGATACGATCCGCACCTCTGGAAGCAGACGGTGTGAGATTCAATTAGATACAGGAACGATCATCAGGCTTGACCTGAATACAGAGTTAAAAATTGAAACCATCATGGCCAAAAGCCTCAGTTCACGCAAAAAGGTCACGAATTTCCTCCTCAATAAGGGGGAGATGTATATCATGTACAAGAAGTACAACTATCCTGAGATTTTTCAAGTGATAACTCCAACCGCATCAACGAAATTGAGCCATAGTACAGTTGCCCTGATCGGAGTGATGGAGGACGGCAGTACGGACATTCAAGTGAAGAAGGGGAAAGCCCTAGTCCTCTACGGGCCCAGCGAAGAGAGCTTGGAGGAAGAAACTGTAATAAAATCTATGAGTCTAAGGATTTCCGGGGACCATCAGGCTTTTCCGGGGGAATACGAGCAGAATGTGGATTTTGATTCATGGAATGACGACATAAATAAGAATTTTACGGAGCTTCATGATGGAATGAGTGTCATTCCCAAACCCATTCAGAGATATCCCAGGGCGGTCGTTTATTTTGCCCAGAAATATTCCAGTATGTATGGGGAGTGGATCTGGGATGACTTGTACGGTTATGTCTGGCGCACGGATTTTAACGATTACTATCCGGGCGGAACCTGGCAGCCCTATTACTTTGGCCAGTGGAGAGAGGTGAACGGGCAGCTTTTCTGGGTGCCGGTGGAATCCTGGGGCTGGGTGCCCTATCATCTTGGCCTCTGGGTATGGAATAAGAATCGCGGCTGGTTGTGGATTCCCGGTTCCTCATTCTCTCCGGCCTGGGTATCCTGGAGCTTCTTCGGAGAGTACTGTTCGTGGAGACCTTGGTCGTTCTCGGACTGGTATTTAGCAGGCTCCCGTCATTTGTCTCCCAATTTTTTCTTGTTCCATCCTGGATTTCCTTGGTCTCGTCACGATTCTGCTTGGGATGATTCACTCCGCGAAGAACTGGGAGAAGATGGCTTCTCTAAAATGATTAGCAGAAACCAGCTTAAAAAAACAGCCTCCTCTACCTATCCACTGCCCAAAGCATTCAAAGGGACGCTGAAGAGGATTGGCTCTGCGTTGGAGAGCGGGGATGAACGAGTCCTGGCTTCCCTGCGCCGAATCAGTGAACACACAGTTGCTGTTAAAAAGGGAGATTTGAGTAAGACGAGGATTCATGAAAGGATCATTGCGCCTCATGAGCTTTCCATAGAATTGAAGAAAATACCTCTGTCTTCTGGAACTTTGAAAAATCCCTTGAGCGAGGCCGCAAGAATATACAGGAAAGATGAATACAGCGCTCCCTCGGAAAAGACTGTCAGTGAAGATCCAACAGGGCGGAAAAATACAGGGGGAGGTCTTAATGCAATTACTGTAATCTCCTTAACTCGGACAAAGAAGGACGCAAAAAGTGAAAAAGCCGGAAAGCGGATATCTGATCTGTTGGAGGGCCGTACTAACAATACGGTGGTTGGGCCATCCGGTGTGTCGCTGGATAGGCCTCCGCAGCAAAGACCCCCAAGGTTGAAACAGACAATTGCCCATACACGAGATTGGAATCCTGATGCCGGTGTCGCTCGAAGAGCTGGAGTTTCCTTGAGCTATTCCAGCAAGACGAATGAAATAAAATGTCCGGAACTTGGACTATCCTCAAGGTCTGTCCGCCAAAGTCGGAATATGGCCACAATGACAGGATTTTCTTCTTCCTCTTCGAGACGTGGAGGAAGTGATTCCGTCCGGAGGATATCTTCTTCCTTTTCTGGCTCAGTTTCTAGCTCTTCAACTCGAGCCGTCTCCTCGAATCGATCAAGCTCTTCAAGTCGAGTAAGCTCTTCAAGCTTGAAGAATAAAGAGGAAAGCAGCAAAAAAGAAGGAAGTTCTTCCGGCAAAACAATAAAGAAATAAGGAATTCTTTATCTGGATGAGTCAGGCCTGATTCGTTTTTTCCAATGATTCACCATGCCTCTTTCTGCATATTCAGGTTTTTCCCCTGATTTTTGAATTCTTATGGACGCCTGTATTTTTGGAGGATTTTACACAATTTGTTCACGAGACGGCAGGGATCAAAGAGTCAAAGAATCACTGAAGCAGGATGAAACCATTAGGGACGCATCAAAGCAGATGATATATTTTTGAGCAATCCTCTTGAAATCCTCAAGGAATTCTGTCCTGAGAGGGCTGACTGGTTCGGGGTTGAAGGCCAGGGGGTTGATATATTTTCCGTCCTTCTTGATCCTGTAATCCAGGTGAGGTCCGGTGGACTCTCCGGATGAACCCACATACCCGATCTCCTGCCCTTCAATGACTTTGACTCCTTTTTTTATTCCTCTGGCGAATCCTCTGAGATGAAGATACTGGGTTTCGTACCTGTTCTGGTGCCGGATTCCGACCATGCGCCCGGAAGCCCCTTTCCGTCCGGCAAAGATGACGGTCCCGTCGGCCGTGGCTTGAACAGGGGTTCCGATCCGGGCTGCATAATCTACACCGTAATGAGGACGGTAGACCTTCCGGATGGGATGGAGCCTGTTGTAACTGAAGCGTGATGTGATTTTGTCATACCGAATGGGGGATTTCATGAATGTTTTTCTCAAGGAATTCCCTTCGAGGTCGTAGTGATCCGATTCTTTTGTATCGGCATAAGTGTAGCGGAAAGCCTGGAATGTTTTGCCCTGGTTGGTGAATTCTGCAGCGAGAATATTTCCATACCCGACAAATTTTCCGTCGAGATGTTTTTTTTCGAAGAGGATTTTAAACGAGTCTCCCTTGCGAAGGTCCGCATAAAAATCAATGTCCCAGGCGAAGAGGTCAACCAGGTCGAGAGCCAGCTGCACGCCTTCGTTCTCTTCATTGACAGCGGATATGAGATAATCCTGGATAGTCCCCCATATCATGCTGACTTTGTTCTCGTACGGAATCTTTTTTATCTCGGCAGTGTAAGCGCCTTGTTTTTTCTGAATGAGGAGGTAATCTCTATCATCGATATCGTATTCGAGAGAAACGACATCACCCTTGGGATTCGTGCAGATCCTGATTTCCTGGCCGGCTTTTATTTTAGACAGGTCATAAACAGGCCTCACAGCCTCTCGGAGACTGTATATCTCTACTGGAGAGAAATCATATGGCGCCAGGATATCTGTCAAGGTCATCCCCCATCGGATGGTTCTCTTGCTTTTTTCTAGTATTGGTGAAGGTGAAGGAAATGCGATTTCTGCGGGAATCGCAGAAATGATCTCTTCGAACTGCAGTTTGCTTTTGGGCATGAAGCTCAGGATCAGAAACAGAGAGAAAGAAAAAAGCGTGAAAAGGAGAATGTGGATGCGGCGGGGTTCGGTCTTTTTCCGGTATGTTCTTATTCTGACTTTCATATACTGTTCGTTTTATCGGTGAAAGCCATAGACTTAAAAGTAATTTATTTCCTCATATTAGTCAACAGACATTATTCGGTAAGAGTTTCAATAACCTGTAAAAATTGGGAACATAAAAATTGGGGATAGCCCCCAATTATTGATATTTCTAATGAGATTGCCACGCTCCGCTCGCAATGACAAAAAGGCAGCCCAGGCTGTATCAATACATGTTATTGCGGGGAGAGAATGGATAATTAATGGATGTTCCGGCTATCATGCAAATGTGTCATTGCGGGGAGAGAATGGATAATTAATGGATGTCCCGGTTATCATGCAAATGTGTCATTGCGAGGAGCGTAGCGACGTGGCAATCTCATGCAGAAAATTGTATTTTTTCCCTTAACATTTTTAACAAAAGACAAGTATATTAATGTGGATGAAGAATGAAGATGAATTGGTCAGTGAAGTCCTCGAAGGAGACCAATCCTCCTTTGAACTTCTTCTCCGGCCATATCGTCAGGGGCTTTTGAACATGGCTTATCGAATGACAGGAAACGTAGAAGAAGCAAAAGAAATTTGCCAGGAGGCTTTGATAAAAATCTACAGATACCTCCACCGGTTCAAAAAAGAGAAAAGCTTCAAGAGCTGGGTCTACAAGATCACCATGAATTCTGCTTATGATTCTTTAAGGAAGAGAAAGAAATCCGAGGACATCATTGAAGGTCAAAAAAGGCAGGCTTTTGATGTCAGTTCGGAC
>Ga0209635_10004425_pt1 | contig 11021 bp, 8 predicted proteins | sample DeeMarSWOR230_32_FD_187463 | JGI IMG/M metagenome (GOLD analysis project Ga0209635, IMG submission 187463) | Marine sediment microbial communities from White Oak River estuary, North Carolina - WOR-2-30_32 (SPAdes) (version 2) | ecosystem: Environmental > Aquatic > Marine > Intertidal zone >...
TTTACCTACGTGGAATTTTACAAAAAAACATTGACATCTCTCATAATATTGAGTATATTTACTCAATATATTGAGTAAATTGTATTAACTTTGTGAGTAAAATGTATAAACGGAAATATTTTAAAAATATCTTCATTCGCCTTAATGAACCACGAAAATTTCTTCAGGTATTAGCTGGTCCAAGACAATCAGGAAAGACTACCCTGATACAGCAAGTAATAAAGGAGATCAAAATCCCTTCTCATTATTCAACAACGGACGCAGTCGATGCTAATTCTTCTATTTGGATAGAACAGCAATGGGATATTGCTCGTTTGAAACTCAAAAGTTTGGATTTACAAAAAGATTTTTTGCTTGTACTCGATGAAATCCAAAAAATTCGTGGATGGACAGAAACCGTTAAAAAACTCTGGGATGAGGATACGCTAAATAAAATTCCCTTAAAAGTAGTGCTGCTTGGTTCATCCCCACTTCTCATTCAGAAAGGTATCACAGAAACGCTTGCAGGTAGATTCGAACTTATCCGGATCCCACACTGGTCCTATTCTGAAATGAAAGAGGCATTCAATTTTGATCTGGATCAATATTTTTATTTCGGTGGCTACCCTGGTGCTGCCTCATTAATTAAAGATAATGAGCGATGGAAAAACTATATAAAAGATTCACTCATAGAGACTACGGTCTCAAGAGATGTTTTCATGATGTCTCGAGTTGATAAACCGGCTCTTTTAAAAAGGCTTTTTGAGATTGGATGCCAATATTCAGGACAGATTTTATCTTTCAATAAAATGCTAGGACAACTGCAAGACGCAGGAAATACGACAACACTTGCTCATTATCTTGAACTCCTTTCTTCGGCTGGAATGCTTAAGGGATTACAAAAATATACGGCTCAGAAAACCAGACAAAAAGCCTCTAGTCCAAAGTTTCAAGTGCTTAATACTTCTCTCATTACTGCCCAGATAGGAAAGAATTTTAAAGAAGCAAAATTAGATCATGACTTTTGGGGTCACCTTGCAGAATCTGCAGTCGGCGCGCATCTTATCAATGAGTCTGTGAATAAAGATATAGAAATATATTACTGGAGAGAGAGAAATAAAGAAGTCGATTTTATCGCAGAAAAGAGCGGCCAAATCGCAGCAATAGAAGTTAAAAGCGGGAAAAAGAGGCATGCTTTACCTGGAATTCAAGAGTTCTCCAAGAAATTTAGAACCCATAAAAAATTTCTTGTAGGTAAAGGTGGAATTGAATTTAAAGAATTCTTCGAGCTTTCTCCCGAAGATCTCTTTTAACAAAATCCACCTGCCTGTTCATAGTCTATTCACCTTTCAAGGCTTTTTTTAAAATGATGTTCAATTCTTTTTTTGAATAGAAATCCTCATCTTCTGTTTTCTTGGAACCCTGGGAAAGGTTACGACTAAATCGAACTCAACATCAAAAAATTTTGACTTTAAAAAAAAACAAAGGTTTGGGCTTCTGTTGGACTGCCATAAAAGGAAATCCTACTCCTCAATAAAGGCATCCTTGAGGAGCTTGCTCTGGCGGTTAAAGGCGACGCGGGGGCTTCTCGTCTCCTTCATCAAGGAAATCTCCTGTGTCAGAAGCCGGGCAAGGTACATGGTGTATGTCGCTGCCCTTTGAGATTCTCTTTTAAAAAGGGGATGGTCGCGGTTGATATAGACCACATTCCCCTCTGAGAAACACTCAGGCCCTGATTCGCCGAAAAAATCGAGGCAGACAGAGACACTGTCCGCGCCCAATCTCATCCTGCGGACAATGGCATTGGGGGTGATTTTTTTGACCAGCGGATGGCGCCGCTTCTTTCTTTTTGGTTTTGATGGGCTTGGAAGTTGCTCCTCCTGCGGCTGGACCTCCAGGCCTTCTAATCCTTTCTTCTTCGTTTCTCCCACAGCCGCTCCGCCGCCCACTCCTCCCCCCTCACCATAAGGGATGGGTCCAAAAGGCGAGAGGTCCGGGTTCTGGGCTAACGCTTTATGGATTCTTTGCAGAGCCTCTTTCACTACCCGGCTGGCTTTTCTATCTTCTCGCCGGTCAGCCTCCCTGCCCAAAGTTTTCCTGATGATGCCCACGACCTTCACCATGACTTTGAGGAATTCCTGGTATTCATCAGAATCAGCCACAAAATTGGAGCGGTCGCTGGTGACGGGCAGGAAATCAGCATTGATCTCCCCTTTTATCCTGGCCACGGCCTTTCCCCATGTTTCCATGCCGAAAAGCTCTCTTTTGACCGTTGCTCCTCTCACCTTGACCTCAACGCCCAAATCCTTTAAAGAGGCCATGGAAGTGGGAGTGATGATGATCTCTCCAGATACAGTGCCGTATTTACAGCCTTCCAGTATGGGAATTCTCTGGCCGACAATGCTCCTCGGATAAAGACGGCGCTTATTCAGAAAGACGGTAAAATCGGGCGCTTTTAGAGGCACTCCTTCTATGATCTTTTTCTCGACTTCTTCCAGGTCAAATGACTTAGAGAGGCCTGAAAGAATGATGGTCGTTCCATCTCCTCTCTTTGAGTCTGGAACAAGGATTTCGCAGGGAATGTGCCATTCGTCCCTCGCCTCTTCCCAGGCTTTTTTGTCAAAAATGACGCGGGCTGCAAAATCTCTATGCTGAGTGAGGACTTCAAAGCGGGAGGCTGCGGCCAGCGAGGCGAATTTTCCTATGCCGAATTGTCCGATTCTGGCTCTTCCAAACTTCGGTGAGCGGGAGTGAAGCACTTTCTCATTGGAACCGACGAGAAAATACTGCTTTAAGCCTTCAGCATCCAGACCAGAGCCGTTATCATTGATCAAAATTTTCTCAGGAGCGATTTCCACGTGGACCTCTGTGGCATCGGCATCATAGGCGTTGTTAATAAGCTCCCGGAGGAGCTCCACACTTTCAGTATAAAGGCGTTCACCGATGGAAACGATATGCCGTTTATCAACGGTGACTTGTAGGTCCTTTTTTTCTTTGATTTGCATGCTTTTCTCACTCAATCATGCATTTATTTTAGGTTTAATAATATAGCTAAAAGCTTCGATATTCAAGACAAGGAATCCTACGGATTTTTTTCACTGAGAAAAACCTAAGAAAAATCCGTCTATTACTTCAAAGACAATGAATTATGGCAAATAGAAAATCAACTTTTCTCTTGAATATGTACTCTAAATTGAGTACAATTGTACTCAAATTGGAGTACATCATGAAAGAATCACTGTACATCGCAAAGTCAAAAATAAGACAGGATTTGCTTGCTCTCTTTTTTACGAATCCAAACAAAAGATATTATCTCAGAGAGCTAGAGAGAATTTTGGGATATTCTGCAGGGAGCATTCGCAGAGAGCTCCTAAAATATCAGACAGACGACTTGTTTAAAACTGAAAAGGTAGGAAACCTTCTCTTCTATTCGTTGAACACAATCCATCCTCTTTATAAAGAATTGAAAAGCATAGTCTTTAAAACAGTTGGAGTCGAGGGAAGTCTGAAAAAAGAGCTCTCCTCGATTGATAAAATAAAAATATCTTTAATTTACGGATCATTCGCTTCAGACCAATATAAGGCCACAAGCGATATCGACCTGATGATAATTGGTAATCCTGACACCTCAGAGCTTAATGAGAGAATTGCCAGATTAGAAAAAAGATTGAAAAGAGAAATCAATACCACTGTTTACTCCTGGCAGGAATATCAAGACAAGAAGAAGTCAAAAAGTGGGTTCATAATGGATTTGCTAGAAAGGCCGAAAATAATGCTTATAGGCCATGAGGATGATTTATAAAGAATCAAAAAAGTATTTGCTTCAGGAGAGTTTAATAAAAAAATGCCCTAGAGATAGCAACTCCATAATGAATTTACTGAAACGGGCATTCGTTGACTTAGAAACCGCTGAAAGAAACATAACCCAGGATGAAGAATGTGCCTATAATTATGCCTACACCGCAATGCTGCGCGCAGGATTGGCACTGATGTTGAGTGATGGCTTCAGGCCAGAATTTAGGGACAAACATCTGACTGTTGTGAGATTTGTGTCCTCTATTGTAGGAGAAAAGTATAAGAGGATTGTAAATGATTTTGATTTTATGCGGAGGAAAAGGCATCGATTTATCTATGAACCGGGTATCCCCTGTTCGAAAAAAGAAGCGCAAGATGCATTGATGATTGCAGGAAAATTGGTGAATTTTATCTCTAATTTGATAAAGAAAAAAAGCCCTCAGTTAGAATTCGATTTTACTGATTAAGGTTAATAGCGTTAACCTTCAAAGCACTCTAAGAAAACAGAGAATTTATTTTTCCAACTCAGTTTGACAACGCCATTTTCCTGTGATACACATCTTAGACATCAGCGAAGAAATTCCATCTCGGACAACTTAAACTATGAATGCCTCGAGCTGGGCGAATAATCGAATAAAAAGTCTGAGCATGAAGGGGATAAAAACAGAAAAACCAAATTCATACCTGGAGCTAACCAGCCGACAAAATTAATTGAAAAGGTTTGAATATAAAAAAAGGAGGGTAAAAATGAAACACATTAACAGATTCTTGACCGCCATTTTTCTGGCCATACTCCTCGTCCTCCCCGGCTCTTCCATCGAGCAGGAAAAGACCATCCAGGAACAAGCCAGGACAGCCTCACTCGACGAGAAGCTTCCTATCGGGCCCCATGTCACAGCCGGGAAATTTGACAATGGATTCAGCTACTTCATCCGGGAGAATAAGCGTCCGGAGAACCGCGCAGAACTCCGCCTGGCAGTGAATGCCGGATCGATTCTCGAGGACGATGACCAGCAGGGCCTGGCCCATTTCCTGGAGCACATGGCCTTCAACGGAACCAAGAACTTTGAAAAGCACAAACTCATCGAATTCATGGAGTCTATCGGGATGAGGTTCGGACCCGGCCTGAATGCCTACACAAGCTTTGATGAGACTGTTTATATGCTCACCATTCCTACGGATTCCCCTGAGGTTATGGAGACCGCTTTTAAGATACTCGAAGACTGGTCCCACGCACTTCTTTTAGAGAACGAAGAGATCGACAAGGAGAGGGGCGTGATTGTCGAAGAGTGGCGACTGGGCCGAGGTGCCTTCGCCCGGATGAGAGACAAACAATTTCCTATCCTTCTTAAAGGCTCTCAATACGCAGAAAGGTTGCCTATCGGAAAAAAAGAAATCATCGAGAACTTCAAATACAAAGTGATAAAACGGTTCTATAAAGACTGGTACCGCCCGGATATGATGGCGGTCATCGCAGTGGGAGATTTCGACAAGTCAAAAGTGAAAGAGCTTATCGAAAAGCATTTCAGCGCACTTCCCAAGCGAAAAAAGCCTCGTCCGCGGCAAACCTTCGAGATTCCTGACCATAAAGAGACCTTATTCGCCATTGCCACAGATAAAGAAGCTACGGGCACCAACGTTTCTGTCTATCACAAGCACCCTCTTCGGGAACAGGAAACTGTTGGGTCTTACCGGGAAAGGGTCGTTGAAGGAATATACAACGGCATGCTCAACCAACGGTTTAGCGAGCTTTCCCAGAAACCTGATCCTCCGTTCATCTATGCCTACTCCAGCCGAGGTCCCTTCCTGAGATCAAAGGAAGCCTATACACTCAGTGCGAGTGTCAAAGAAGATGGGATCGAGCGCGGACTGGATACGCTGCTGACCGAATCAGAAAGAGTCTCCCGCTTCGGGTTCACAGAATCCGAGCTCGAACGTCAAAAGCGCGACATTCTGCGGTGGATTGAAAGGGCGTTCGCGGAAAGAGAAAAAACAGAGTCATACAGATATGTCTCCGAATACATCCGCCACTTCCTGACAGGTGAACCTATCCCGGGTATTGAGTACGAATTCGAATTGTACAAGCGTTTCGTGCCAGAGGTCACTCTGGAGGAAGTCAACACGCTCGGAAAAGAATGGCTGACTGAGGAGAACCGTGTGATAGTGGTGAGCGCGCCTGAGAAGGAAGGGCTCCGTATCCCCACAGAGGAAGAACTCCTGGCTGTGTTCGACGCTGTCGAGGAAAAGGAGATTACGGCCTACGTGGACACCACCCCCGCTGAGCCTCTGCTGGCCGATATTCCTGAGCCCGGCGCAATCATTGAAACCCAAACCATCGAAGAGGTAGGGATCACTGAATGGGAGCTTTCAAACGGAGTCCGGGTTGTCCTCAAGCCCACTGATTTCAAGGCGGATGAAATACTCCTTCGGGCATTTAGCCCTGGGGGAACGTCCCTGGCGACTGACGAGGACTTCATCCCGGCGCAAACAGCCTCTCAGGTCATAGGCAGTGGAGGATTGGGCGAGTTCAACGCGATTGATCTTCGAAAAAAACTATCTGGCAAGGTTGTCAGAGTTACACCCTCCATCAGCGAGCTTGAAGAAGGAATTTATGGAAGCGCCTCTCCTAAGGACCTGGAAACCATGTTCCAGCTCGTCTATCTCACTTTTACAGAGCCCAGGGCTGATGCGGATATCTTCCAGGCTCTGACCAGCCGGATGAAGGCTATGTATAAGAACCGCAGTGCCAGTCCAATGGCCGTCTTTTTTGACACGCTCCAGAAAATAATGTCACAGAATCATCTCCGCGCACGTCCCATAACAGAAGATATTATCGACGAGATGGACCTTGAAAAATCATACGCTTTTTACAAGGACCGCTTTGCGGATGCCAGCGATTTCACTTTTATCATCGTTGGTAATTTTGACCTCGAGTCTATAAAACCCCTGGTGACACGTTACCTCGGAGCCTTGCCTTCCATCGACCGTGAGGAGACCTGGAGGGACGTGGGCATCGATCCTCCAAAAGGTGTTGTCAAGGAGGCTGTCCACAAAGGACTCGAGCCTCAAAGCCGAGCTAGCATCGTCTTTACCGGACCCTTCCAGTATACACAGGAACAGCGCAACGCCATCCGAGGCACATGCCTAATACTCCAGACAAGACTCCGCAAGACAATCAGAGAGGACCTCGGCGGTACTTACAGCATAGCAGCCAGCCCCTCATATGACAAGATACCTGACCAAGAATACACTATAATGATTAATTTTGGTACGGACCCGGAGAGGGTGGAAGATCTGGTACAAGTTGTGTTCAAGGAGATCGAGAAACTGAAGACAGAGGGTGTCAGCCCTGAAGAACTCAACGATTTCAAAAAGGCGGAATATCGGAACTTCGAAACTGGCATTAAAACAAACGGCTGGTTATTGGCTCAACTGGCCTACAAATACCAACAGAATGAAAACCCAAGAGGTCTCTTTGATTACGTAAAGACACTCGAAAGCATCACTCCTGAAGTACTCCATAAAGCCGCGCAGACATATTTGAACACGGATAATTACGTACAACTCATACTGTTCCCGGAGAAAAAAGAAAAAGAGATGATTTACTGGCTCTTGTTGGAGCAGACAGCTCTATTGCATCAAGCGCCCTAGATTGAATTCCAGATAGAAAGAGAGCCATTTATTACTCGAGTCCAGGTGCACCTCAAGGTGCCCTTGAGGAAAAGTTAAAAAAAAGGTGCCTCAACTCTAAAAATACTCACCATCTCAAAAGGATTAATACTGCTTTCTCGCCAACCGCTGATGACCTATTTCGCCGCGTCTTCAGAGAGCGCGGCTTCGATGGCTTTTTCATAGGAAAGCGGAGAGACCTGCGGAAAACAAGTCTTCGCGTTATCATTCTGGATGATGGTCTCTGACTTTAATCCATCGACCAGCGCTCTGGCTATCCGGTAGGAAACCGGCGAGAATAGAATAAGCCAGTAGGAGGACAGTCTTGGCGATAGAACAGGAACGGGAATCAAAAGCCTACGCAGTCCCATCACCCGTGCGGCCCGCTCCAGCATGTGCTTAAAGCTCATTTGCTCAGAGCCAACATCGACCATAAGATTCCCCTGGACTTCCACGTCTTTCGCCAGGAAAAGATACTCCAGCACATCCCGCACCGCGATTGGTTGTGTCTTGGTGTGAACCCAGCGCGGAGTGATCATCAGGGGGAGTTTCCGAACAAGACTGCGGATGATCCTGAAGCTGGCGCTACCCGCGCCAATGATGATCCCGGCTCTGAACCAGATAGTCTGGATGTGTGCCGGCTGGCGGCTGAGGATCTCACCTGTCTCGATGCGGCTCAAGAGATGCCGGCTGGCTGTCTCTTTTTTGCCCAATCCGCCGAGATAGATGATCCTCTTCACCCCTGCAGTGATGCAGGCATCCCGGAAATTTTCGGCACTGACGCGGTCAAGCTCCTCGAAATCCCCTTTTGCACCCATGGAATGGATCAGATAGTAAGCCACATCCATGCCTTCAAGAGCCTTCCGGAGTGAGTCCTTATCGAATGTACTGCCTTCATACACCTCGACTCTCCGGCCCACAGATGCCCTGACCTTGCCCGTATTCCGGACAAAGAGCCTCAGCCGGACGTTCTTATCTTCAAGGAGCTTTTCCATGAGCTGGCTCCCGATGTATCCAGATGCGCCAGTGAGCAATACGTTCATCGTTCTTCCTTTATCCCCGGCACTTCTCATTCATCTCTCAAATGTGTCCAGCTCATTTAATTTATGATGCCATTAAAAGCGGACGGTTGTTCCCGCCACAAAAAAGTGAAGGAGAGCGAAATTGTAGACTTCCTCCACATTTGCTCCGCCCTCTATAATCCTGTAGCCTGCTCGAAATGAGATATTCTCATTCAACCGGAGTTGAAGGGCCAGAAGCACATCCTCAGCCCGTCCTTCGCCACCGGGTGAAGCCAGCGCATCGCCCTCGAACAACAGGCCGAACTTATCGGCAAACCGCCAATTCAAGCGGAAATTGAGGAGCGGGACAAAGCCGACATTCGTCTTCTCCGAGCTCAATCCTCCCCCTTCGACACGAATGGCCGCGTCCCTGATCTTGGCCGTGAATCCGACTCCCAGAGTGAGCTTCTTTTTCCTTATGAAATCATACCTGTAGGTCAAGCGGTAGGAATTGAAGCGGTAGTTGCCGTTCAATGGAGTGTTTGCCGGAAAAGTCTCCTCAAAAAAGAAGATATCCTGATTGACACTCCCTGAAGCTTTCAGGCTGAGCGGAGCCACGAAGGCGAAGACCGTATGCCGCTCACCGAACTGATAACCCAAGCGGAAACGGAAGAAAGCGGACGAATCCGTCTGGAGATCCTCGGATAACGAAAATTCCGTTCCTGTGTCCCCGGGAACCCTCACATCGTTGTATCCGCTGGATACAAGCCCTGTCTCAATGTCGAGAAACCATTTGGCCTCAGCGCTGGAGAATGCCAGAAGAATTGTGATCGCCAGAGCGAAAACAGTGGTAATTCCTCTTCTTTTCATTTTTCATTCCTCTCAATAAAATTTTATAGACTCAAAGTCATACGTTTTATACTGAATGCTCAGTTCAAAATCAAACACATTCCAAGCTGCCATTAAACAAATTGAACCCTCTGGAACGTCCATTCAACGCTTACATCTCTGATTTTCGCCATCCCAATGACCTGGAAAAGAAACCTTTTATATCTTCTAAAATCTGATAGCTGACCGGGACCAGAATGAGCGTGATGAAGGTGGCAAAAACTACACCAAAAGCAAGAGATACCGCCATAGGGATGAGAAAGCGCGCCTGAAGGCTCCGCTCCAGAAGCAGTGGTGTCAAGCCGGCAAAAGTCGTGACTGTTGTCAGTATTATCGGACGGAACCGCACCATACCTGCTTCCCGAATCGCTTCCTGGACAGAGAGCCCGGATGCCCGCAGGCGGTTGACGAAGTCCACCAGCACCAGACTGTCGTTAACGACAACTCCGGTCAGAGCCACTATCCCGAAAAAAGAAAGTATCGTCAGGTTCAGCCCCATGATCACATGTCCCCAAATGGCTCCCACGATCCCGAAAGGGATGACTCCCATAACCAGCAGCGGCTGTATATAGGACCTGAATGGTATGGCCAGAAGGGCAAATATGATCAACAGGGCAAGAAGGAAACCGCCCCTCAAGCTTTCCAGCGCTTCGCTCTGGTCGCGCTGCTCGCCCTCCAGAGAGTAAGTCACACCGGGATTATCCTCCAGCAATGGAGGAAGGACATTCGCTGCGATGTCGGCCAGCAGCTCATTGGCATTGGCCCGGGTTTCATCCACTTCGGCGGTGACGTTGATCGTTCGCCGCCGGTCTGTCCTCTGGATTGTGGAATAGCCGCGTCCGAGCGAGGCTTCAGCGGCCGCAGAAAAGGGAATGGCGATCCCTCCGGCTGTCCGGACCCGCTTATTCTCCAGGTTGCCCAGAGAACGGCGCTCCTCGACCGGGTATCTGACCATGACTCTGATCTCGTCGCGTCCGCGCTGGATCCTCTGCACCTCTTCACCGTAAAAAGCCTGCCGCACCTGCCTTCCCAGGTCAGAAAGAGTTAAACCGAATGACTCCGCCACAGGCGTGATGTCCAGCTTGATCTCCTGCTTTCCCGTGCGGAATGAATCGGACACATCATAAACACCGGGATAATCCTTTAATTTTTCCTTCAGCAATTCCGTGACTTCCCGAAGAGCTGTGTAATTCGAGCTGGCCAGCTGGATATTGATCGGCGCTCCCACCGTGAATAGCGAGCTGGTAAAAATCAATTCCACGGCATCGGGAACCGGACCGGTCAGCTCCCGCCATCGGTTGGCAACGACCACGCTGCTGAAATCCCTTTCCTCCGCAGGAACCAGCTCAATATTCACTTCCCCGAGATGAGACCCGGTAAACCCGCCCGCCCCCACGTTGGGACCCTGCGGCTGGTTCAGGCTGGGCTGCTCACCAATAGATGCGAGAGCGTGCCGGATTATGTGTTTTTCCCGGCTAAACTCGTCTTCCAGTTGGAGGGCTGATTGCTCCAGCCGCTCAATGGCTTTAGCTGTGACTTCGACAGGCGTGCCGAGCGGCATGGTCAGCTCAGCAATGACATTATTGGAATCGATACTGGGGAAAAAAATAAATTTGACGAAACCGCCGCCGACCAGGCCGATTGTCAAAATAAAGATGGCGATAAAGGCGGCCAGTGTCACATACCGCA